>Ga0115005_10001861_pt1 | contig 16872 bp, 2 predicted proteins | sample ArcOceMetagenome_FD_87163 | JGI IMG/M metagenome (GOLD analysis project Ga0115005, IMG submission 87163) | Marine eukaryotic phytoplankton communities from Arctic Ocean - Arctic Ocean - Greenland ARC118M Metagenome | ecosystem: Environmental > Aquatic > Marine > Oceanic | place: Arctic Ocean... | reverse complement strand
GCAACTATTGGTGGTCCTGCATCGGCTACGCGACCATGGTAATACTGTGGTCGTGATTGAGCACAACCTAGATGTTATTAAAACTGCAGACTGGGTTGTAGATTTAGGACCAGAAGGGGGTAATAAAGGCGGCCAGATCATTGCCACTGGAACCCCAGAACAGGTAGCAGCAAATCCAGCGTCCCATACTGGGCGCTTCTTAGGGCCCTTGCTAGCGAAGTAAAGTGGGGCCTAAATAGCAGGTTATAAAGGATAGGTGGTGCTATTAGACGGCCCTTGTATAGGCCCTCATAACTCGTCCTTAGGCCTGATATGCCCTGCTACCCTTAGGCCCTTTCTGCCTCATCAAGGGCTTTACCTTGTTTTTCTGCTTCATCTTTCTGTGCTTTCTTTTGCTCCGACATGCGTTTCACAATTCGATTAAGCGCATTAACCGTATTAACAAAGTTGGGGGTGGTCATTGTCACTTGTAACTTTTCTAACAGCTCAGTGGCTTTATCATCTGGCCCAGATGCTGGCCCTGATCGGCCATAAGTAACTGTGACTAAAGGCCCTTGTACATTTACATTTTGCACTTGGTCCACTAAATATTCTGGAGTATGAGACATTAAATTTCCTTATACAGATATTTGAATGATTAAAATAAATCACTCATTAGGTAATATCAAGGGTACCAACATATTGGTTAGCAAAATCACCATCACCATTTACGTCACCATTCATAACTAATTGGTATTGAGGCGCATTGCCAGAAGTTAATGGAACGAGTTCTGTAACCAAAGCACTATTACTGTCAATCAAGTCAAAATGATCGATAGGCGCTATACCGATAACATGCTTTACCATTAAAAGCACGTCTGAAATATCGACGCTAGCATCATTATTAACGTCAGCTGCATGCTGGGCATTGCCAGTAAGTGATGACACCCCGATGATGTCTTTAACAGTAAGCAACACATCACTTATATCAATTGCGTCAACCATATTATAAGCCGCCGCCACAGACAGTTTTACTTGCGCAACTGTTTGGCTTGTAGGCACGGTTATCTCACCGTTAGTTGCAGTGTAGGTTGCTGCAGCACTGCTAGCACCTCCAGCCCATAACTCTAAGTCTAGCCCAGTAATGCCTTGGGTAGAGCTAGTCGTTATTTGAGCATCGAAGGTTTTAATGGCGTCTACCATATAGTTGCTGTCTGCTGCTACCGCACTATGACTTAAGGTGGCAGCGTTTCCTGCTGCATCAGCCATGGTGCCACTATTGAGACTTAACTGGTCAGCAAGCATGCTAATGCCATCTGTGTCTGTGTCACCCAATACGGCTGTATAGCGAAACACCAAACTAGAGGTACCACTACCACTTAAATAGTTTGCTGCACCAGCACCAGAACCCACCACTAAGGCAAGTTGAGGCACTCCTGTAACGGTAGTCACTTCGCTCATAGTCACAGTGATGTCTAGGGTGTCACCCGTACCAAGGGTGTTAGATTCTGCACCAATGGCACTGGTAAAGGCCACACTGGATACACTTGGAGCTGCAGTATCGACCTTATAGGACGAATTATCAGTTACAGCATCATGCGTTAATACAGCCGCATTTCCACGAGCGTCGACGATGCTGCCAGAAGATAAACTCAGTGCGTTGGCGGCAATACTAATTCCATTACTATCCACATCGTTGGTCAGTACCGTATATTGGAATAGCAAACTCGCGCTGCCCGTACCGCTTACATAAGTAGCATTGGCGGTAGCGCTGCCTATAGTTAAGGCAATAATTGGACTTCCAGTGACGATAGAAGAGTCATCTAAAGTTACCGTAACACTTACGACATCACCTGTGTTAAGCCGGTTATTTTGCGCGCCTGTAACTGAAGAAATAGCAACACTGTCCACGCTAGGCCCAACTACATCTTTGATGAAGGTGCTGCTATATTGCAGTGGCACACTCGCACTAGAACCAACACCACCGTAAATAGACACACTATCGCTATCAGCCACCCCCGAGAGATCAATGGTGCCACTAAAAGCATTGCTGGTGACAGTAACAATGGTATTAATTCCACCAATAGTAATGCTAACACTAGCGCTATCATTAACATCTGAAGTGGTGCCTGCAAAAGCTACTGCCGTTAGATCAGTATCACTCGAATCGATCACGCTGTCCGTAGACACAGTCACCGCTGTGAGCATAGGCGTGGAGCTATCAATAGTTAAAGTACTGGAGGAAGCATTAGACAAGTTACCACTGGCATCTGTGGTGTACACTTTATAGGTGCCATCTACTAAACCCGTAGCAGCGACATTGGTATTATTGGCCGCGGTGGTTACGCTAGCCGTGTTCCATGAGGTATCAGCAGCAGCAGTAATGCTGGCTAAGTTGGTTACGGTAATACTGGTGTTAACCAGATAGGCTGTGCCTACTTCAGTACTTTGGATTACCGCACTGCCCAAATTGGTAATAGTTGCTACAGCTATTGAGGCTGTGGGCGCTGTTTGGTCGTCATTATCAGTAATACTAGCAGAGGCATCCACCACTGCACCGGTGTATTGGCTTAATGGGTCACCATCACTGTCTACTACTGTATGACTAAGGGTGCCCGTATGGGGAGAGGCTTCTTCAGAAACATCGTCTTCGGCGATGAAGGTTACCGTTTGGGTGACCGAGTTACCACTATCGTAAGTAAAGGCCAGTAATGTGCTACTGGTAACTTGCAAACCCGTGCCTGTAACACTGAGATTTAGGGTAGTACCCTCAGGAATATCAGTCGCGGTAATGGTGTATGTGCCGGTGCGCGAGTCCGTACCTTCTAGTACCGAAGTATTTGAGCCACTGTAAGTAACACTGCCTATAGCAAAGTTAGCCACTTGTTCGGTAATGGTATAACTAAACCCATCTATTGATAAGTTATTAAAGGCACTGTCACTGCTGCTGGTGGTAAAGGTCAACGCACCCGTATGGGACAATTCGGTAATGGCATCTGATTTTGCAACTACAACCACTGTGGTGCTGTAGCTGTTAGCTGCATTAAGAGTGACTGCGTTAGAGGCCGTAAGGGCCGAACCACTAATGGCCAAGTCATCACCTGGGTCTAACACTACAACCACACTGCCGCCACTAGGCATCGTTGCCCCAGCTACCGAGATAGTTAGCGTGTCGGAGTAGGTGGCGCTAGTATTACCCTCTTTAAGGGCAGTAATGCCAGCTGAAACCACACTAACGCTAGCATCAGTAGAGGCTACTGCCATGGTGACAAAACCACTAGTATCTAGTGGGTTGGCCATAGTTGTAGAGCTTAAGGTACTAGAACCAGAACTATCTATAGCCGCCACGTAAAGCGTTTGAGTATTAGCACTGGTACCTGCATAGTATTTTGCGGTAGCAAAGTCTGCCGCACTAATAGAGGTAAAAAAGCCTGAGCCCTGGGTCGACATCCCGTTCACATAAGTCGCTGTGCTGCCAAAGCTAATGTAACCGTCATAAGCGCTCTCACTACCAGAATAGGTAACAGGAGAACTGGTATCGTACAAAGCTACCACATAGCTTTTTACGGTACCGTTGGTTGCACTTGAGCTATCGGCATCGGCCACAGTGATGATATCACTGAGATTAACTGAAGAACCCATGTTAACAGATAGAGTTTCTTCACTAACCTTAGTTGTACCATACTGAGTGGAGGCCATACTGCCCATGGTCACCGTAGGTGCATTGTTATAATCATGAGTGTTGGCGACGCTTGAAAGTTCTGAGGTGCCAGCCAAATTTATAGTGTATTTAGTGTCTGGGGTAGAGGCTGCGGCGTTATTAGATATAGTAAGAAAGTAAGTACCTTGTGGGGTCTGGCCATCACTAGCAGTGACATCAAAACTTAACGTGCCATTAGAGTTACCCGTTACCGTAGTACTCACAGAGGCATTTGAACTGTCAACAATAGTGGTGCCAGCATCATTGGTCAGCTTTATGTCATAAAATGACGTAGTTGCACTAGATGCTGCCGCAACTGAGAGCGAGACCGTGCTTCCAGCAGGGCCGGTGGTAAAGGCAAATACGTCAACATCAGACGTAGTGGCAAGGCTACCTGTAAAGTTAACATTCTCTAATAAAGCATTAGCATTAGCTTGAGTGTCATTATTGCCTGCAACTTCTGAGGTACCTACAACAGCTAAATTAAGGGTATATGCTGCATCAGTGAACGCATCAGCACCTTTCTCAACCTTGGCGTAATAAGTAACGCCAGCGGTTGCTTGATACGTTAAGCTTGTGTTCTGCCCTGTGCTGGTTGTGGCTAAACTAGCGCCCCCATCATCAACAATCGAAACACTGTATTCGTTATTACTGCTGGCAGATGCCACACCAAAATCCAAAGTAATAAGCGAGTCCACACTTATATCAGCACCAGAAATTTTAAAATAATCAATCTCTGTTGAGGTTTGTAGCTGGTCTGTAATTGCTGTTTGCAAAGGTACCGCTAAAGTCGCACCACTAATTGAACTGCCTGAATAACTGGCCATTGCTTTCTCCTACCCTTTTCTTAGTATTATTGTGGTGGTTTACATAACGTCCATAAGAACGGGATCTGCAATTTGAAAATGATTTGCTGTTAATGTATCTGCATCGATACCCACTAACAGCACTGTATTGGCGCTAGTCACACCATTAGTGATGGTAGAACCTAAGTTGACGAGTGCCCCGTCAGCGGTGGAAGTGACTCTCGATAGAGCGTTGGCCTCAGTAGTGATACCACTGCCATTAATGTCTCGCACAATAAGCAACGTCTCAAAGCTATCCGCCACATCATCACTGTCGGTATCTACACCGGTTACGTTAAAGTCTAGAATTTGGTCAGCACCGCTGGCAGCTCCAAAACAGAATGCATCCAAACCACCTGCGCCTTCCATAATGTCGGTACCGTCACCACTGTGTAGGTGGTCGACAAAGGCCGAACCGTCCAGATTAGTGAGATTGGTTAAGCCATTAGCTAAAGAGAAGGTGGTAGAACTGGATTCTTTGACACCCAAATTCACCATAGTGTCGGTAAACTCAATGGTCTCAACACCAATTAGATAGTCTGTCTCAGTGCTATCTTCAGAATTGGACACGGTAAACACTTGCTCTACCTTGTCTACGTCGAAACGCATGCTGGTAATATCACTGCTATCAACCAGATTATGGGCTAAGTCAATAGTCATCGTTGTGGCACTAAAGTCTGTATCATCCTGACTATCGAAGGTATCTGCAATGCCATCTTGGGCTTCATCAATGAAGTAGGTGTCTTTAGCACCATCGTTATTGGTGTCTAAATAAACGGTATCCACTGTACCGTCACCGTCAATGTCACCACTGTTGTTTGCCGCTGTGGTTTGATTTGCTTGGGCTACGTACACGGCCGTAGCCGAGGTATATACGTCGGGACGTTTATCACCACCAGCATCAATAAAGGTTTCTTCACCAGTAGTAGCATCCACTGCAGTACGTATTGCCACACCTACATTGGCTACGGTGTATTGCAAGCTGGCTTCATTGGTACCATCTCCATCGGCATCTAAGTTAGTGCTGCGCCCATCAAACACTGCAGTGTCTTTAAGAGCATTTCCAGAATCATCAGTACCTGTATTGGCACCACCAATCATGAAGTCGCTACCACCACCACCAATTAAGGTGTCGGCACCGTCACCTGTACTAATCAAGTCATCACCGGCACCACCGTCTATGGTGTCTGTGTGCGCACCAGCTGTGGCCATTAATTCCTCATACTCGCCAGCGGCAAAACCAGTATTGGCTGTGCCCTTGATCACGTATTCATCGACCACGCCGTCTTCGTCAATATCAACGTTAAGCGTATTAATGGTTAGGCCTAAGAAACCGTCACTAAACTCTAAACCTTCTACGTTCTTCAAATAAACAGTGAAGTCGTCGCTTGTTTCGGAGCTCGCATCACCAGTACCGTTGGTACTGGTCCAAGCGTCATAACCCGCATAATCTCCGGTGCCATCTGCTTTAGACCAGTTGGCTTCAACACCCGTCATGTACACGGTGTCGTTACCTGTGCCACCGTCAACCTTATCGTCAGCATCACTAGTTTTGGCACCTGTTTCAATGGTGTCATCACCCGCACCTGTCTCTATAGTATCTGCGCCTGCACCACCGTCGATAAAGTTATCGGCCGCAAATATGGCTGCAGCATCGGCCCACTCAGGCAGTAAGCTGGCATCAATGTTTGCTTCGGTGAAGGTGTCGGCACCCATGGCGCCTACTAAGTTAGCAGTATCTGCCACGCCATCGTAGTCGATGTCCTCGGCTTTTAATTCGGCATCAATCCGGCCAACACCATCAAGGAATTCAATACGCTCTACTTGGGCAATGTAATTCACATCATCAACACCAGTAACATTACTTGCAAAGCGCACTAAATCTACCTTGGTATAGCCTTCTTCGATGGCAGTATCTGCCAAGATACCCGTTGTGGCAGTGGCTGCGTAGACTAGAGGGGTGCCTGCAGCGGCGTCGATAGCCAAGCTGCCACTGGCGTCTTGAGCAAGCCAATATGTGCCTGTTTCTGTATAGGTGTAACTAGATTTGTTACCTGCTAACTGAACTACGTCTGGGTCACTGCGGCCAAACTTATCTGCCACACCATCGGCACCACCAATAACAAAGTCAGTACCTAACCCCGGCAGGATAAAGTCAGCGCCGCCGTTACCCCATAGGATATCGTCGCCGCCTGCACCGTCGAGTGTCTCGTCGATATCTTGGCCCACCAGCTCATCTGCATTGTTAGTGCCGCGCTGATCACCTACATCGGCAATACCATCACCGTCGAAATCAACAAAGGTGTTACTGCTTAAGAAGCTAACAAAGTCACCGTTAAAATCTACCGACTCAATGCCGTACAAGGTATCTGTACCTTCAGTCTCACCCACGGTGGTGTTAGTATCTTCAACGGTCATATAACCATCAGCTTGATAGCTGGTGGCTACTGCGCCAGCAGAGTCATAATGAGTAACAGTGTAACGGCTCTCAGAACCGGCATATTCTGCAACGTCCTGCCCCGCATTACCCCATTCATCTAAGCCATTGTCGCCACCGTAAATAGTGTCATTACCTGCACCACCATTGAAGGTGTCAGGGCCAGATAAACCAGATAAAGTGTCGGCACCTGCGCCACCATCCATGTACTCAGAAGCCGATGTACCTGTTACCGTATCACCAAAAATGGAGCCATCGTAGTGGATACTACTGACTGTTTCGCCATCTTGAGCGTAATTGGTAAACTGCTCCACTCCTACACGAACAACGCGATCATCAAACTCTAACATTTCCACATTGGTGATGGTGTCTTGGCCTTCACCGTCTATTTCAGTATCCGTGACAATAAGCGTAGACACTCCGCCTACAAGGGTATCTTCAATTTCAAATTGATCATAGTCACCATCATATCTAACTCGGTCACCAATGATCTGACCACTCCATTCATCAACGCCATTGCTGCCACCGTCAATAATGTCATCGCCAGCACCACCTTGAATAAAGTCTCCTCCTGCACCGGCACTAATGGTGTCGTCACCACTGTTGCCCCACAAGTCATCGTTACCATCACCACCGTTAATGGTATCTGCTGCGTCGGTACCTTTAACAAACCGTCGCACCTCGGTTTGTACACCATCTACAATTTCATAATCAATCCACTCTTCCATAGCTAGTGGTACAAAGGCATCTTGGAAGGAAAGGAACTCAATATTAGTTAAGACGTCTGTACCTGCGCCACCCATGGCATCAGGCAAGCTATCAATTACTACCGTATATTTTCCAGAAACCAAAGTGCCCGTGTGGCCCGTTTTTGTTACAGCTGTCTGTATAGCAGTGTTGTCTGCAGTCGCAGCACCCTCCGTAAAGGTATAGGTGGTTACTGTGAAATTGCGGCTAGCGCCATCATAAATGGCTTCGTCTTTAGGCACATGGCCCCAATCATCCAAGACGCCATCAGCACCACCATCGATAAAGTCGTTACCTGCACCACCAGAAATTCGATCGCCACCAGAACCACCTTCGATGATGTCATTGCCACCTTTACCAAATATTTGATTCTCTAGGGCTACATCATCAGACTCGCCATCGCTATTGGCATCAGTGCCATCACCCCAGGCAGCAGCAGTCATATTATCACCGCCATCAGTACCTGAAACTTCAACCATATCTAGGGTGCCATCATTATCCCAGTCTTGGCGCATAACCCTAAAGCCTAAGTCCATTTGGCCATCACTAAACTGAGCTTGTTCAACATTAATAAGCAAGTCATCGCCATGCCCACCCAAAGCAGACATCAAGGCATCAGAAACTATAAAGGCTGTACTTAGGGCGCCAACACTCCCTGGCACCGCACCTTGCACAACGTTGTAGCTAGTCATACTGGCAATACTGTCGGCAGTAACTAGGCTTCCTGTATCGTAGACATTATATTTACCATCAGTGACCGTAGGTTTACCTTCGCTATCTAATTCTACTTTAATTGTGTAAACCGTATAACGGGCTTCAATACCACCGTACTCAGCTACGTCCATATCGCGCCAAGGGTCGCCACTACTGCCATTTGCACCGCCGTCGATTAGGTCATCACCAACACCACCTCTTAAGCGGTCACCACCTGCGCCAGAGCTCAAATAATCGTTACCAGATGCGCCTTCTAAGGTGTCAGCGCCAGTACCACCTGTCATCGTATCGGAAAATGGCGTACCCCTTTGATAACTTTCAGAAAAGGTTTCACCTGTATACCAATCGGTCCACTCCCACGTGCTGTTAGTAGACTCTAAATCCAAGTACTCGTCAGAGAAACCAATGGCTTCTACGTTCACCACTAGGTTAGTGCCCACAGATCCTGTTTCGTCACTGGGCAAGGTGTCCGTAACTAGGTAAGCTGCCACTGCATCACCTGGAGTGGCGTCAGTAGAAAACCTTACCGCTGTGGAATTGAGCGCTTCATCACCACCGTATTCATATATTACCCAACGGCCAGCACTGTCTAAGGTAGCTGTCCCATCAGCTAGTAATACAACTTTAACGCCTTCAATTTCTACTCTGGCGTAGGTTGCTTCCCTAAATTGTACTTCGTCACGACCGCCCCAACCATAATCGTCTACTGCACCGTTTTCACCGCCGTTAACAAAGTCATTACCACCACCAGCATTAATATTATCAGCGCCGTCGCCAGCTAGAATAATGTCATCGCCACCTTTAGCCTCAATGTAAGTGTCACCGCCATCACCGTCAAAACGATCACCAAAATTAGTGCCACGGAAATCGTCAATGTAGCCATCACCATCCCAGTCTTGCTGGGTAGATTTAATATCGTATTCGGTAAATTTACCACTGGCTTGGAATTCTAAGCGTTCAATACCGTAAAGCGTATTTTCACCTAAACCACCAGCATCAGCGGAGCGGCGATCGGTCACTACCACTTGATCTATGGTTTCAGTAACATCATTAGAAGCGTCACTATCTGCGAATCTATCACGCAACGTGGCTTCTAGAGTGTCCTCTAATGAGGTGAAGGTGACCTTCTTTACTGTAATATCAAAATAGTTGGCTGCGCCATCAAATACGACGGCATCACCCCAGTTATTGTCACCCTCCACTTTACCAATCACTAAGTCATTACCTGCACCTGGGTTAATGAAGTAGTCTTTAACATCAGTGGTAGAAGAGGTGTAGCTGGTGAAATCATCGTCACCAGATGTACCAATGAGGCGGGCGTTACTGTCCCAATCGTTAGTCATATCTCGAATGCTGAGGAAGTAGGTTTGATCTGAAAACTGAATACGCTCAATATTTACTAAGGTATCTGTACCATCACCACCAAACCCTGCGTCTAAGCTATCGACTACCTTGAAATAAGCTAAATTGGCTGTTCCGGTAACGCTACCACTTGCATCATCTGTGAGGTTGGTAATACTATAGCGGGCTAAATAGCCGCTGTATTCCACAACGTCACCGTTGTTCCAAGCATCCCACCAGTCGCCCTTTTTATCACCACGACCATCGAAATAATCATCGCCTGGTGCACCAACAAAGCTATCATTTTGGTCGGCACCCAGTAAACGGTCATTACTACCCATGCCCGACAGGTAATAACTATATACTGTAATTGCTGAGTTATCTTCCCACCGATCTGTATTGGTATTGTAGGTTTGTGAAAACACCTCCTCTCTAGTCACTTGGTTGTTTAGAGGTGTGTAAGTTTCTCCATCCCAATCGCCGCTACCCGCCGCAGTGACGGCATCGAACGTAATGGCTGCACCTAAGATAGTTCCCAAAGAGTATGTCGTAGTTATATTTCCAAGTGAGGCCATATCAACCGCACCAAGGCCAGCAAAATACACTGGTGCAGTACTGTAATCAGCATTACCATCGCCGTTATAATCTAAAGTGGCTGAGAGCCCAGTAATGTCCCAAACATCATCAGTATTGACATCCACATCTACTGCCAGCGCCTCTAAGCCAGCCAATAAAGTGGGCTCATCAGTTTCGCTGCCCGTTAGATCTCTCTGGTCATAAATAGCCGTATAGGCGTCAGCATTACCACGTAATACGGTGGTACCAAGATCGCCCTTGGTACGCAAGCTACCATCAGCGTTAAATACCAGGCTCATGGAAAATGGCCCATCATAGTCAATAAAATCTACGTTGGCTCCTAAACCGCCAGTCATAGCATTTTGCAACGTAATATGGCCGTCACCTCCCAATACATGGGCTAACTTATCGATCACAACAATGTCTTGAGCAGCTTCATCCCAGAGGTAGGAATAACGGGTAGGCATGCCCGAAAGCGCTAACCAGTCCGCATCATCCCCAGCACTATCAAGCACACTTGTGCCACCATCGAAGGTATCTGCACCACCATTTGGCCTGAATACGTTAGCCATACTATTTAAGCTATCGGCAACGTCAGTGGCAGTAGACCCATCTGTGGCTACAGGTGCTACCCGATCACCAAACCGACTGCCAGAAATTTCCATTGTTTTGTCTCCATCCCATTCTTGGGCGGAGTACTTAGGCGTAAAGTTAACGCGGGTTTCACTGTCAGTTTGATAGCTAAACACTGCACCATCAACATTGTATAGTGTGTCGGCACCAGTACCATCCATGTCATCAGGCACGTTATGGGTCACTGTTACATAAGAGATATCACCACTGCCATCGCGTGTAATGTCAACGGTATAAGCGCCAGAAGTGCCATTGTAGAGAGCGTAATTCTTAACCCCAAGTTCAGTGCTACCGGTGATAACGTCATCTCCCGCACCACCCATAAATTGAAACTCAGTGGCTGATTTTGAGCTACTTGCATCAGTTGCTGCCGCTTTAGTAGCATAAAACACATCACCATTGCCAGCTGTGAAGGGAGAGTCATCTTCATAGGAAATCTCATCAGCATATTTGGTGCCTTTATAGGTTACCTTAAACCGACTAACGTCTTGTTGCGTCTGCCAATCCCAATCCTGAAAGCTTTCCGCTTGGCTAGAAACCGCCAAGGTATTAATAGTATAAGAAGCGTCATGTTCGTGTTCAGGGTTAGTAGGTAACCAGCCAAAGTCACCAGATTCTGCATGGCCAAAGACTAGGCGTTCCACACCGATTAAAGTATCGACACCTTCACCACCCGTGCTAGCTCCCAAACTGTCCACCACAATGGTGGCTGCATAAAAACCATTGCTAACCACTAGGTCTGACGTTGTCAAATTTGCAACGGCTTCACTGCCAATGCTGGCACTTGAATTAGCAACCACTCCTTTTGTGGCTAGAGCGAATACATCAGCCGCATCGTAGGCACGGTAAAGCATGACTTTATCACTGGCGTCTGTAGTGACTTGTCCATTTTCACTATCCGCATGAACAAATACATTACGCACAACCTGATAACGGGACGCGCCACCAGTAAAGAACGCTGTATCACCACTAAAGTCCCAGGGATTGCCACCCGCATGGGTACCACCCCAATAAACGTCGTCACCTGCACCACCTTTAGCACGGTCCATACCCGCACCACCAATCATTAGATCATTACCGGCCTGCCCCCACAGTTCATCAGCAACCACTTTAGCGGGGCTTGGCCCACCCAAGGTATCGTTCTTTAGCGTACCTCGGTAATTGGCTTCACTGACGGTGACACCAAATTGTTGTTGCTGCTGCTCCCAGTTCAGTTCCCAGACGCTTGGGTCGCTTTGTGCTGCTGTATTCAAGGCGTCCCAATCAATCTCTTGACGATCCCAACCCCACGTTTCTATTTCTAGTTGTTCGTAGCCGTCTTCAAACTGCACTTCTTCAATATTCATCAAGTAATCAGTGCCTTCACCACCAGCAACTGTTGGCAACAAATCTTTGATTTTAACCACCGAAGAGTAGCCTGCCTTGTCTGCCGCACTTAGGGCAGACCAGGCGCTGGTAGTAATTTCTTGGTAAGACCCATCACTAGTGAGGTCAGGACGACCACTGTCCATCTTTAAATAGACTTCAGAAATGTCGTAGCGGATTTTATAACCTTCGTACATTGCTCGGTCGTAATACTTCCAATTATCAAAATCGTTTTGATTTTGGGTCGCTGCTTGGTATTTTCCTGCATTGAACGTAACTTCGAAGTAATCCGGTGTGGTTACATTGTCATCCCAAGCCCATAATTTTTCCTCGGAACCACTGCCTACGGTGTAGATTTTGTACTTACTCGTTAAGCCCGTGTCTGGGTTGGCGAGTAACTGGGATGGAGTAGATGTGTCTGTACGATCTAACGTGGCTAAAAATTCGCTTTCTGAACCACCATCGATAAAGTCATCGCCCTGACCCCCTCGGATTTCATCACGACCTTGGCCAGCAATAATAATATCGTTGCCTTTTCCTGCATCAATATAACTGTCATGGATGCGGGTAGGGCTTGCCTCTGCGTGAGACTGGGCATTATTTTGAGCTTGATCCTGAGCTGTAGCAGCAAAATCATCAACAAAATAATACTTCCCTTCGGTGCCGTCGTAAGACACTTTTAGGTCTATGAAATCGTACTCTGTGTTATACGCGACAGGTTTTCCTTCTATATCATAGATGTCCCATTGCCCCGTTACCTCATAATCATCTTCAATACCCTCGCCTTTCCAAAAGATCGAGGTAACACCGTCGGTAGAATCGCCGTCTAAGTCAAGCTTGTCGTCATTTTCGTTGGGTTTCCAGTTCCAATCAAAGCCACCTGTATCTTCAAAATCAGTCATGCCTGCAACTTGCGCCACCACCCAGTTGCCCGCTTCATTTTTACTTACCGCTTCAAATACGAAACCCCAGTCCTCGCTGTAGGCAACGTAGCTTGGCTCTGCGACTGTGCCAATATCATATACATCAAAGCTCTCAGGCTCTTCAAAGCCATCTTCCCATTGTACTTTTACCCCTTCAGCAAACTTTGTATCTGTCTGAGTGGGTTGCCAACCATAGGTGTCGTTACTCGTACTGGCGGCAGCGTCAAAGATAAAGCCCTCGTAGTCTTCCTTCCAACCACCACTACCATCGGTAGCTACTTCGCCAAACACCCAACCACCATCAACGTCAAAAGCCACTGTTTTGCCTTGTGGATTAGTCGCGGTCATATCGAGACCGGTGTAAATTGCAAAGTTACCAGAGATAATATTGGCACCATCAATACTAGTGATTTGCGTCACATCTTCGGCAGTGGCAATGTCAGCGTCACTTGGGGCCCAGCTCCACAGATCAAAACCAGCGCTGTCTGCGTCTAATTTATTATCTTGGACGTCCATAAAGCCATCGTCCCAGATATCCATGCCGTCATTAAAGTCGTTAAAACCACCAAAACCAGCTTGAGTGGCCATTTTACCTGCACGTAAGTCAATTACATCAGCAAATTGAGTGCCGTCTGCATTAACTTGGCCCTCGCCATTACCCCAATCATCAACTCGGTAATCCACCTGGAAAGACACATTGCCATCCCAGTCATAACCAAAACGAGCACTCTCCATACCTAATAGAATATCGGTGCCGTAGCCGCCATAAGTTCCTGGCAAACTATCCGCCACTACATAAAAGGTTGTGCCTTTATCGATTTGGTATACCACCTCGTCGCTACCCATGCGGGTAATTTGGCCAATGGTGTCGCTACCTTTGGTGGCAGCGGTTACTTTGTATATCACGTTGCCATCTTGGTCTTTAAGGGCCATGTTTTTGCCCACAAAGGTGTGTTTGGTCAATTCAAAGCGGTCAATATCAGCACTGTATTCGGCCACGTCATAGTTAGCCTCCTGTTTCATCCATGGGTCATTAGCAAAACTGGCGCTACCGTTAGCACCACCATCCATAATGTCATTACCTATGCCACCGTCAAGGCGGTCACCACCTGCGCCAGCAATCAATACATCATTACCTGCTTCGCCATACATACGGTCGTTTTCTAGAGGCTCGTTTGTGCCATCCCAGTCAATATCTTGGTATGAAGAGGCCAGCTTGCCATTCACTTTACCGTCTGCATCTGTATTTAGGGCATTGAAATTGATAATGTCATCGCCAAAGGTGCCATTCCATTGAACTTCTGGCCCCGGCCAACCCCAATCATTAACTTCTTGGGTTACTGTAGCGTTAAAGGTCATGTCTGCAAATTGGATTTTTTCCACATTAACCAACAGATCAATGCCGTCACCCTTGCGGGTTTGCGTGTCTTCTACAACAATAAAATTGAGTAAACCACCATCTGCTAAATCAGCTACCAGCGCATCAACCTTGGTTTGCACTGCGCTAGAAAAGCTAGCACCGATTACACTATCAAGAGCAGTTTTTTCTGCAGTTTTAGTAGATTCGTAGCTAGTAACGATGTAACGATCAAAATCGCCCTTATAAAAGGCTGTGTCACTTCCTTGGTTATTTTGCTCAGAGCCTTGATTACCACCAAATGCTTCATTAGGGCTTGCAGCTTCGTGACCTAGCTCCGAATTTTCGTCCCCTTCAAATCCAAACCCTGCACCTTCTTCACCTGAGTTAGTGGCGTCGAAATCATCAAACTTGACGTTTTCAAACTCTTCACCCATGAAACCTAGGTCAACATCCTTCCAATCGTCACCAAAGCCTTGGAAGAACTCTTGCAGATTGAAACTGTTGGTTGCATGAGCACCGCCATCAAAGAAGTCATTACCCTGACCGAGTTCCGCCTCATCAGCGCCATCACCACCTTCAACAATATCATTACCTTTGCCCGAGTCTATGAATTCGTTTGCACTAGAGCCTAGAATTGTGTCACCAAAGTTGGTTCCTTCTATGTAACCACCCAGTGAATCTTTGAAAACCGACAAACGCATGTCTTTATCATCAAAAAACAACTGATCGATATTGGTAATAATATCAACACCGGTGCCTTTGGTTGCATCAGCGACAGTACGAGCGTCTGTGACCACGAAATATTCTTGATCAGCTACCAAAGTAACACGATCCGACATACCCATATCGGCTAAAGCCGTGTCTAAAGTTGACACATCGCTGCCACTATAGGTGTATTTTTCTACACTATAGTTACGGCTGGCCGACCAATATTCAGCTGTGTTGTCATTTTCCCACGAATAAGCACTGTCGCCTCTTAGAGCACCGTCAATGAAGTCACTGCCTTCACCACCTATAATGCGGTCAGCATCACCGACACTGCCCTCAGAATCGCCTATGATAACGTCATCCCCAGCGCCACCTTCAATATGCGAACGCCCTGTAGAACCTACAATGGTATCGTCAAAGTCAGTGCCCCTATTGAAGTCTTCTGTCACTTCTAGGTTGGTAGCCCAGTCTGTGTAAGTCCAAGAATTTGTTTCTACCCCCAGTAACACTTCTTCATCAGCAAAGTGAGCTATTTCAATATTGGTTATTGTGTCGGTACCATCGCGATTGGCCGCAGTATCGATAATGCTGAAGGTTGACTTACCTTCCGTAACCGTTTGAGAGATAGTGTAGTCGTCACGATTACCTTCAAAATAAACGTGGTCCGCATCTTCCCAAAAATGCCCAATATCACCACCATCCCCGCCATCAATAATGTCGTCGCCTGTTCCGCCCCAAATACGGTCTGCACCCGCGCCTGCGTTAAGCGTATCTGCGCCACCATCTCCACGAATAGTGTCACTTTTATCGGAGCCTGTTACTGTATTGTCTAAATCTCCAGCTTGGACGAGCTGCCCCTTTTGTTCATCTTCACCTGCCGTAAGGGTAATGTCTGAATCACCACCGCTGGCGTCCGTATGAACATACTCCCCCGTTGAAGAGATACCCATTTGCTCTGCCTGATCCGCAGTCATGCCGTTATAAGCGAAGAATTGATCTGCAACATCAATGTCTGTGTTAGCGTCTTGACCCAAGCTTATCTGCATAGAGCTTTGCACAATCACAGCAACGGTTTGGCCGTCCACTTGGCTTTCATATACATCAAAGCTCTCACCACGGCCTTTGTTACCGTTGACCATAGTTTTATATTCTGTACCAGCAAGACTCACCTTGACCCAAGCGTCGTCACTACCAATCAATTTGATAGTGTCAGTATCACTACCCCAAACCATCAACGTTTTTGCTGAGCCAGTGGTATGACCCACACCAGCAACAGCAGCAGCATCTAATGCCAATGAGCCTTGATTATTATTATCTATACTTATCAAACCCTTGGCTGATTGTAGTTCAGCGATCCAATTAGGATCATAGGATGCAGCAACCGCCATATCAGTGCCCAATATTTGCATATCGAGGATGTAATCAGCATCATCACCTTGGGTAGGATTACCATTAGCATCAACTGCAATCTTAGCTGCAAACTTGTCACTGACTAGCATGCGGCCGTTAAACTTACTTCCAGTATCATCTACAACCTGAAGCGG
>Ga0115005_10001855_pt1 | contig 16898 bp, 13 predicted proteins | sample ArcOceMetagenome_FD_87163 | JGI IMG/M metagenome (GOLD analysis project Ga0115005, IMG submission 87163) | Marine eukaryotic phytoplankton communities from Arctic Ocean - Arctic Ocean - Greenland ARC118M Metagenome | ecosystem: Environmental > Aquatic > Marine > Oceanic | place: Arctic Ocean... | reverse complement strand
TTTTAAAATCGATACGGTTTCTGTAAAAAACGATAGGTAATTTATAGTTAACAATTCCTCACTCCTAATTAACTCAAGTGCAAACGCAACTAATTATTTTATATTTACATTAAAGTTTCATTGAGACAATTTAAAATTTGGCTTCTTTTTCTTAATGAAAAGACACAAACCTGCCCGTTCGTGGATCACCGAATATTCACTCAAATAATACCAATATGCCTTATCTGCCCAATCCTTTAATTGTACTTTCGTCACCTGCTTTTCATCCGCAATCAATCCCGCCAAATACATCGCATCCGAATTTCCAGTCGCAAAAAGTTCCAGAGATAATTCGTGATTTTTCTTTTTTGTTTTTTTAATAATTTTCTTTAAATCGCTGACTTTCACTCCAAAAAACGGCTCTTTCGCTCCATGTGTCATTAGTGTCTTTTTGGTTTGCTCATTGCCATACATTTCGAGTTCTTTTAGTACTTCTGCTGTTGTCATAGCTTTGATTTTTAATTAAAACACACTAACGTGATTGAAACACCGAAAACACCGATGACACCAATATTCGCCGATTCTTCCTTAATTGAAATCTAAGATAAAAAAAGGTCAACCATATTTTAATATGATTGACCTTTCCAATAAATTTAAAAATCGGTGAATATCGGTAGTCTCGGCATCATCGGCATTCCAATCACGTTAAAGCGTCATCAGCAATCCATACCGAGAACTCGGTATTTCAATCCCAAAAAATCGAATTATTAAAACCCAACAATTCCACCCGTTAAACGAATAATATCCGTTTCCGTCGTCTTCAAATTATAAACGGCTTCCAGCTTCGTCAATGCCGCACGAATATAAGCCAGTTGCACATTTCGGTAATCAAACGACGTAATTACACCACTTTTAAAACGTTCCTCCGCCACTTCCAAATTCTCTTTGGCATTGCTCACTCTGGCATCATTTAATTCGATTATATCCGCTTGATGGTTATAATTTGCCACATTCATATGCAACTGGCCACGAAGCGTTCGCTTTTGGTCATCAATCGTTAATTGACCGATTTTTTCATTGACAATTGCATTTTCAATCGCCCGTTTCGTACGTCCGGCATCATATATATTATATGACAAAGAGAAATTTAAATAATATTGAAACGTACGACCTGTTGCCGATAAATCGCCCAAAAAGTTTTGGCTCAATGCATAACTTACGCCCGTATTCATGCTCAAACGAGGCATTTTATTACTGGATTGAAAATCCGTTTCAGTCTTTAATAATTGCAAATTCAAAAACTGATTTTTCAAATTTTGATTATTGGCAAACATCTTTTGTTGTAATTCGTCGGCTTCGTAATCGATGCGATTATATTCCAATAAATCCATCAACATATAAGTCGTTCTCAAATCCTCCACACCCATGGTCAGGTTCAAATTTTGAATTGCATTATCCAAAGCCGTTTCTTGAAATTTCAAATTAATCGAATCGCTCAAATATGCATCTTTCGTCTGTAAAATATTGAACTTACTACCAACACCCAAATCTCGACGAATCACTTGATAGTCATAACGATCTCGAGAAAGTTTCAACACTTCTTTAAAGACACCAATTTTTTCTTGTTCAATTACGGCTCGATAATAAGACAAGATAATCGCTTGAATCGTATTCTCAACGATCAATTCCTTATTCCCCGAACTCTGAAACTCTAGCCGTTCCAGCCGTTGCTTATTAATCCGAACCTTATAACCGTCAAACAAAACCCACTGCATATCAACATTCGGCGTAACACCAAGGCTTGTTATAGTCGTTCCATCTAAAAATGAAGCAGGATTATTAATATCTTGAATCCCATTTCCAGAAATCAAATTCAAATCAATATTTGGATATTTCCCTGCTTGAGCAAGGTTATTATTATTCTTCGCAATATCAATCCGCTGTTCCGAAATCTGAATTTGAAAGTTATTCTCCAATCCAGTTTTTATCGCATCCGAAAGGCTCAATTGCGTTTGTCCGAATATTGGCGAAAAGCCAAAAATAAGGACGATGTATATTGAAAATCTCCCGCTGATGCCGCAGATTTCGCTGATTTTATTTTTATATCTTTTCATTATTATTCTAATTTTATCAATATTTAATACGGAATAAATCTAAAAACTAAATTTTCTCCTTCTTCTCCCGCATCAATTGCCTCATCGCAGGTTCAACCTGTTCTGGCGTTTTCCAATAACCTTTTATTAAAAAAGCAAAACCTCTACGTAAATCATTCACAACTAAGACAATCGCAGGGAAAGTCAAAAGGATAAAGGTTGTTCCGAATAAAACCCCGTAAGCAACCGAAATCGCCATCGGTTTTAAGAATGCTGCTTGAAAACTCTTCTCGAAAATAATCGGATATAAACCGATAACCGTGGTTAAAGAAGTCAATACAATCGGACGGAAACGAGCCATTCCAGCTTCATAAATCGCCTTTTTGACATTCTGACCGCTTTTCATATTTCGATTGAATTTATCCAAGAAAATCACTGCATCATTCACGATAACGCCAAGCAACGCCAGGATTCCAAATATACTCAGAATCGAAACTGGCACAAAGGTATCGCCTTGTAAAAAGTCCTCAATTCCGTGACCTAAAAACGCACAAAATACCGATACCAACATCATCGGAACAATCAATAAGGCTTGTGAAAATGATTTAAACACCAACGCAATTAGTATTAAAGTAATCAAAAACACAATCGGAAAGTTACGTTTCAACGAACTCTGAACATCACCGCTACGACGAGCTTGACCTTCAAGTGTATAAGAAACTGATGGATACTTTTTTAGTAAAACCGGCAAAACATCACTTTCTATTTTCGCCAATTCTTCCGGAACGGAAACACTCAAATCCGATACATCACCTTCCACCCGAATTTCTCGTCCACCGTCCAAATGATTGATATTAATCACGCTTCTATCCGGTGCATAAGTTACCAAGTCCGCCAACGGATATTCGTTGCCATTCGGTAATTTGATTCGCATGCCTTCTAATTGTCCAATGGATTTTCTATCCTCCGGAGTATATCGAACCCAAACCCGAACTTCATCTTTTCCTTTCTGAATTCGTTGGACTTCCTCCCCAAAATAACCTTGGCGAATTTGTCGAGCAATTTCAGCGTGTGTCAAACCTAAAGCGTAAGCTCGGTCTTTCAGTTTAATCTGAATTTCACGTTGTCCAACCACGTCACTGTCCGTAATATCTCGCAGATTACTAAATGTTCGCAACTCCGCTACCAACTCACCTTTGAACGCTTTTATCTCTTCCAGATTCGTACTTCGTAAACTAATAGAAACTGCTTTTCCGAAAAATGAGCTTCCGCCAATAATGAACTTTTCTGCTTCCGGAACTTCACCAACTGCTTTTCCCATCGCCTTTGTCACATCCGCATCCGTTACATCACCACGTTTTTCAGCTTCAATCAATTCCACATAAATACTTCCCGTATGCGCACCAGTTTCACTTCCTCCACCTCGGCCACCGACTGAAAGTCCACTCGTGCCGATATCCAGACGCATTCCTTTAACGACACCTTTTATACCTTTTTCTTTTTCAATAATGTCATTAATTTTTATGATTCTCGTCGAAATATCTACCAATTTTTCCTCTGTAACATTTTCACGAGTTCCTGCCGGCATCACCAACGAAACTTGTACAAAATCCAATGGAATCACAGGAAAAAATGTAAATTTAATTTTCTGTCCTGCCATCGCTGAACCAACCACAATCATAAATAAAAGTGGAATCATCGCAGCAACGTAACGATTATTAACTGCCAATTTTAGCAATGGAGCGTAAATGCTATCCCGCATAAAATTAATCGCGCCTTCCGTCTTATTTCTAAAACTTTGACCGAATCGTTGAAATCCATTTTTAGGTTTTTCCGTTCCTGTTTCCAATACCGCTTTACTCGCTAAGTGAGCAGGCAAAACCAACATCGCTTCCAAAAGTGAAAATACTAATGTCAAAATCACCACGATAGCAATGGTTTGCATAATCGATCCCGTCCGACCTTCGACCGAGAAGAAGACCGTAAACATCATAATCGTTGTTAAAACAGAAACAAAAACCGATGGTAAAATTTCGGAAGCACCATCAATCGTTGCTCGTGCAGGAGATTTTCCTAACTCATAATGTGCGTACACATTTTCAGCGATAACAATTCCATCATCCACCAAAATGCCAATCACCAAAATCATCCCGAATAAAGAAATTAGATTTATCGTTCCGCCTAACATTCCGAAAAGAAAAAACATACCTAAGAAAGAAAATGGAATACCGAACGCTACCCAAAACGATAATCTCAAACTTAAAAACAAGCCTAAAACAATCATAACTAATAACAGCCCTAATCCACCATTTTCTAATAACAAAGCACGACGCTCCAAAAGATTCTTGGAATTATCAAGCGAAAAGACTAATTCTACTTCCTTATTGACTTCATTAAAATCATCAATATAATCGTATAAATAATCTGTGATTGCCAATAAATCCTCCTCATTCAATTTCAATATTTGAATCGCTATGGCATTATTTCCATTATAAATTGTCTTATCCGGTACATCTGCTAATTGCTCGGTAATCGTAGCAATATCACCTAATTTCAAACGGCTTCCATCAGCATTTGAGCGCAATATAATTTCCTCATATTCAGCCGCTTCATACTTTTTCGCATCTGCACGAATTAGCACTTCTTCCGTATTCGACTTAATAGAACCTGCCGCTACATTCGTATTATTTTTACGAATCGCATTCGCCACATCATCAAAAGTCAGGTTATGCTTTCGCAATACCATTTCTGGAACTTCCACCGAAATCTCCAAATTCGGCATATTCAGAACGTTCACTTGCGAAATCAATTCCGCTTGCAATAATTCATCCTCAATTAGGTTAGAATATTCTCTCAGTTTCTTGCGAGTCACCTCGCCTTGAAGCAAGATAATACCAACTAAATCCACTGCTTTCACCTTGAAAACAATCGGTTTTTCTGCACCGACTGGAAAAGAAGAAATTCTGTCTACACCGTTTTTTACTTCCGTTACCATTTCATCAATATCATAATCACTCAAGATTTCGACATTCACAGAACCGAAGTTTTCACGAGAAGTAGACGTAATTTCCTTTACGCCTTCAATACCTTTTAGCGCTTCCTCGATTTTCAAAACCACACCTTCTTCTATCTCTTCTGGAGCAGCACCCGGATAGGTTACTTGCACCGAGATATTACTAGATGGTTCTATCGGAAAACTAGTATTTTTCACATTGAGCAATGACATAATACCGATAACAAACGTCAGTATTATCAATGCATTTGCCCAAATTTTATATTTTACAAAACTTTCTATTATTGATTTCATACAACTGGTTTCTGGTTACTGAATACTAATTTTTGAATACTTTCAAAATCAAAACCCTTCCCCTTTTCCAAATATTTTATTTCTTACTTTCAATCTAAAAACCAACTCTTTCCGTCATTCCGATTCCGAAGACTCGGAATCGGAATGACGACTTTATTGATATTTTTAATATTTAATATTTATTTAAGCGGTACTACTTTCATCCCATCTGTCGCACCCAAAAATACTTCTGATGCTACCTTTTCACCTTCATTTATACCTGAAAATAAAACTGTTGCATTTTTTACTTTATGAATATTCACTGTTTTTTCAATCAAAACACTATCCCTAATGACAAAAATTTTATTGTCATCAAAAATTGCTTTTCTATCAATTTCCATCGCTTTTTCAATCAAATTTCCCGAAATCTCAGCGTATAAATACATCCCTTTATACAATTTAATTCCTTTAGAATTTACCGATACATAAACGTTTACCGATTGCGTCGTTGGGTCAATTTCCGTTCCGATTCGGTTCACCGTTCCATTAGAACTAAAGCGTTTATCTTCCGAAAAAATCTTCACTCGTGTACCCGATTTTACCCACTGAATATCCTCTTTTCGAACTGGTAATTCCAATTCTAAATCATTCGCTTTACGGACTCGCAACACCCGAGTTCCCGGATTTGCCACACTTCCTGCATCTGTATAAACATCTTGAATAATACCCGAATACGGCGCAGTAACACGATATTTATTCAACCGTTCTTCTGCACTTTTGATACTATAGAATTGCCCAGAAATATTCTTACTCGCAAGGAAAGTCTTTTCTCTTTGGTCCACCGCTTTTGGGAAAGCTGGTAAGTTATTATTGATGTCAATCTGATTAAAATAGTCTTGCCATTTTTGGAAACTATTCGGAAAATCCAACTTCATATCTGGTAAAATCAAAGCCACCACATTTTGGAAATTTGAGCGTTGAGATTTTAGATTCAAAATCGTTTCCGTATCATCAATTTGAAATAACATCGCACCTTGAGCAAAGCGAACTGCCTTTTTCAACGTCACATTTCCCTTTTCGATTTTCCCCGAAACCTCCGAAATAATATCAATTGGCTGTGAAGCAATCATTTGTCCGAGTGCTTCCGTCGTCGTTTGATGATTGGCGTAAGCGACAACTTCCGTACTCACATATTGTGAGCGTTGCGTCAAAGGCGGACGTTCTGGGTCGGGATTTTTTTTAGAAAATATATTGACCATCACAAAAGCAAGCACCAATAAAACAACCGCTGTGATGATTCGAGTAATAAATGCTTTACGATTAAATACTCGTTTTTCGCCCGTATAAATAACTGGCGACGCCGCTACAACTTCCGGCCCTTCGTAATATTTTAATTGGTAAAAAGTCTGTTGTTTTGGAGATTCTGCGTCCAGAAATTCAAAACCTTCTCCATCTGTTTTTTGTAATAAAATTTCTTCAATTACCTCAAAGTTTATTTCATCGATTGAACGCTCAATCGTAATAGAACTCCGATTCTTAGCGTTTCCAACCCATTTTAGTAAATTACCTTCAGGTGTATTTTCAATGTAAAAATTAATGATTGGTTTCATCTCTTTTTTTTAGTAAAGGTTTACAGGTATGAAGGCATAAAGGTTTATAGACTTTGACCGTCCGTTTACCTTTAAACCATACACCTTTAATTATTTTATAGTTGACTTTGCAACTTATTTATTTGTAAGATTATTATTTAAATTATTGAGATTATTAAAAATTTGTCTTAATACTTTTTTGCAAATTTTAATTTCTTCTTTATCAATATTTTCTTGTGCATCATTTAAAACACAAATAGCAACTTTCGACATTTCCTCTCGCAATGCCTTTCCGCCGTGTGTTAGATAAATCAGTTTGTTTCTTCGATCATTTTGGTCGGGAACTCGAACAATCAAATTTTTTCGTTCCATATTGTCTATCAATCGTTTAACGCTTGATTTATCTTTAAAAACGGCATTCGCTATCTCTTGCTGAGCAATACCGTCTTCTTGATATAACGTCATGATAATAATTGCTTGTTCTGATGTAATATCAAAACCATTATCTGCTAAACGTTGCTGCAAAGTATTTAACATTGTTCGATGTGTTCGAGCAATTAAAAATCCAATTTGTTCAAGCGGATTAAAACTTTTTATATCCATTTTTTCGATTTAAAATAAAAGTTGTATATGCAACTAATAATACAAAGGTAGAAAAGTTTATAGTAATAAAAAATGCGTTTCATGAAAGTTGAATTTTTGTGTGGGAACGGTAGCATTTTATTCATAAACATTATAAAGCCGTATTGATTTTCAAAATCGATACGGCTTTATCGTTTGGGTTTAGACCACAAAAAAAGGCAGCAAACTATAAAGTTTACTGCCTTTCTATATCTTTTAATTTCAACTGAGTCTTTTAATCCTCTGTTTTATTTTCTGCTTCATTCTGAATTTCAGGAGCTTCTTGATTTTCCTGAATTTCAGGAGTTTCTAGAGCTTCTTGAATTTCAGGAGTTTCTTGGTTTTCTTGAATTTCAGGAGCTTCTTGGTTTTCTTGAATTTCAGGAGTTTCTTGAATTTCAGGAGCTTCCACATAACCTTCCTGCTTTTTCGCCTTCTTACTTCCTGCATATAAATCGTACCGTTGGAATTTACATTGCAACGCACCATTATATAAAGCAATTTTTCGGGACGGTTTCAAGCCAAGTAATTTCAATGCTTCAAAGTTAGAGCTAATGAGCCAAGCCGTATAACCGTGGAAATTATGTTTCAGTTGCGTACCAATCATTTGATAGAACTCGATAATATCTTCTGAAGTTTCGATACGTTCTCCATAAGGTGGATTCGTCACTAAAATACCGTTATTGTCAGGAGCCGAATTTTTCTCAAAAGCTTTACGCTTGAGCTGAACAAAATCATCCATATTTGCATGTTCTAAATTTCGTTCTGCAATATGAATCGTTTGGAAAGAATTATCAAATCCCCAAATTTTACATTCTGGAGCTTTAATATTTTCATTCGCTTCACTCACCACTTCTCTCCAAATTACTGGATCAAAACCCTTTCCTTTCTTAAAAGAGAAATAATCTCGGTGAATTTGTGGCGGCGTATTCGTGGCTATCATTGCAGCTTCTGCCAATATTGTTCCCGAACCACACATTGGATCAATGAACGTTTTTTCACCTCTCCAACCAGTCATCATCACCAAACTCGCTGCCAATGCTTCATTTATCGGCGCGACAAATGATTCTTTACGATAACCCCTTTTGTGCAAAGATTGACCAGAAGTATCCAACGAAACCGTTACATCATCCATATAAATATGAACGTTAACCGCTAAATGTGGCGTTTCTGTATTTACATTCGGACGTTTGAAAAATTTCTCTCTGAATTGGTCAACAATCGCATCTTTGGTTTTCAAAGCTACATATTGTGAATGATTAAAATACTTAGAATTCACAGCACTTGTTATCGCAAAAGTTTGCGATAAACTCATGTATTGTGTCCAATCAATTTTTTTCATTTTATGGTACAAACTCTCCTCTGACCTTGCCTTAAACTTAGCAATCGGTAACAAAACACGCAAAGCCGTTCGAGCCATATAATTGATTTTATAAACCAATTTTACATCCCCTTTACAAGCGACTGCTCGTTTCAGAATTTCTACATCCGTAGCACCTAATTCCCTCAATTCCGCTGCCAAAGTTTCCTCTACTCCCAAAAATGTTTTTACAACTATATCTAACACGAATTTTCTGTTTTTTAATCCCCAATAAAATAAGACGCAAAAGTACGGCAAATTTTTGGGTTTATGTTATTGTGTATTTAAAAACGTATTTCAATCGCAAGAAAAAACGGTATCGGTTCTCTGAACCTTAAATTTATATCGAAACACGAAATCCTACAAACGGATTCGATTCTCCGAACTTATTACTGAGCGAAAGGTTCGGAGAACCAAATCCATTCTTTGCTAAAGACTATCTCATTCTGAATATAATCACCTACTTATTTTTTTATAAATTTTCTTGTTCAACACCTTATTATTTACAATCAAGATATTCTAAAAGCAGGTTTGAAATATCCGTTCGCTCAAACGCTGATTTACTTTAAAAAGAAATACTTTAAATTACTTTTCAATACTAATTTATTTAGGAGGTTCTTTTCGCAAAAAACGGGACATATTTTTGAAATCCATCCCGTTTTCGTACTAATTTTAATAAAAACCATTACTTAGTTTGTTTTTTAAACTAAGGTAACTATCTTTGTTTCATCTTATCAACAAAACGATTGGTAAATTATGAAAGAAGGCAGTATTTCCAAACTATATAGACATAATTTGACGTTGCTAACCGATTTGTATCAATTAACGATGGCGAATGGTTATTGGCAAAATTCGATGTATCATCATGAAGCCGTGTTTCATTTATTCTATCGTAAGAATCCTTTTAAAAATGGATTTGCGATTGCGGCAGGATTGGAACAAGTGATTGATTACTTGCAGAATTTACGGTTTGATGTCGATGATATTCGATATTTAGCCAACCTAAAAGGCACGGATAATCAAGCTTTATTTGAGGAAGGATTTTTGAATTTTTTGCAGCGTTTTAAGTTTACTTGTGATGTTGATGCGGTTCCGGAAGGGACGATTATATTTCCGCACGAGCCGTTGATTCGCATCAAAGGAAATTTGATTCAAGCTCAATTGGTGGAAACAGCTTTACTGACGATGATTAATTTTCAAACGTTGATTGCGACAAAATCGGCACGAATAAAAGCAGCGGCTGGGGATGATATCGTGATGGAATTTGGTTTGCGACGAGCACAGGGAATTGATGGCGGATTATCGGCAAGTCGAGCGGCTTATATTGGTGGCTGTGATTCGACAAGTAATGTTTTGGCAGGTAAACTTTTTGATATTCCAGTAAAAGGAACGCACGCTCATAGTTGGGTGATGTGTTTTGAAAATGAGCTGGAAGCATTTTCGGCTTACGCCAATGCAATGCCGAATAATACGACACTTTTAGTGGATACTTATGATACGATTGAAGGGGTGAAATATGCGGTTGAAATTGGTACACAATTGCGTCAAAAAGGTTTTGATTTGGCAGGAATTCGCTTGGATTCTGGCGATTTGGCGACCTTAAGTATAGAAGCAAGGAAGATTTTAGATGCGGCCGGTTTTGAAAATTCAAAAATCGTTGCGTCAAACGATTTAGATGAATATCGCATTAAAACTTTAAAAGAGAAAGGAGCAAAAATAACAGTTTGGGGCGTTGGAACTCGTTTAGCAACTGCTTATGATCAACCTGCTTTGGGCGGCGTTTATAAGTTGGGTGCAATCAAAAGTCCGACCGAAACAGAATGGAATTACAGAATTAAACTGTCAGAACAAGCGATTAAAGTTTCTAATCCTGGCATTTTACAAGTTCACCGTTATTTTGATAATCACTCCGCTCCTATTGCAGATGTTATTTTCAATGAAGATACTGAAAGCAATACCGATAAATTGGTCACTTTTGATAATGAAATTGTTGATTTATCAAGTTTTAAATCGAAAAAATTATTGCGCCCAATTTTTAGAAATGGCCAATTGATTTATGAATTACCGAATATTCATGCGATAAGAAATAGAACGATTGAACAGTTAAAAGAGTTTGATAGGAAAACTATAAATGAGTATAAAATTGGATTGGAAAACACATTATATAAAAGAAAAAAAATCTTAATGAACCGATAATTTGATATTCATCATTCGTAATTCGGCATCCAATATTTGGCATCCGACAAGCGTAAAATAACGCAATAATTATAGTAAAAAGATGCTTCGCAATTTTTTACTACATAACGAATACCGAGTAACGAATACCAAAATAGAAAAATGCCATATACTTACGATTATCCTCGTCCATCCGTCGCTGTAGATTGCGTGATTTTTGGATTGGACAAAACGGATTTAAAAATATTATTAATACAGAGAGGTGGTGAACCTTTCAAAAATGCATGGGCTTTACCGGGCGGTTTTGTGGATATTGACGAAAGTCTGGAAGCGGCGGCATTGCGAGAATTAGAGGAAGAAACGGGTGTAAAAGATGTCTTTTTTGAGCAGCTTTTTACTTTCGGAAACCCAGGACGTGATCCGAGAGGTCGAGTGATTAGTGTCGCTTATTATGCTTTGGTGAACTTGGATGAACATCCCGTTCAGGCAGCTTCAGATGCAAAAAATGCAGCTTGGTTTCCATTGAACGATTTACCAGAATTGGCATTTGACCATGATAAAATATTGAAAAGTGCGATTAACCGTTTAGAATCAAAAGTACGTTATCAGCCTTTAGGTTTTGAATTGTTACCAGAAAAGTTTACCCTCGGACAACTTCAAGAACTCTATGAAAAAATATTAGGAACGACTTTAAATAAACGAAATTTCAGAACTAAAGTATTGAAAATGAATATTTTAAAGGAAATGGGCAAACAAACTGATGTGGCACATCGTCCGGCTACGTTGTATTCGTTTGACCATGAAGAATATCAAAAACTGGCAAAAGAAGGGTTTATTTTTGAGATAACTATGAATCGATAAAAAATGGAAAATCTTAAATATTCTGATAAATATTCTACGGTTCAAATTAATAATGGATTTCACAATCACAACGGCTCTGGAATTTTACTGGTGGGGAAAATTTGCTCCGGATATATCACCAAAGGTGATTTATTAGTTTTAAAATCTGGAAAAACGATACCAATTATTGAAGTAGAAATTATTCCTTTTCAGGGTATTCAGGATAATACGCATTTTTCTAATAACGATGCCAAGGGAACATGAAAATACTCCAAAGTGGTATCAATTATATGGAAGCACGATGAAAATTCTAAATAATAAATTAAGACAAATAAAATGAAAGCATTAATATTAGTCGATTTACAAAATGACTTTTGCAATTTGGGTGCATTAGCTATTAAAGATGGAAATGAAGTTATTTCTGTGGCAAATATGTTAATGGATAAATTTGATTTGGTCGTAGCGACACAGGATTGGCATCCGGCAAACCATGAGAGTTTTGCGGCCGTCCATTATTTTAGACGTCCCGGACAAGTGATAGATTTACATGGTTTAGAGCAAGTTTTATGGACGATTCACTGTGTTCAGGAAACTTTCGGAGCAGAATTCGTACAGGAATTAAATATAGAAAAAATTACAAAAATTTTTCCGAAAGGAATGGATAAAACGGTAGATAGTTACAGCGGATTTTATGATAATGGCCGACGAAGTTCGACTGGTTTACATAATTATTTACAAAGTCAAGGAGTAACGGAAGTTTATATTATGGGTTTGGCTTTGGATTACTGTGTGAAGTTTACGGCGAAAGATGCAATCCGGTTAGGTTATAAAACGAACTTGGTTGTGGATGGTTGCCGAGCGGTCAATTTGGAGGATGGTGATGGTGAGAAAACGGTGGACTTTCTAAAATTATTAGGCGTGACGGTTTTGGAAAGTAAGGATGTTTTGGCTACAGAATTAGTTTAAATTTTAATCCGTCGTATTTAACAGAAACCGTCATACTGACTCCTCGGAATCGGTATGACGGTCTTTATTTAGTTTTTTGCTTTGGTCGTTTATTTGGACTTGCATTTCAAATTAAATGTCTTCTAAGCTGGCACTTGAGATTACTTTAAAATCCTATCCGTTTTAATCCATTGTTTTTGACATGTTGTATGATAATATGAACGACATCTAAATTATGTTCATAATTCGTGATTGAGTCCAATAAGTCTTCCGTCGTTAAACTTTCATTCGTATCCACATAACCGAAACCTTGGTAATAGCCATTTTCTACAACAAATATTGCTTGTTCCGTTTTGCTACGAGCCATTTCCATTAAAATAAAATTGCCCTCTAACTCTGGACATTGCACTTTTATAATCGCTGCTTTTGCACGTTCATTGTACGTTTCCGGCTGCTCTTCGCCGGTGCATGCTCCAAAACACTGCTTAATGTGGTAATGAAAACACGCGCCGCTTGTACCGCTTCCTAAGTCGCATTTATGTTGGCACAATTCAAATTTATTTTGAATAAATCGCAATGCTCCCGTCGCTTCTTCTCTTCTTTTATATTCAAAAACGATATCTAAATCCTTTTTAGTTCGAGCAACGGCCAATCGTTGATAACCATCTTCGTCTTGATATTTAAAAATACAATAGGACTTTTTTCGAGGTTTTTGAGCGACATTATATCGAGGTAATAGGGTTTTAATTTCGTGCGATTCCAATAACAAAGCGGCTAATTCGCTCCCCGTGACTTGAAAAGTAATATCGTGAACCGCTTGTTGCATTTTTTGTGCCTTTGCCGTTTTTGCAGCAAAGTGTTCCATAATACGTTTTTTAATATTTATACTTTTACCAACATAGATTACTTCATTATTTTGATTATGGAAATAATACACACCACAATCCTCGGGTAGTGCGTGTAATTGTTCCATAGTAAAGTTCGGTGGTAGCTTCGATACACTCACGCCACGATTCACTAAATTCGCTATAGATTCTTCGGCAGTTTGTTGTGCTAATATCGCTTCCAATAACTTTACGGTTGCCTCCACATCATCCATTGCTCGGTGTCTGCGTTCTACATCAATTCCCAACATATTAATCATCGAATCCAAATTATATCGTCCTCGACCGGGAAACACTAATTTGCTCAAACGTACTGTACACAATTGTTTTCGACGATAAGAATAGCCTAAACGTGCAAATTCTTCTTTCAAAAATCCATAATCAAAATTAACATTGTGAGCTACAAAAATTGCTCCTTTTGTAATTTCAACAACTTCTTTTGCGATTTCGAAAAACTTCGGTGCATCAGCGACCATTCCATTTGTAATACCTGTTATCTGTGTAATATTCGGTGGAATAGAACATTCAGGATTGACCAAGCTTTGGTATCGGTCAATAATCTTATCTCCGTCATATACGACGACGGCAACCTCTGTTATTCGGTCTCGCCCTGGCTTTACACCTGTTGTTTCTAAATCTACTATTGCATACATTCTCGCAAAATAGTGCTATTTTTTGTTAATTGGCTTTTCTCCCACAGATTTCGCAGATTTCACAGTCTTTTTTATCAGATTAACATATTTTTTAAGGGCGACTTTTTTAACTTTCGTCAATTATTTCTTCGACAACGTTCACTACAATATTTGACGTTTTCCCAATCTTTTGCCCATTTTTTTCGCCACGTAAATGGCCGTTTGCAGATGAGGCAAATTTTCGTTGGTAAATCACTTTTCTTTTTATGCTTTGACATAGTTTTTATTATTTTTGATTAGAAACACAAATTTTTAGATTTTGATTGACGTATTGGTATTTTTTCTTACCATTTATCCTAGTTTCTATCGGGACAGAACTGGAAGAATGTTTAAAATTAAACAAATCGTTAAAAAATAGTTTTTGTTATTAAAATTAAAACTTAAAAATTTTACAATTCGCAAGATGCCTTATATTTGCAGTCTGTTTTAAAATAATTTATCATTCATCGTTTATAATTCAAAATGAAAGTTTTCAAATTTGGTGGTGCATCGGTGAAAGATGCAGATGCGATTCGCAACGTGGCGAAAATTATTGATAGTTATTCTCCAGAGCAGTTATTTATCGTGGTTTCTGCGATGGGGAAAATAACGAATGCGTTGGAAGATGTGATTAAATCTTACTTTTATAAGCGAGACGATTTAAATACACATTGGCAAATTGTTAAGGATTATCACTTTTCGATAATCAAAGATTTATTTAGCGAAAGTCATTCGGTTTATGATAAGGTCAATGCTTTATTTTCAATAACGGAAAAACGATTTGAGCAAGCCGTAACCGAAAGTTTCGATTGTGTGTATGATCAAATCGTTTCGACTGGTGAACTGGTTTCTACGACGATTATCCAACAATATTTAGATTCAAATGGAACACCTGCGACTTGGCTTGATGCTCGAAAATTAATTCGTACAAACGATACCTTTCGAGAAGGAAAAGTGGATTGGACCGTTACCCCAAAACAATTTAAAGCGACCGTTCCGTCTTTGTTGAAAAAAGGTTGTGTCGTAACACAAGGTTTCATCGGTAGTGCCGCAAATGGCATGACGACAACTTTGGGACGAGAAGGTTCGGATTTTACGGCGGCGATTGCAGCGTTCTGCTTGGATGCGAAAAATATGACCGTTTGGAAAGATGTGCCCGGTATCTTAACGGCTGATCCACGATTATTTAAAAATGTAACCAAATTAGATAGAATCTCTTTCCGTGAAGCGATAGAAATGACGTATTACGGTGCAAAAGTAATTCACCCAAAAACCATTAAACCCTTGCAAAATAAAAGTATCCCGCTTTTGGTCAAGTCATTTATTGATCCAAAAGGCGAAGGCACGATGATTTCTGAAAACCTAGAAGCAGCTTATCCACCTGTAATTGTCGTAGAAAGACATCAAGCGTTGCTACAAGTAGCTCGTATGGATTTCTCTTTTGTAGATGAAGAAAGTTTGAGTGAGTTATTTGCCTTGTTTTCACATCATCGTATCAAAGTAAATATGATGCAAAATACGGCTATTGGCTTTTCGATTTGTATAGATAATGTGGAAGAACGTATTCATGGTTTATTGAAAGATTTACGTGAATTCTATAAGGTTTTCAAGGATAATCACGTAGAATTAATCACCGTTCGTCATTACAAAAAAAGCATCGTTGACCAACTTCAACAAGGTAAAATGGTTCTTTTGGAGGAACGTATTCGTGGGACTTTGAAAATGGTGGTGAAAGATATTCCGATTATGGAAAGAATTGATAAATAACAGTAAACGAGAGACGGATACTTCACTTTATAGTTTAAAAAATGCAAAATTGAGATTCCTTTCTTGGTTTTGCATTTTTTGTTTTTATATTGGGAAGGAAATATATTTTTTACCCCTGTATTCATTCCATTTAATTTTTTTTTCAAATTGAAAATACAATCATTATTTACAGCATAATAAGTAACCATTCATAAGTAGCAATAAGTTTAAAATTATTAAACCTATTATTATTGCTAGATTTTAGAATAAATAACCTGTACATAATACGGATTGATTACTTATCAGCAAGTATACATAATAAACATTGTAGGATTAACGGTGATTCAAAATTAACAATACATTACAATCAAAAAACGTATTTTATTAGTAGCCGCAGGAAAAATTGTATGAAATATAATATTCAAGACACTATTAAATTAATTTATGATAAAAATAATGATATGTTACTAAGAACTAATGAATCAACATCTTACTGGCGAAAATCGCAGGGGCTATTTATTTCAATTATATTATCTTTATTTCCGTGGTATAAATTAAAAATCACTAAGTAATTTTTCTTTAAAATGATACTTGAATACATACTTAAAGACCATTTAGGAAACTCTCGTGTGATGTTCTGTGATGTAGATAATGATGGTATTGTTACGGAAACGGAGATTATACAGGAAGACCATTATTATCCTTTCGG
>Ga0115005_10001854_pt1 | contig 16906 bp, 14 predicted proteins | sample ArcOceMetagenome_FD_87163 | JGI IMG/M metagenome (GOLD analysis project Ga0115005, IMG submission 87163) | Marine eukaryotic phytoplankton communities from Arctic Ocean - Arctic Ocean - Greenland ARC118M Metagenome | ecosystem: Environmental > Aquatic > Marine > Oceanic | place: Arctic Ocean... | reverse complement strand
TGCTTCTCTTTTCTCTTGATTGCTTCTTACTTGAAGAATCAACCTCCTGTTTCGGTGTTTTTTGGGTTCAAAAAAAAATGAGTTTGTCCTTGATTTGAAAGGGGTACTTTTTGGGAGAAATTCGAAACTGTCCCCCATTTTTCTTGAATCTGAATCGAAGCATCGACCGTTGATAGACGTCCACGAATGTCAACGATGTGATTCCCGCCCTTTGCTGACGAAAATTAGACAACGCAAGAAGGAAAATAAGAGAAAATGCAACAAGTAGCATTACTGTGTAATACAATTACAACATCAACATCAACAAACACCTAACTAGTGGATTATCATTTTCGTACCTCTTGAATAGAAGCTAATAGAAACGAGAGCGAAGCAAGCGAGAGAAGCAACGACTGCAAAGCTAACTAACTTACTATCCAACTTATAGTAAAAGATATTCATCCAAAAGTGCACAACAGCAAAGAACACTAAACACCGAATCTATAAACAACAAAGATCATGGTTTCCATATTCCTAAACATCCCACGAAACAAACCGGACGCCACAGCCCTATCCCTCACAACCAACGTCAATGGCACCTCCAAATCCCAATCCATCGAAACCATCATCACCAACCATCAACTCCTCCTAGCCAAGAACCAGGGTCGTGTCCAAATCAATGCCGTGTACATTACAGTCTACCCCTCCCATCGTAACGCCCCCCATCAAGAAAAACTACCCATTCACTCTCTCATCTCATTAGTAGTACCTGCTGTCACGCTCTTGAGTTGTCTCATTGCCTTTCGAGTCAGTGATGCGAATGGATGGGAAGCGGTATTTCCCAGTATCCAGACGTGTCCCATTGTCTTGAAATTGACTACTTTTATGACATTGATCGCGGTTGTATTGTACGAACAAAGTTTTTATCATTATAGTAGTGGAGGGAAGAATCTATTCGTAGAGGGTAGGGGGAATTATGTCGGGTTGGAGGTGGTGGTGGACGATGGTATGGTGGCTCCTTCTTTGGACAATGCTGATTGTTATGAGGTGGAGGATCGTCATGAGGACTTTGAAAATGTTGTCATGGAAGACCCCTCTAGAGAAATGATGGCAGAAAATGCAAATGAGGAAAAGGATAGTCATCGGGACCGTGGTGGTATTGTTATTCCAGCACACGTACACGAGGAAGAAAATAAAGTGGCGGAAGGAGTTGGAAATGAATCTAGTACGAGTGGTGAAAAAGGTTCCGGTTCGTTGGTAACGCCATCTGTTGCCAAAATTGAAACTGCAACTTCTCCAACCGCAGCGAAAAACGGTGGTGCTCAAGGTACAAGTGCAGCGACGCCGACTAATGGTACATTGAGAGGATCCACAAACACAACTCAAACTAAAGCAATTCCCGATCCATCCGGTGCAAACAGCAGAGGAACTTCGATAGTGACAGTTTCCACTCCAAGATCCAGTACCAGTACCACTCCAACTGCAACAACAAAACCACCAACGACACCCCCTGCCAAATCCGCACCAGGATCCATCCCATTCCGATTCATCCGCGCCACCAAGGGAGACGTAGCAGCCGCCAAAGTACGCTGGGCGGCAACCTGCAAATGGCGTACAGAAAATTCAATGGACACCTGCCTCATCGAACCCCACCCCAACGTCAAACTAATCAAAGAGAATTATCCCCATTACTTTCATCTGAGGGGGATTAAGAACGAGTGCTGCTATTATGAGAGACCTGCTAAAATGAACATTCCCGAATTGAAAAAGAATGGAATATCCATGGAAAAGCTTTTGAAACATTATTCGATATGTTGCGATTATATGTGGAATAAGATTGACGATTCCGAAGAGGCAAAGAGCATCTATGTGATTGATCTGGACGGAATTGGTTTCCGCGATTTTGCGGGTGAGGTGGTGGACTTTGTCAAGAAGGCGAGCACTTTCACGGGGGATCACTACCCTGAACGATCGGGGAGTATTTTTATCATTAATGTTCCGTCGTGGTTCAGTGTAATTTGGAATGTTGTCAAACCGATGGTGGACGATGTCACCAAGGCCAAGATTAAGATTTTGAGGTATGGGACCGAGGGGATAACGAAGGCGCTTACGGAAAAGATCGCCATTGAGAATATACCGCCAGAGTATGGTGGGAAGAGTATGCCTTTGGGACAAAGTCCCGAGGAACTTGGGTTTATGAAGCACTTTGAGGCTCTGAATCAGCAGAATTAATGAATCAATGGTGCCTTGCCAGACATGGGCGTACTGTACATGATACCCACGATGTGTTACGATTTTGACTCTCAGACATGATAATGATAACATACTATTAATTAAACCTGCGTTAGGTTGAAAAATAATGCATTATTATTACATGTTCTACTTCCCATACAATCTGTGGCCAAAGAAGTCCCAGCCATTTCAAACGACTGGGTCATTTGCCAAAGTAATGTTTGCGATCATCTCTTCCTCGGCACGAAAGTTGGCTGCAATCGTCTCTTCCTTGTCACGAAAGTTGGCTGCCATCATCTCGCGATAGGCTACCATCACCTTGCGCTCGGCACGAACGGATTCTGCCATCATCTCTTGAAAGTTGGCTGCCATCATCTCTTCCTCGTCATGAAAGTTGGCTGCCATCATCTTGCGATAGGCTGCCATCACCTCGCGCTCGGCACGAACGGATTCTGCCATCATCTCTTTCTCTGCACAAGAGGGGGCTGCGACCATCCCATCTTTCTCTGCACGAGAGGAGGCTGTGATCTTCTCTTGCTCGGCACGAAAGAAGGCTGTGATCATCATCTTTTGCTCTGCACGATAGGGGGCTGCGACCCTCTCGCACTTCGCTGCGATCATCTCGCGCTGGGCATAAGAGAAGGCTGCGATCCTCTCGCGAGTCACTGTTGCGCCAGTGAGACCATTCGTGGAACCAAATGAGAAGGAGGAGCCGGAAGAAGTGCTGATTTCAGGCGGGGCAGCTGTGGCAACGGTCGGTGCATTCGTGCCACCAGATGGAGAGAGGACCCTGCGATGATTTTGGAAATGGTTGGAATTGAGTAGATAAAGGTGAGATTTGAGATAAAGCGACAGCACCAATTCAATCCATCGTAGATATTTGCAAATAAACTCTAAACAGAGCAGTGCTTGTGGAATCTACTTACATGTTGATGATGGAAATGATGCGACACCGTAACTGTACACGTAATTGGGTAATTGAACGAACTCGTAAAATTATGGGAAGACGGAGAGGATCTGTCCTGGATGCAGAGTGATTGCGTTCGCAGAGTTTAGAGAGCAGATTCCAGTGAAATTCTCAGCAGGTGCTCATCGGAATTGAGTTACATGTTCAGAACGGGGCTTTTCAAAAATGCATCAGTCGTCATCTTCAAAAAATACTTCCGTCTCGAAGTCCACATAAGGAACAGCTGGACGGTATGTTGGCAACAAAATAGTTTCTTGGGCAATAGCTGACGCCTAGATAGGAGATATTGTCTTTGGGTGGGATAAAAGTTGGATGTAGATGGATAATCAAGTCCTGATTAGATAACATGGCCTTTTGAATTACATAGTTGAGAGGTGTGTGAGAGCAAGGTGAAGCTTTCTTTTCTTGCTTTGAGACAATAATACACTTTTGAAATGCGCGCCAAACAGCGATGCCAATGAATGAAGAATCATCAATCAATCAGACACAAACAAAATCAAACCCGCCGTTTCCACTATCAATAAAAACCCAAATGTGTATCTAAAATACTGTAGATGCTTTCCAACCTCTACAAGTAGCTAGCTAGCCAGTTGAATCATTCATATCACCTCATCACTTTTCCATCACAATCATTATCTTCAATCTAACATGGCTAATGGTATTGCACTAGCCAAAATGGGCGAAACCAACAATCATTCAGACGAGTCCACTCTACTCATTTTAACCACAAGACATGATAATGAGTCTGGAACAACGTCTTCTTCTACTCCTATCAACAATGATACCTTTAGTTTATACCACGAGGCGAAAACCTTGGCTGCCATTGCATTTCCAACAATTATCGTCCAACTCAGCACATATTGCATCTACCCCCAATGTGCATCGGCAGTCGGGAGGCAACTGGACACTGAATCTCTTGCTGCATTCAGTTTAGGATCTGTATCTGGAAATATGACTTGCATTTCCATCATTATTGGCACACTGAGCGCTAGCGAGACATTGCAGCCTCGTGCTTTTGGATTGAAACGATACAGAGAAGTCGGACGTTTGGCCATTCGTGGATTTTTCATGTGCCTTCTTTCGCTCATAATACCAGTTGTCGTCTTGCTGACGAGAGCGGATGAGATCTTTGATGGGCTTGGACAAGATGTCGATGCAGGTTATTTAGCCAGCGAGTGGATCAAGGTGTATATCTGGAGCGTCCCCCCTGTACTTCTCTTTCGAGTCACTCAACGATATTTAGCTTGTCAGAATATTGTCATACCGTGTGCTTTTGGGGCTGTGATTGGGTGTTTTGTGGTTCATCCCTTTGTGCTGAAATGGGCCATTCAACAATACGGATTTCTTGGCAGTAGCTGGGCCATCGTGATTACTCAATTTGTACAGTTTCTCCTATGTATAGGTTTCGTTGTTGTCACAGGGTCTTACGAAAAAATGACTTGGCCAGGATTGTCTCCATCAATTATGCTGGAAGCATTGGATGTCCGAGAGTTGCTTTCTTATGCAAAATTGAGTATTGGTGGGATCTTTGCCCTCAGCGAATGGTGGTTTTGGGAGTGCATCTGTTTCTTGGCTGGGAGGTTTGGACTGGTCGAACTTTGTGTCCATACGGTTACATATCAGCTGATTCCAATTACTTTTATGGTACCACTTGGGATTTCGATTGGGTTGAGCGTCCGCATGGGCGTTCTGTTGCCGGTCAGTGTTGATGGCGCGAAGCGTCTAGCAGCTGTCACAATGTTATTTACAATATGTGCAGGTATCACAATATCGGCTGTCATATACAAATATCAAACATGGATCGTTTCCATGTTTACCTCGGACGAAGAAGTGTTCGAAGGCTGTCAGCGGATATGGTTTCAATTGTGTGTTTACCTCGTTCTTCTTTGGATCTTCTGTGTCAGTGGCGGCATATTGAGTGCATTGGGATTGCAATGGAGAACAGCAGCGAACATGTTTATCGTCTTGTGGGTTTGGACCATCCCAGCTATTATCTATTCCTGCATTTATGATGGCAAGGGCTACTATCACATGTGGAAAATTTTACCTCTTTCGTATATAGTGCTTGATATTGGACTCACAATTACCTACTTAACTGCCGACTGGGAAGGAATTGGAGCCAAGATAAAATTGGATAGAAAGGTAAAGGAGGTTGAACAAGAAGAGCAAGTAAATCCTGAAAGAATATTGGACATTTGAGACATTAAAGCTGAGCAAATGAGAGTACACGTACGTGTGGCTGGATTTGCAACACGTATTTCCGTATTTCGCTCATCCAACTACTTCGTTCGCAATCTTTAAGGCTATATCTAAATCATGTTTCAAATCGTTTGCACTCTCTAAACCGACGCTGACTCTAAGTAGACCATCAGGACTAACTCTTCCATCTTCTGGCTCGATACTTGCGCGATGTTCTATCAGAGTTTCTGTTCCGCCCAAACTAGTGGCTCTCTTTATTACTTTGCATCCACCAGCCACCGCCATTGCCATCGCTTCGTTTTTCATCTCAAAACTTAACATCCCACCAAAACCTGTAGTCATTTGACGTGATGCTATTTCATGTTGCGGATGACTGGACAAACCAGGATAGTGAACTTTGTCAACAAGATCATGGCTTTCTAAAAACTTTGCCAATTTCATTGCTGACTGACATTGTCGCTCTACTCTCAAATGTAATGTCCGCAACCCACGCAATGTCAGCCAACAATCCAAAGGAGATGCTGTCGAACCTAGAGTCGTTTGTACATTTCGAATGGTTTCTCCCAGCTCTTTCCCAGTTGAAGAGTATGGAGATGTGGTTACTACACCAATCAAGACATCAGAGTGCCCACCTAGATATTTGGTACCTGAATGAAGCACAATGTCTGCTCCGAGCTATTCAGATTCCAACAACTATGCATGAATTGAAAGCCGTTAAGGGGAATGCATAGAAATCTGGAAAAGTATTCTTACCAGAAGAGGTTGAGTCAAAGTCGGTGGAGCCCAGGTTGAATCAACTACGGTAGTCACATTCAACTTGTCCTTGTATTTCGATACTAACTTGCATACATCCTTGATATCGGTCACTTTGCATCCTGGATTAGAGGGCGATTCCATCCAAACCAAAACATTGCCAGTCTTGGTTGATTGTAATTCCTCTCGTATAAAATCAATATTGGTCATATCAATCGATGAATATGTGACACCCCTCTGTAAAAATAACCCCTTCAATAGGAACGGAACACCATGATAAATATCATCCGGCAAAATTATATGCAGAGGCTGTGGTAATGCTAGTACAATAGCAGATGCTGCAGCCATTCCAGAAGAGAAAGCACACGTCGTTGATTCAGAAGCATCTTGATTGCTTAAACATGAACGGGTTAATTCAAGTTCTTTCACAGTATCTTCTAGTAATTTTCTTGTTGGGTTTCCTACTCGTGAATATATCCATCCATTTCCACCATCTTCTTCATTAAAGTAATCACCAGAAGGCGGACGGGTGTATGTACTTTCCAAATGTAAAGGTGGTGCTAGGGGTTCGTTGTGTGATTTACTAGAGCCCGAAAAAGGCAGGCCAGCATGAGACAGTAGAGTTTCTATGCATGATTTTTCTCCCCCCGAAGTGACCTGTTCAGATTTGTGATAGTCCCTCTCCTTGCGGATCTCGAACGCTCGTCTACCTGCCTCATCTGGTAGAATCGAGCTCTCGCTAGTATTATATCGGTGGTAAACGCCGTTTCTTGGCAGCAAACTGCGGGGTATGTTATCAACAAGTAAAACATTTTTATTCAAAAGCGTTTGGCGTCGTCGGGTTGACAAAAAACTTTGAAATCTTGATGATCGAAACATGATGAGCGCGAAATTCAAATGATGCTCTTTTCTACCGGTACTGTGAACTGTGAAAGTTTTTAAGTTCTACCCGATTTCAAAATTATCTGTTGCAACTCTTCTCTACTATTAAATACACCGTAGCTAAGACAAAAGCAACAATGAATGCGAATTGAGAATTCAGAATGAAAATAAACAAAGGTTAAATTTAACGTGTCTCGTCGTGCTGGTGAATGGTGAGAACTGTGGTGAGTAGTGGTGAGTGAGTGAATAATGCAAGAAGGAACAAAAAGAAAAAATTAAACAAAAAGTGTTCCGTAGTCAGGCGCCTTACCGTTGGGCCAACGGGTCAGTGGATAGTCGAGGCTGAAACTCGCCCGGGATTCGAACCCGGAATCTCCTGATATCTGAACTTGTTGTGCTATATATAATCATTGAGCTATTTAAAGACTTCATAATGAAGTGAAGTGAAAAAAACGTCAGAAACGTTAGTGAAACAGTTCACATCTACCAACTTCAAACTGCAAATGTAAGTTAGTTTGTATCGTTATGGCTTTCCACTGAGATCGGTTTGGAATTCCAATGGGGGGGTTAGGCTGATGATCTGCTGGTCGAGATGATGTTTGATGATGAAGAATCATTCGTTCAGTTTTTTTGTGGGACATTTCTGTCTGACGTCGAACTATCGCCCCCTCATTTTTTGAGAACTGGCGGCTACGTACGCTGACGGTGAAAGGTGACAACACAGACAAAAGACAGCTGAGCAGGAAAGAAAGCGGACCACAGAACGGAATCGATGATCGATTTGTGTGTCCATAATACTACTTCATTTGGGACCTGCAAGGTTGGTCTATTGCACGAGCAACGCCACGCCACGCCCATCCTATCATTTTTCATCTTCCCTGAATTCGAAGAAATATCGTAACACAATGAGTTTGTCTCCAAGAACAGATAGTACAACTCGCAGGTCTACACCACGAACCTTTTATCAATTCTCTCAACTACACGAAGAGTTAGTGATAAATGTACTCTCTTACCTAGCCGATGTCCCCTACAAATATTCATCCAAAGGTGAGATTGAAGTGATATGCGGAAAATAATTACATTGTGCGAATAGTTTTCATGCTCGCATGTCCATGTTCTAACATTATGTCTGGTTGCGAAGAAAACAGCTCCACCCTGACGCACAGTTTGCCACTAGTCTGCAAGAAATTCTATTCAATTTGCAGAAATAACGATTACTTATGGGCAATAGCAATGGAACGACTGGTTGAGGGGGATTCTGAGCTTTGGGGTGGTGCTTTACAAAAGTTTATAGGTCACCACTCATCTGCTGATGAACAAATAGATACGAGCGCCATTTCATTGAGTAATGCTTGTCAATTGATGCAAGATGTTATATCCACCAATGGTATTCAAACAAGATATGGAATACATGGTGAACTTTACAGGTATCTTCTCTCAAATTTTATCAGATACATGGCACCTGTCTTCTACATGCCGGATGAGTCGATAGAGCGTGGGGATCCTTTTGGTCTTCATTTCTTCGAACCTCGTTATCGTCGGCTTATCGCAGAAGTAATGGCACCTTATCCGGAGCAGTTTAGAAATGGTACTAGCACAATTCCGGAGAATGGAATCACAAACCCTCCAACATTTATTTATGGAAACAGGTCTCCTTTGAAGCATGGACAAGCTGCAATCATCGTGCAAGTATTACAATGCTACATTCGCGAAAATGGCACTGCAGATGTATTTTTACTTCCTCTGCAGCATGCACGTTTGGAAAGAGTTTGGGAGCAAGCTGATATGAATGATCATTTATATTTTGCAAGGGTAATGAGAATGGGGGAGGAAGAACAACATCAGCTAGAGGTTAATGACGGTATGAGAAGGAATGCATCATTGGGTGGACGAGATGTGCAAATGCCTCAAATGTATGTCAATGAGGTACTTCAAGCATTGGGTAGAAGGGAGGAGTTTGAAGACTGACCCATGAACTTTGTGAAGAGCGAGAAGGAGATTTCTCGTAGTTTGTCACGTACTGTACACATTGAGCATACTCGTAAAATTTTAAAATGGTGATTAGAACAAATAATTAGAAAACAATCTCATTCTGTTGCTGCTTTCACTCTCCCCTCTGCACAATGCTTTGCATCGCCATGCTAATATTCATCATCAATCAACTGACAAATGTATGCTTGTAGTAAAGAAATGTCGTTCGTTGGCATTTTAAAAGAGTACCAAAGCAAGACCAAAGTATCAAATGAGTCGAGTGAGTCGAGTCAGAACAACACATCAGCCAAAAAGATTTTTGCGCGGAAACCATCTCCTAACCCAACCTTGGTAGACCAAAAGTAGTTGAACTTCAAAAGATGAGAATGTGAATGACACATCCGATCCATCACGATACAACGCATCAGTTTTCGAATTTACTGCTGTATGATACTGCTACTTGTTGTATGTACTCAGCAGTGAAAGCAAGTTGAGAGCATCATAGATCACAGACAGGTTTTATCCTGAAAAGCCTCATCAAAACTCTTTAGTGAATCACCATCGCCACCCGTCCCCAGTCTTTGCAGAGCTCTTACCACCGAAGTAGAGAATGACGGTTACAACAGAAAATAGTTGGAAATTCACCTTCTTTAACATTGCAACGTTGGCAGGTGTACTTCTTGTCCTCCAACAACCCACCACTTGCGTAGCATTGTTGGCATCAAAAGGAGAAGCAATTATATCACAATCACTTCACCATCGTGATTTTAAATCACTTCATTCAAGATCAAGTTCTCCCTTGTACGTTTCTGGCTTTTCCCCAGAGGAAGAGCTACCTAGACCGAAACCGAGACCTGTTATGGAGCCTCCAGCGACAGAAACTGGTGAGTAGTTAAATTGTTGCACTTATCAAAATATTGCACCATTTTTTGATGCTGCTCATTTTGAATTTGATGTGCACACGCAGTGTTTGAAAGAGTGTCCTCGCCACCAAAGTCGCTATCTCCGAAGATAGTAGTGCTTGGTGCAACTGGGAAAATAGGTAGAAGAGTTATTCGGCAACTTATGGCGTTAGAATCAGACATGACAATAGTTGCATTTGTTCGGGACTATGACAAAGCTTGTGATGTTCTCTATGATGAACTGACTATAGAACATTCGAGCAAAGGACCAACATTGCAATTAGTCGTTATGGATCTCGTACCTCCTAGCTTTGTTGCTGGATATAAAGCCGAAGAGGAGAAGGATGATGATGGTGGTGATGAAAGTGACGATGATGAAGAATATGCCGTATCCGCATCAAGATTTTATGCTAATGATGTGGCTGAATATGACTTTCGGGCTGCTAAAGAGGATGATGCAATTGATTTGAATCCTTATTTGCCACTTCAGGGTAAGTAAAAGGGAATAAAGTGTTTGGTATCCTAATTTGTGTGTGCTAAAATCTCCGATTCGAATCCATTTAAGATGCGATATCAAATGCCACGGCTGTGATATCAACAGTTGGAACTGTTCGGGAAACATTGCCTTTTGTGGACTATATTTTAAAACCATGGAGGATATTTATAAGTGCGGGACTGTGGTGTAGAGATAGTAGCCATCCTTACTACGTCAACTACATGGTTCAGAAGAAAGTTCTTGAGTACTGCGAAAATGCACAGAGAAAGAGAAATAGGGATTGGAGAGTTTATCAAAATCATGAAAAGAGACGAGTGGCGAAGGGCACGGAAAGTCAGGGAGATAAGACTGAGACTGAGGACGAAGACGAAAAGAAGGTGGACAAACTTCGAATTGTGCGGATATCAGATCATTGCATTGCTAATCAAGCATGGGATATTGTCAATGTATTCACTAATATTTTTCGAAGCATGGTCTTTCGGTATCAGGAGAAATGTGAAAATCTTCTATCCTCTAGCAATTTGGTTGATACTATCATCCTCAGACCAGGTGATCTCGTGGACGATATTAGAGTAAGTTGCATGTGATACATGTTTCTATCATTTATCGCTTCAAAGCCTAATAAATACCTCTTTTTTGGAAAAGAATGAAACCATCACAACTATGTCGGTAGATGTTGATGGTAAATTACCGGGTTCGGTGTACGTGGGACGTGACGATGTTGCATCTCTAGCTACGCTTGCAGCTGTTTCAGACTTGAATCCCCAGGTGAAGAGAAGGCAAGGTCATAGTGTGAATGGGACGATGATTTCGAATGGTGTACGCAGGGCTGGTCGAAGATCAAAGCAAAAGAGGACTGATTTGAATCCAATTCATTGGAAAGTAGCAGTAGGTTGGACAGGGCAGAAACGAAATGGGCACGTGAACGCAGAAAAATGCATGGAGTTTATTGTCAAAGAGAAAGGCCGCCGTAAGAAATCGGAGAGAAGGAAACAGGCAATTAGAAATGCGAGCCCAATATCAAGGATGTTGATTCAACCGTATCAGCGATTAATACAACGTTTTCGACAACGAACAGTGAAACCATATGGATTGTTCGTGTTCCTTCCAATGTTGCTAGTTGTATATCCGACAATCATATCAGCGATGATTGGAGTTTGTGAACAAATCCCAATCCTACACAAAGCAATGTTGTACATTTTATCATTGTTGCAACCCACGCTGCAGCCACTGAGGGACAATGCTGCTGTATCGTTACAGAAGTTCCTAAGGAAAATGCCAGTAGCACGCATGAAAGTTCTTAGTGAGGTACCCCCGGTACGAGTACACGTACTCATAAATTGAATAAATATAAAGGAGGGAAACGATTACTTTAATAACTAATTTAGAAGTTTTAGCACTTCCAAGGCGTAGCCCCATACCGTACATACTGTAGCTTGGCAATCTTTTACACGCGTTTCAGAACTGCACTGGTCAATTATTCTGATTCAAACCACCGAATTTATAATTGACATCCATAAATCTGGTATAAACTTCGATAATCTTTTCTTCAGAAATAGCAGCTTCCTGCACAGATTTGAGTTGTGAGCAGGCATGAAACCAATTCAACAGTCTTGGAAATTTATCACTTGGCAAATGATAATTCTTCCAATGACCTAAAGTCACTATTAGCCGAAGAATGAATGGATAAATATGCACGTCTGCAAGAGTGAAAGTTTCCCCAAGAAGGAACGGGCCTCCATACTTCTCAATCGCTTCTTCGTACACAGTGAGTGTTGTTTCCATTTCATCCGCTAATGCTCTGTCCTTCTCTTCATCCTTATTCATGAGGAATGTAAACTGTGTTTTTGTAAAAACATTATCACAGTGATCATTCAATAATCGAATCTGTGCTCTCGAAATAGGATTTGGTGGCATGAGATGTTGCTCCTTTCCCAACACACTCGATGAGTAATCGCACAAAAATTCATTACAGATGGCAGACTCGGTGATGATCTCTTGTCCACCAAAGGCTGGAACACGAATTGTTGGGACTTTGCCGCTTGGGTTGATTTTGAGAAACCAATCTGGTTTAGGAAGTCCACTAACTTCGATGACGTCAACTGGGACTTCAAGCTCGTTGAATACGATACATGTTCGTTGAGCATATGGACATGCGTTGCCGGGGAGCGTAAAGAATTGAATGGGAGTTGAAGGATCGACGCCTACTGTTGCGTCGTATCCTCCCATTTTCAGCGTTGTTTTCTGGAGTGGATCCTTAATGGAAGATGATGGAGGGAAGCCGCTGCATTCCCGTAGAAAGCCTACAAGACCGAGTATTCTTATTAAGATACAGATAGGCTTCATTTTGTTCAGTTTGGGACAAATAGGGTTACCGAGTAGCGATACTGCTCGGGGCTTGCGAGCTTGCTTACGAAGAGGATGTGATGTGTGGAGTAGAAGAACGAAAAATGGGCATTATTGACGTTTCAATCACGCACGGGCTGTTTAATCAGGACTGGAAAGGTTGATGCTGAGATTGATTCTTCAATCTTCTTGAGGAAATCGATCCATCCAATCACTATCCCAATCCCACCCATCAATCTTCATCTGTCATTCAAATTCTTTTTAGTACAATCAGAGAATACGGTACGCTACACGATCAACTATTATTTGAAGATTTTACAACGGAGTAGCGGAACGAGTGCAATCAATAAGTTCAGCTACATAGACTACTGTAGTTGAAAAGAAAATCGTGGAAGCGAATAAGATATACTGCTACACTGCTGCTACGTTCACCTTCACGGTCCCTACAGCTACGGTACCCTTTCTGCGTTCTACTGGATACCTGGATACCTGGATACCTGTTCACCCCCTCATCTGGAAACTAAAGAATGAATACTTTCAATACCGCCAGAAACGGCGATACGCTAGAAGAAGAGGCACGCGCCCCTCTTATCGCAACTCAAGAAATGTGTATTCATTGCTTTGACGTCGTCATACAAGAAATTCAAAAAGAACCTCCGAAACATTCTAAAGCTCTCTTGGACGAAATACGGCAGGGGGTACAGTGCCCTCTTTTTGTAACCTGGGATAAAAAACATCATTCGGATTTCAGATTGAGAGGCTGCATAGGTACGCTGGCACCTAGACCGCTCAAGATATCTCTCGGGCAGTATGCTACCACAAGTGCATTTCGAGATAGTAGGTTTAGTCCAATCAGTGCTGACGAAGTTTGCCGTTTAAGGGTAGGGGTTTCGCTACTTGTGAATTATGAAGATTGTGAGAATTGTTACGATTGGGATGTGGGTATGCATGGAATCATTATCAAGTTTTATTTTGGAGGAAATCATTATGATGGTGAGTTACAAGTACAATGGGTTTGTGGATGAACTTGCCCTTTTTTAAGTACATATCAGGAACGACACTCATTCATAACATCACACAATCTGCACTGAAAAGGAACATTTCTCCCTGAAGTCAGTGAGCAGCAAAACTGGACACAACAAGAAACGGTCGCACACCTCGTACGTAAAGCTGGTTATAGAGAGGATTTGTCAAACGATCTGTTTGCATCCATTCGCTGTTCTAGATATCAAAGCTCGAAATATCGTTTGACATATGATGATTACATCAAGATCATTGGCAAAGATCCAATTCGGGACGCAACAAATCAAAAGTCAAATGAGAAGGGTCGGCATCAGTTTTTTCAAAGATAGTTTGACTACGTGTACGTGTACAGTAGAGGGGACTCTGTGGAATCAAAGAATCAAACCATCTCACTTGCGTTGAAAACGGAACAGAACGATCGCCTTTAATGTATTTTTTATAAAGGCTATGAATAAAGTGAATAATTTGTTGCCCGCGCGCGAAGGAATTTCGAAATCTGAAGAATTTAAATTTCCATTATTGACACTTTTCAGGAGGGAGGGTTCGCATCATCATGTTCAATGTGAATGTGTCAAAGGTCAAAGCTCAGGTTCATTATTTCTTTCTCGGAGTCTAAAAGTGATCAGAGCGAGAAACATAATCCGTCGAGAACGCAATTGTGATCTCCTCCCAACCTGCTTCAACAAACACCATGGAGCAACCAAATAATATGGAAACTCCTTATCACACGAAGTTCTTCGATGTCATCACAATTCCTGCTCCTATTCCTCCATTGTCGCCGCAGATAATAGATACTACAGGAGGCAGGAACCACTTGCAGAAATACAATTCCATCATGTTTTATGAAGATGCCATTCTTGACACTGTTAAGGACTTGAAGGATGGACATAATGGATCTTCGGTAACTGCCATCAAGAAGCATGTTAAAGCGAACTTCCTCCACGATGACTATAAAGAGCCTGAACCTGACATGCCACTACCGGTAGAACATTCTGCGTTTCTGCTTTGGAAAGATACACTTTTTGTTCAAGCTCTCAAATCCTTGGTTCGTCAGCAATCGCTCACTCACTCAACGTGCATTAAGAACGGATCCACGTTCTATAAATTGTCGCCTGGCTACAAACAGCACAGAACAAAGGAATTGAATGATAGGCTTGAACAATTTGAGAGATATAAAGCTCTTCAACAGAAAAAAAAGCAAGAACTATCGAAACGAAAGGAAGCACCTATACGAAAAAAATGGAAGAAGGGACACTTGGTGGAAGCCAAGACGGTGACGATCGTGGATAAATATCAAAAGAGCAACATGGATTTAGATCTCGAGAAACAACGACAAAAGCGTTTTGTGCTGCCACGGCAAGAACTAGGACTGCGTGCCGACGACTATGCCGACGTGAATAATTCAAAAACTGGCACCGGTAGAGCACATAGAGGTTTGAGAGAAAACTTGAAGATTCCTCATACGAAAATCTTGGTGAAAGAAGTGTAAGTGTACAGCAGTGTAATCATTTTTTTTTGTTATGATAAAAACATCAACCAATTTCAGTCTGGCAGGAAACTCAACCGAAAGTTTTTTTGGGTTAATACAGCATTTATAAACATTCACCACACGATGATGATTGATTCAATCTTTAATAATTGCCGGTATTCGATGTCTTCATCCTCTAAACTTAACCTATATAATTGCGACATACTTCAAACTTTTTCCAGTGTGATATTTCAAAATAATTACTGCACTCCTGGTAGAGATACCAGAGGTACTTCACGTACGTGTAGTTAGAAACTTTCATTATTATTTGTTCACGGGAAGATTACAGTTCTTCTGTACTTGTTTTTTTATTTGTCACGAGTGTGTCATGCGAATTGGTGGTATGTGTCTGGTAATGTTACGATGTCCGATGCAATGCAATACGGTGGATCAGAGGCTCGTCACAGCGGGCGGAGGAAGAGAGAATTGCATTCACGCTGAATGTACCGTAGACTTCAACAAGAAGAGTTGTAGATCAACCCCTTTGAGCCATATTCCTTCAAAACTTGAGCAGCCTCCTTATGTAAAACTGACTTTTTCACTTCAATCCCAGCATCCCGCAGATGTTGATAAGATGCCTCAAATACAGGTCCCTCATTGAAACCGATCGATTCGGCATCAGACTTCGTTGCTGCGCAAACAATTCTAGATACACCCGACCATAATGTGGCACCCAGGCACATTGCGCATGGTTCACAAGAAGTGAAGAGTTCAAATTGTCGCTTGGATTTACCATCTTTGTGCGGTATTTGCATTGTGAAGTTCTTCAATTTACTTTGCGCCAACTGAATGGCAACTGTTTCTCCATGCAAAGTCGAATTGGATAGAGTGACGACACGATTGACCCCAATGGATACAAGTTTTGCGATGTTTGTGTCAGTATCACGCTCAAATATTGCACAGCCAAATGGGCCGCCTGTGTTTTCAGCTACGTTCCTGGCAGAGAGTGATACAGCGAGATTCATCATTTCTTCGTCCGTGCTGTATTCCTTACTTGCATATTCTGAAAGTTCTGCTTTGGCCCATTCTGGGAGCGATACTTCGACTCTGAGATATTGGTACCAAATATTCATAGGATCATTGATAGGATCGTTGATATTGCCAGTGAGATTATGCAGTCTATTATACACCGTAATCGAAACACAGAAAAACAGAACAAATGAACTCACCTGTGGTGTATGTCATGACTTTTACTCTTTTTGGTCTTTTTTATGATGGTCCAAATCCCAGCTGTTGCCGCTGCAGTCACCAAGGCAATTGGTACAATTCTATTAGAAACGGTCGATGAGTTGACGGATGATGCGAGGAATGGCATATTGATTCGGTGTTAATATATGAAAGGTTCGTGCCGGACTCGTACAGTATTTCGTTGTGACTGGCACATATCCCTTGCTGGCACCTTACTCTGGCACCACCTTACGCATTGTTCTTCCAGGTTCTTGGAGGATTCTTTTTATAATTTTGAGAATTATAACGGTTCTCAAGAGAGGTGCAGCTAAAAAAATAAATCACAGTTCACAGTTCACAGTTCACATTCGCTAGTACTACATTTAAGGAATTTGGGTTCATCCTACAGGGTTATTACGTAGACCCGGGTTCATCTGACGAACCCAAATGACAAATATGCG
>Ga0115005_10001852_pt1 | contig 16917 bp, 14 predicted proteins | sample ArcOceMetagenome_FD_87163 | JGI IMG/M metagenome (GOLD analysis project Ga0115005, IMG submission 87163) | Marine eukaryotic phytoplankton communities from Arctic Ocean - Arctic Ocean - Greenland ARC118M Metagenome | ecosystem: Environmental > Aquatic > Marine > Oceanic | place: Arctic Ocean... | reverse complement strand
CAGAAACAGAAACAGATCTGGTAGATATCAATACGAGTATTCGTATTGAAAATGCACAACGCTGGAAAATAGAAAAAAACGCATTAGTGGACGGGAAATTCGTGACAGAATCGCTTGGAGTTGCATATGCCTGGAATAGTTGGTGGGAAGGGGATGATACACTCTGCAGACCGGGTGGAGTTCGAGAGGTGGATTCGAAGCTCAAGATCAGTGAGAAGCAAGAGAAAGTTAATGCTCAAGGAGAGAAAATTAAGGCTCAAGGGGAGATCATTCGTGAACTCAAGGAAGTTCAAGGATTTGGGAACAAAGACCCAGAAGTTGCCGACGCTGTAAAAGAGTTACTTCGTTTGAAGGCCTTGTTAGAAGAATTAGTGAGCGACTGAAATGAATCTCAGTACACTACACTACGCGCACAACAAAGGCAGAAGTGGGCAAAAACGCAGAAGTAAAAATGTTTTGCGATGACAGTAGCATATAAAAATTATCCCAAGAAATAACAAGATTTGAATACAAAACTCGCCCAGAAATACCTTTTTAATTTCCTTATTCTAAGAGGTGCTCACAAGACTTGCAATAAAATGCACTTTATGATGAAATTGATTATGACAGGAAATACTGCTGGTACATGTTCAGAGTTCAGACTCATCCTTTACCAGAACTTGGCAAGGCTCATCCCAGAAAAGAAGCATGGAGGGTTGTGCACAGGGTTGTGCGTAGACGTACTGCAGTAGAAGTTGGTCAGTAAGTATGTACCACACGTCAATGACAAATTGAATCAAATCGTCAATTGAAGTCCAAATACTCAGTACAAAATCTGCCTTCCTACCATAAATGCTGCGCGATTAAACTTGATACATTTGCAATTGGTACTCTATCAAATTGCTTGGACTGATTTTGAAAAACATCTTAGTACTGTTCTACTAAGTTGAAGAAAGATTTCATTTGAATTTTAGTTGCTGTGGTGAAAGTAACAGCATGTTATCGTTAGTATTCCAGTCATATTCAAAGAAGAGACAGTGGAAAGAGAGGACAGGACGAAAGCAGAATTTTACTAGTGATCCAGGTTAAGGATCTTCTTAAGGAAAGCACCATTGTTTTACAAATTAATTGAATAAATAAACTCATTCTGGCGTAGTTTTTGAGTTGTACATCGGTTTTTGATTGACCTCTAAGGGGAAGGAGCACGCCGCCCTATTATCAAGATACTGAACTGGAACTGAAGGGTGTGATCAACGCAACATCAAAATATAAATCTCCGCTACTAATACTCAAATTTGATACGAAAGCGCTGTATTAAATTAGCAAAGGCGGCTGCCAGTAGGAATCAATAAAACCGTTTAATTCAAAATTACGACAAATAACGGTCGAATGATAAATCTATCCATACCCGGTACGATAGCTACATCATCTGTCACTTTCGACATTATTGTTGGGTCACTGGACTTCAGAATACATTTTCAAATTTGGGATTTCGTATGATGATAGAAAAAACGACTAGAATTCATGAAATCCAACGACACATCAAAGCAACCAAACACTAGGTTTCAAAAAGATTCAATATGAAGTTGAAATTATCCATCCTAACCTCCATGATCTACGCATCTGCCGCGTTGTCATGTGTGGACAACACAGAACGTTTCGAAGTAAATCGACCAAAAAAGGGGGACACTGCCATGAAGTCATGCTGGCATGCGAAAAAGAACCCATGGGGTCAATGTTCCAAGCCAGAAATGAAAGCAAACTGTCCCTTGACCTGCAACGCTTGTCCTAACGATGTAACATGTAGATTGAAAGCAGATCTTCAGTTCCCTCCAAATTATTCTGAGGGAGTCCATAAAGATTCCTTACAAGTAGAGAAAGCTGAAGATGGAGAAGTTTGCTACTCTAAGAATCAAAAGACAGACTGGGGATGCAATCTCGTCGGAGATGCATTCTTCGATAATACTTCAGGAGTAAGAAAAGCTGAGATTGCACGCGTCTTCAATGCCGGTGGAGGGACCTACACATTGAGGGTGAGCCATGACTTTCTCGAGGCAGATGTTCTTCAAAGCAAGACTGTAACGAAAAAATCACTAGCGAACTTGATCGTTAAAGTCAACGGCAAACGTTTGGGAACATTTAAGCACAAGGGCAAAAATCAAGAAACCCACGAAGGCGTTCCTCTTGACGTTTCGCCCGACAATTTGAATGTAGGATTTATCAACCCTGAATTCAACGGAGATTATTCAGTCGAGGTGAATTGCAATGATGAATGTGAATGTACTGTGGAGAGAGTTGAACAGACGTGCAAACTTCAAGCGCAGGTTAGGTACCCGGGAATCACTGGAAAGTCGGATAATGAATATGGCTATCATGCTGATGTGCTGACAATCAAAAACAATTACAGCGAAATATGCTCTTATTGGAACAATGTTACTAGTTGGTGCCACGCATATGGGGATGCTGTGCTTTACCGTTCTGATCCAGACTACTATGATTATAACCAGGCTTTTGTTGCCCTGATCCCGGACGCAGCAGATCAATCATTCTATTTCGAACTTGATCATTATGGTGAAGGTGAAGGAGAAGAAAATTATGGTTACTACTCGACACCGGCCGTCTTGAACCTATTCGCCAACGGGAAACCGCTTTCTTCTTCTTACTATGGTGCTGACTTTGACCATGAAACTTTGGATTTTCACAGCGATGGCGATGCTCCTTTTTCTGCCGACGTTGAATGTGATAAGTCATGTGAATGTGAAATATATGTAAGAATCCCTTTTTAGTAGTACACGGAGTACACGTAGTCACAAGAAGTCGGATTTGCCAGGAACATCAGCAAAATATTGCATCATTGTGAACCTTCAACGTTATTACACGTACTGTAGTATCAACATGAAGCAAATTTCACTTCGAGAATTACTCGAAATATGCGATACAATAATCATATATGTTGGATGTTGGAAGCAATCGCACTTTCTTTAGTAGTGGCACGATTACATTTTGGCAGCAGCATTATCTTTTTTTTCGAAAATGACCGACCCACACAACGAAGCCAATGGGCCCTGGTCTATTTTCGGAAGCTTTTCTGTTGTCTGATGAGAATATGATTATGAAAGGACCAGTGAGGCCTGGTACTGGCCTGGTACAGAATGGTGAATGGTTGACGCTGTAGTAGGTGGTTTGATGTGATTCTTGGATACCCAACTGCACCCCCACCGGTGGATCCAAGAGGCGCCAATCCATTGATTAATTATCGGTGGCCGGTGGATTCTTGCCGGTAGCGAACGAGCACCGACGAAGGATCACAGTCCTTCCTCCACACAGTGGCGCGCACGCGGCCGTTCTAGTAAGCTGTCAAGCGGATATGGCCTATCTTGTCCACAGATGAGCCTCTTTTGGTCCACAGATGGGCCTTTCTGTCCACAGATGAGCCTCTTTTGGTCCACAGATGAGCCTCTTTTCTCAGTGCGTGAATATCTGCCTATCGACTGCGTATTGTACCCATAACCTCCTAATCCCACTAGGATAAGATATCTCCGTTTAACAGACTATTATGACAACCGTTGCGCCATAGACTTTTCATGACGTCTATTTTATGCCGTTTGCTAAGTTAGTGTTAAGATTTACCAATGAGGCGCACCATAGCTCCACGTTCGATATTTCTTCGTAATAATTCTCTAGTAAAATTCGAAAATGTTCCTTTTGCCAAGTTGAAAAAAATTTAATTTGTTCAACGCCTCATTAGAAAGGCCTTTTCCCTTACCAAGGAATCGTTCGTAAAATCCTCCACTTGCAAAGAAGCATCCCTCAACAGAAGAAGGTATTATCAATTATCACCTGCCGTGCATTGACAAACTAAGAACGATAATACTTTCAACTAGACCTGGGGAGCATGAAGAAGTACAAGCTAATTTGCAAAAAGGGGGAGGGAACCTTCAGCGAAGTTGTTTGCGGACAGAATATCGAGAATGGGAAGCAGTTCGCCATCAAGTGTATGAAAAGCAGTTTCGATAGTTTGCATCAGGTGAGTAGTACGTACAGTAGTGTGACATCTTGGACCAGCGTACGATTGAATCGAATGAAGGGATTCCCATGCATGCAGAGTGATGGGCCAAGTTCAATTCAATTCAATCGATTTGAAAATTAAACTCACGTTTCGTTTCTCTTTTACACTTTGAACTTGAAGGTCAACAACCTTCGAGAGATTCAAGCTCTCAAGCGGTTAACGCCACACCCGCACATTGTGAATCTAGAGGAGGTTCTATTCGACGAACCGAGTGGTCGATTAGCAATGGTGTTTGAACTCATGGATATCAACTTATACGATTTGATTAGCGGGAGGAGGGAGCGTCTAGATGCAGAATTAGTGAGGTCGCTGGGCTATCAAATGTTTGTAGCTCTTGATCACATGCATGGACATGGTATTTTTCACAGTAAGTGCTTGGTTGGCTAGTATGATAGGTTTGAAGCTAGCTAGTTTTATATAACGTATTTCATATCATGGGGATCTGCTTTCAACCTTGTCACACTAACAATCGGTATTTCCAATTTTTCAAACAGGGGATATCAAGCCAGAGAACATTCTCGTGGATTCGACTGGGAAACATCTGAAATTGGCAGATCTAGGTTCATGTCGAAGCATCAATTCGAAGCCACCCATGACAGAGTATATAGCCACGCGATGGTATCGATCGCCAGAATGCTTACTGACGGATGGACATTATGGACCAGAGATGGACATATGGGGAGCAGGATGTGTCCTATTTGAAATCATCGCTCTGTTTCCACTGTTTCCAGGAGCAGACGAGGTTGACCAAGTCAATCGAATACACAAGGTTGTGGGCACACCGCCCGATGACATCATTTCCAAGCTGAGATCGAAAGGATCCACCAAAATTAATTACAAATTTGGGAATATGAAGGGAATCGGAATCAAACACTTTATTCCTCATGCGACGACTGATTGCGTCAACTTACTCAACAAGACCATGATTTACGATCATACGGAACGTATTGCTGCCTCTGATGCGATTGAACATCCATACTTTTTCGACTTTAGGCAAAAGGATAAAACGCTTAGGTCAAAGCCGAATAAATTGAGTCTAAGAAAGAATGCGCGGGTGGAAGAGGACAAAGCACCGTCGACAAATACTAAAAAGCAATCCAAGAACAAGATAGAAAAGGCTTCTGAAACTGATAATAGTGGTCGGGAGTCGAAACGAATGGTCAGGGCACGACCGCAGAAGCAAACTGAAGGCAAGATTGATAACCTCAAGGTACGTTTGAGGCGCTGGTAGAATGTTGCTGTATTGTTAAAGTGGTTGATGTATCTTCTCCTAACACGTCTTCCTATTTCTTTCCTCGCAGTCAATCAAATCCACGCTTCAAAAGAGAAATGGAAGCAAGCCTTCAAAAGCTAGCAAGCTTGCTTCAGAGAAGCCATCGAATATCAAGAATCTTAGTAATCAAAACCGCATAAGGAGGGTAGCGAATAATCCAAGGCTACCAGGCAAGAAAAATGAAACAAGCCAACCCCAACCTCAACAGGAGCAATCGAAAAATACAAAGAGTACAGGATTGAAAGCCACAAAATATTCAGGCGTCAAATCTTCAGGGTATGGGCGCACGTACAAACCTCAACCTACTTCGTTGCGCGCTAGACTGCGGGGAGGTAAGGAACAAGGTAGCGGGGGGACTGATAAAACTAGTGCTATGGTCGTTTCTGACAATGAGTTTCCAGTACAGCGCCAGAACAAAAATCGTCTTCAGAAAAACAAGCTATCTCTCGCGGACAAGAAGAAGAGACGGGAGCGTTCGGAATACAACTTGCCTCAAATAAGGGCTTGAGTATTTTAATAAGTTTCCAAATTGTAAATTACAACATTTTCACAGGAAAAATGAACATGTCAACAATTTCGTGTGTTTTAATAATCTTTCATGGATACATCATGGATACATAGCAATAGCAGGGAACTACGCCCCGGGCGCTGTCAATTAATGAAGAAGCAAGACAACTGAGTTCGCACTGGAATTAGACTAGGATCAGGTCCTGATCCTGGAACGCCGTCAGACTCTAGTTAGTTCTCAGCAGTTATGAGAATGTGCAATCATCAAGTCCAGCCGAATCATGCCATTCAACACTTGCAGTGAGATGGGACAATTTAACAAGACGTTTGTCGTGACCATCCATTCTTATCTCAAAACCAAGTGCTTACAAGGACAGAAACAACCTCCGGTTGGATTGAAATGTGAATGCAGCAATGGAGTTGTTCAGGGATGCTTGGAATCGTATGATTGGATCTTGGGCATAAAGAAGCGGCAGGAGAAGGACACGAAGTCTGGAGAAATAATGCCTCTCTAATAACACCGTTCATCTACAAATTAAAAGATTGAAGTCATGCTAGTAAATATACCAAGTGAGGTCAAAACTACTTGAGAACCTTTATGCAGAGGCATATTCATCTGAGCGATTCTGCTTCGACAACAAAGCTTGTAACTACCTTCAAGGTGTTGAGGACTTAGGAGCCTGGGGGGAATCTACCAAAAAGACAGTCCGTGATCTCTCCGAGCATCTTTGCAACCGGCTCCAGAGGTTTGACAGGCTCCTATTTTGAGTAATTTATGAGCCAAGTGGTCGACAGTGCGATCGAGATCAGTTTGGAAGCTCTTACGCCTTCCAATTTAGCAGGAAGAAGAAGAATGCGTGTTTTCATTCGAGTAAATGTGGAGTCACCTAAAGCCCCCGAAGGATGTGCCAGCTCCATGTTGTTACTCTTGATGGGCATCTTCACTGGACCAATACCTGTATGATCCTTCATGCACAAAAACGAGGACGTGAACTGTCGTCTGTTCCAATGCAACATTAGCGTATCCTACAAAATATTTGAAAGAGAATACGTATACTTCTCTGATAATTTCTTTAACTTATTGAGTATATTTGTACAATTCATCTCAATTTTATTGAACCATTACCAACGATTGATCTATGACGAAGGGAATGAAATCCCCCTGTACCAAGAATCATTCTTACTCTTTGAAGAAACCATGATTTTATGTTGCCATGGTGCTCGTCGTAGCAGCTGGTTCATTGCGAGATCGTTGACGTCGAATGACCCATTTGGGCCATCCTTCTTTTTGAAGTCTTCAGCTTGGCTGATGCATTGACTTTTCAGAACTTCGTTTGACATCGAGTCAGCAACTTTGGCCCAGAGTTTCCATACGCCTGCATCACCTGCAGGGTTCACATTCTCGGTTAGAGATAAAGCAATGCAGTGCTGGGCCAGAGTGCAATCATTCCTCGCATAGAACAAGAATCGTGCAATGGAATAAAGGACAATCGCCCTATTTTCAGAACCGTCGCTACCAGAGCCAATTTGCCTCAAGCTGTGATCAAATAAAAATTCAGCTCGATCAAGGTTTTGGAGGTGCCATTCTACAATCGCCCAAGTGTGGTATAGCCGCGCAAACTCTTCATCTTGCCTTGAACCATTTGATGACTCCGAAAGGGATTGTGCACCAAGGAATAGGATAGATCTAGCACGTCTATAGTTCCCAGCTGCCATTTCGAATTCAGCGTATTGGCGATAAGGTCTTGCATCTTTGCTACTGGCGCGGTCGCAGGCAAGTTCAAATAAGTTCCTAGCACGGTCTTCTCTTCCGTGCTTGAACTGGAACTTAGCCCATCGTACAAGAATTTCCCAATCCATTGGGAAAGCAGATGCAGCTCTACTGTAGACATTGTTGGCATCGTGATAACTTCCATACTGCTCTTCAAATCGTGTCCATGATTTGTAAACATTAGTCCATTTATCCCCAATTTTTGCAGGTTTCACATATTTATTTGGAGAAGTTCCAACCTTTGCGATACCTCTGTTTCGCTCATAAATACTCACTGCTTCAATGTAAATCTTTCTTGCGACATCCAAGTTGCCCTCACTTTCTTCCAACTGAGCTAGACCAACCCTGCAAATAATTTGCGTGTTAAAAACAAGAAACTTATAAAATACTGATTGCATTCCCATTTGTGGCGAAAACTTTTTGAACTTACCATCCCTGGGAGTGCATGCGGTTATTAGCCATTTCAATACTCTTTCTGAGCCACTCTCTCGACTCAACTACATCGCCTTTGTCATAAGAAATATAACTAAGAGCGCTGTAAAGAAAACTCTTTCCCCAGTCTAAAGGTCTTCCAGTTTCCTCCGCCGCAGCTTCAATACACTTCAACCCCTTACAATAAGCCTTTTCTGCCATATCAAGCATTCTGGCTTCACGATAAAGGTCACCAAGGGCGTGATGAAGTCGATGATTAGTGGGGCAATGTTTTAAACCCATTCTTAGGATTGTAGTCGCAACACGAATGTTTCCCTCAGAATGCTCCAGTGTAGCAAGTGCGTGATATGGATTGGGAAATTTCGGAGACGCAACAATGGCATCTTTGAAAAAACGTCGAGCTTTTTGAGTATTGCCACATTTGAGCTCTAGCTGTCCCAGGCCCTGAAGCAAATCTCCATTCTTCGGCATTGTTCTCAAACTGTCTTGTAAAATCTCCCTTGCATTATGGATCTTACCCTCCTGCAAATCAAGCCGTGCAAGTCTACGAATCACACGTGTATCGCGCGGTGCTACTTGACGAAGTTGGAAAAGAAATGACTTTGCTCTCTCAAAATCTCCTGCTTGATCAGCATATTTCGCCTGCTGATAAAGTTGCTTCACCTTGTAATTATTGGGTGACGCATCTACATTTTTCGCAAAAGTCTTTTTGAGGTCCATCAGATAATCTTTTGTTGGAAGGAGATGGAGATCATCATCGCTAATCATTTCATCATCATCATCCTCGTCAAGACCAGCGTCAAACCCAAGTTTTCCCTTTGACTTGCTGAATGAAAACTGTTTGGACCGAAGTAGCTCCTTTCGACGATTGATCAATGGCTCCACGTTATCAATATCTGCACCACTAATTTTATTGTTTAGCTCTTTTGAAAGCTTTTCATTTTGCTTTTCAGGAGCTACTTCTGCGTCGCTATACAATGACTTATTTATTGCCTCTTGAAGAGGACTATCACCAGTATATGTGTGCAGCGCATTCCTTTCCAATACTCTTCTTTTATGCTGATCAGTTGTCCAATCCAAAAGTTTTTGCTGAAGCTGTGATTTGTTGCCACTCTAAAGGAATTGTCAAAATAAATGAGTTCCATGAGTATAAATGAATTTATATACATATGCACGCAACAGGTAACATTTGACAAGGTAAACAAAAGAAACCAGCATAAATATAAGTCTCTTTGTTGTGAATGAATCTTACCTTTGCAAGTCCTCGCTCGTAACATGCATCTCTCAATTCCGGCACCTTCAAGATTTCAATTTGCCGCCTAGTAGGAGTATAAGGAAACCATCCTGGTACAGAACTCGTTGCTTTTCCATTAGTACTAGAGTGCTCACTTTGAACCTCATCATATGCATCCCGGAACCTTTCCCGACCTTCAAAAAAAGTGAGTGGGCTCTGGTTCTGGGTCAAAAAAGAACTTTGCCATTCTGACTGCGTCTGCAAATTGGAAACAATCTGTTTTTTGATGGGACTTGCACTTGCACTATTCATCTGATGCACACCCACGAGCGAAGCATGGGTTCCGGAAGATCTACTATTGCTTGGCGACGACGATGAAGACCTCTCCGATCCTCCATGTGCGGCCCAATCGCTAGAATCCACCGATTGTGAAACCATGTTTAATCCTAAATCAAAACCTAATATTGCTTTGTTGTTATCAAGATCAGGTGCGTTGAAGTTTACATTGATGTTTGGTGTGAAGACATGGCCACTGCCACTAATCGCACGACCTCCATATCGAGACGGGTTATGTTGAAGAGTAGCTCTTTGTGTTGTTCCTAGCGGAAGAAATGAAATCAATTCTCTCCTGGTACTAATAGACGAACCAATTATGGGATCGATATTTGTAGCTGTAGCTGTAGCTAGTAAGCTTGAAGTAGATGCGGAAGTTAAAGATAGCGGTTTTTGAATGAACAGATGCAGCGGAGTTCTTGGGAGAGGTAAAGAAAAGGCATCAGTAACTGCAATGGCTGATGATGTAATGACTGCAGATATTAGTATATGCTTCATAGTTCTTAGTTTGGTACGTGATACTGGGCTTATTCGAATTTCAGGATCGTGTTTGTGCGCCCGTAGTTTATGAATTCTGATGCTGATGAAGGACTGAGGAATATGTCCTGAGCTGTGCAATCAGTGAGGCAGCAGGTGGCAGGTTGCAGTTTGCAGAAGGCTGAAAGTAAGGCGAAGGTTTACAATTCTTCTTTTCTTGGTTCCACCTTCCACTGTTTGTCCAACTGGGTCCCTTGAAGTTCGGGAGTGACGCAGCGGGGGGGGGGGGATAAAAATTGTATTGTATGGCCAAGCAACAAAGGACTATCCGCTCTTAACCTAATAATTAATTTAAACCCTACCTCATATGGGTAATAACTTCCTTTTCTCACTTCCAACTTCCAACTCCCAATCCAGATCCACACATTTTTCTTTGAAAAATACATGAGACATGTTAGCAAAATTCAAGATCATACACAGTACATAGTGCAATCCAAGTTACTTTGCCATGATTTGCATACTCGTTGGAGTTGTACCATATCAGAAGGAGTACTGGGATGAAATAAAGAACATTGCAAGCGTAGAAGATCATTCTGTAGACTGGAGAAGCTGCTCAAAAGTTATAGACGAAGACATTCCTACCTTTGTTGTTTCTGCGACGAGCGAAATCACAGATGCAAATATTCTAGTCCAAGCAGTCCAAGAGAAACTCAGGAGCAAACATGGCAATGACGTAGGAATTACTTGTGAGATGTGGGCCACTGCACCATCGCCTCTATGGCTTAGACCTGATGGGGGCTATCAATTTTCTTTCCACGCCAGTAATAATAGTACCACCACCAGTCACCATGAAGACCAGTGCGAGTGGGACGCATGGGCAGGAACGACTATGCGTGAAATGGGTATCATGGTTCAACCACAAATATTAGATTCAAACAGTGTTTGCCAGCTAAAGTGTCTTGTGGATCAGGCAATCCATGACGTCGAACAGTCGCTTGCCTTGCACAGACCAGATATTCAAGTGGGGAAAAATGTCTTTTGCTTTCAAGAAATTGCCTCTCGTAACTTGGAAAGATTTGATCTTCGCCTGACTGATCCTGAAATTTTAGAATTTGTCCAGTGTAACATCATGAATAATCCTAAAGTCAAGGCAACTTTGAATAGTTGCCTCGGAACCTCATCCCCGACTGAAACTGACTTTGATGTATCAGTCGTTTATTCCAAACCAGGTGCCTGTGCTCAAGGATGGCACACAGATGGAGATCACCAAAAGGGAGGCCAAGATGCGGGTTGGACGAAAGATGGTTGGAAGACACGATTAGCAAATGCATATGCTATTTGTTTGTTCATTCCATTGATCGAGCTAGACGACGAGACTGGTTTTACACAATTTTGGCCTCGGAGTCATTATAGTCGGGACTTTGCTGGGTTTGGGAAAGTGGCGGAGTTGACTCAAACAACCTTTGATGGAAAGTGTTATGCAGGAGATGCTATGTTTTACGATTATAGACTGTTTCATCGAGGCATGCCGAACAATTCAAATATTATTAGACCGGTCCTCCAGGTGATTTGTAAAAAGAAGTGGTACGTTGAGAAAGCAAACTACGGCGAAAAGACGATAGCTCAAAGTAGCTGCGACGCTGTCGTACCACCATGATTTGTACTAAAGGAATAATAGTCAGATGACATTGATGGCTGCATACTGTAGCAAGCAACGGATGCAATCAGCAGGAGCAACCACCAACTGTTCCGAATCTGTTGCTCACTGGGGGGCACAGTACATGTCTTGCTACTGCACCTCAGTGATTCCTCTCAGAAGCGAACTTCAAGTTTTTCTCAATACAAAACATACGAGATTTGATAAAACGCTACACTAGTCTACGCTACCAATAAAAACAATTATTTTTATTTGTCAATATATGTGACCCTTGGCCCCATTTCTTTGACTCTCTGTAACATGAAGTCATTTCGTGCTAGGAGTCTTTCAAACAATGATCCATAAGAGAAATCCGACCAAATATCCTGAGCGCCGCCTCGAAATCTCTTGAAAGGCACTCTCTCTACCGCTGGTGCTGATTTTGCTTCTTGTACAACCAATTGTTCCTGCGCGTCTTCATTTGCGCTCTTCGTACTAATTAAAGATCTGAGTAAAAAGAAGTTCAAAATTCCAAAGCCAAAGATAGTACTCCAGAATGCAACATTCTTTGAAATACCCTGTTTCATCAGCAATGCGTTTCCAACAGTTGATCCAACTAGCGCTACCGAGTAACTTGAATATGTCAGCAAAAGAGTGTCAAAGTATTTCTCAGCCGTGGAGATAGTATCAATACCATAAACGAATAATGCGTTCAGGAGATGCTGGAAACCTACTTGTATCAAGTACGCGAAGAAAAATGATATTGTTTCTTTATTCCTCTGGTAGAATTTGGGTGCATCTTTTGCCAGCGGCGCAACGACTGATTTGTACAAAACTTGATCAATGCCAAAGAATGCTATGTTGCCTAGACCTGCTGATGTCATGAATCTAACCGGCTCTGGAACCACGCGAAACCATATCTCTGAGCAGGCGCTTGAAATTGCTAGATGCCCGGTAGCTTCAGTCATATTTGTATGCTACTAAGTTCAAAGGCGGATGGAGAAGTACTTGTATGGACTCCATAAATAGCTTTTGACGAGATGTGATCAAAAACGGTATTTCTGTGACACTTTGCTGTTTCGCGTCAGTTTTTTTGGATCTTCTGTCAACTCTACTAGAACTATGTTCCCGCCAAAACATCTCAGCCTAAATAATGAGGAGGAAAAGCGGAAAGCTGGGTGCTGGGTGCTAATATTAAAACTGCTAACTCAATGTTGAATGTTGTACCAACCTGGCTATATACTGCACTAAAATAGACATTCCGAAGCATCAAAGCATATAACTGCCACCCTCAGATCGATTTTCGTAATGAGCGAGGAGGATGACGAGAAACCGGTTGTAGTCGCTCAACTAGCGAGCGATGTTCCATATTCGTGTGTATCATCTTCTCCTGATGGCAGGCTTGTGATCATGGGCGGTAAAGATACCGTGCAGATTGTCTCTGTGAAACCAAGTGGTCTTAAAGAAGTCCGGTCGATACGTATATCTCATTTCTTTCAGGCTCAGCGAACAGCAGGCAATCAAAGTTCAATTGGTGGACCTAATGATAGAAGAACAGGTGTTCGTGAAATATTCTCCACCGCAACATCACAGAATACTTCATCGGCCATGATCAATGTGAATGTCAGCGATGTTGCTTGGAGTATTTGTCAAACACAAGACGACGACCGCAGATTACTGGATCATTCTGCAAGTCCTGAAATTTCTACTGCCGACGGGGATCTTCAAGATTATGGTCATGATGCAAAAAATGATCCCTTTGAAGCTATTTTTTCTATGCCTGGTGATTTACGAATGGCCGATGATTCGTTGATTGCTGCTGCTGGATCAAATGGTGTAGTTTTAATCTGGAGAGCTTGTGATTTGCTTCGAGGTTTATCGGACATGAATCGTAACAAACAAGATTTCTACAAGCAGTTTTACGGCAACTTTGGAGCCAAGGCTTCTGACCCATCGTCGTCGTCCATAGGATACCCTGAAGCGGTACTTGTTGAGCATTCGAAGGCTGTGAAGGTGGCGTGGCATCCTAATCTTCCAAATCTCTTACTTACCGCATCGCTTGATGGCACAGCACAATTATGGGAACGATTTGAAATTGATCTAGATACTCCAAGCCAACCTGAAACGAGTAAATGGAGTTGGCTTAGCTCGCTTTCAACTGCACAATTTGATGATGCTCACGAACGCTCTTTTTCTTGGAAATGTAAGCAAGTTTTCAAACCTAATTGTGGAGGAATTCGTGCGGTGAAGTGGAGTACCTTCAGTGACGACCTCTTTGCTATGGTGACAAACAATGGTTTCCTCGTAGTTTACTATACGATTGTCCCCCATAGACCTGCTGTCCGAATTGCTGCTCACGCAAGAGAAGCCACAACCGTTGATTGGTATGTATACATATGGTGGTTAATTTGTTGACCCAAGGATCACTTATTTCTGTCATTTTGGTGCATTATCGACTAACCCTTTGATATTTTTTAGGCATCCTACAAAACCATTTGTAATTGCAACAGGAGGAGTTGACATGAAAGTCAAAGTATGGGATTTAGAGGAGGACCTATCTCTCAGTAATTTTGATGAAGACATAACGTTCAATGATAGATCGAATCGTTCACATGGAAGCATTGGATCGAGCTCTACGCAAGGCCAGGACCATCTGGACCACTCGTATCATGGTTCTGGACATCTTACACCACCGAGCGAGCCGACAATGTCAACCAGTAGATCTAATCACAACTTTACCTATTCGGCATCATTGCGTCCGACCGATAATGCCATGAAAAGATCGCAGTCGTTATTCCAAAATTCGTTGACAAGGAATGCTAAGAATGCAACATCAAAGCTTATCCATGAGCTTTCAGTGTCCGCCCAAGTTGAGAAGTTGAAGTGGCGACCGCCGAAACGTCCTATCATCTCAGCGGACCGGTCGCGTCATTTGTTATCAAATAATAACCAACCTGATCATCACGTGGCTATGCTTGCTGTTGCTACTACGGTCACAGGTGCTACGTCAGGTGGATGCGGAAAGGTGTACTTATGGTCGTGCCATCGACCATTCATGCCTTTGAGTATCGTAGATGGGCACGAAGAAAAATCTGTGGCTGACTTTATCTGGCTCGACACTCCCGACGTCAAAGAAACAGGGATCCCCCGTAGGACAACCGCTTCCTCACTTTCAAAAATAATCCTGTCTCAGCAAAACTCTTCTGGAATCACCAATGAAGTGGGGGGCAGGAGCTTAACTGGGACTTGGCAACACGTTTTAACCGTTGGGAAAGATGGAAAATGCCTTATTCAAAGTTTTTGCAGGGGAGAGAAGCCCATTTCGAAAGTCCCTCCTTCTGCTTTTGCAATAGCTGAGTTATCACCATTCCAAAAGGGCTTTGGCTCACTCCAGCTTATTGCAACGCACCAAAATGTTCCATCTGGCGCAAGTAATGAGTATGAAGTATGTGGTTTTCGACGTGATAATATGTCTGCCCAAGCTCCTGGCATCTTTAAGGAAGAAGCAGCACCCGCACGTGGAGGCAATGACAACAAGAACGCATTTCAATGGGATCCCAAGCTTGGTGGATTGAAAGATCAAAGCGTTAATTTGAATCTCGCCTTCTCTACGACTGACAGTGGGGACCTCGACAGCATTGGTGCCAAGGCAAAATCTGACGAGGTCGCCATTGCTCCTGAAGTGGTTCATTTATCTCGCTTTGCAGACTCGTACAAATTCAGAAAAGACTCAATATCAAGAACGAAGGCAGCGATTTGCCGCCATAATTCAAACGTCGCAAGAAAATTGAATTGTATGGCTTTGTCGCAGATGTGGAATATGCTGGCATCTATCCTGGAAGGAAGTGGATCAGAAGATTTGGCAGACGCAAACTTCAAGAAAGGATTTCCTCGAAATGCATTATTGTTTGCTCTCCTGCCTACATTAAAAAACCTTTTGATTGAGAGGGCTGACGCCGGAGATGTGCAGACCTGTGTTGTAATTTGTGAAGTGATGGAAGTGATTCCCAAGAAGAGCCCATCCGCAACAGATGTGTCCCTAGCTGTCCCTGGCCTCAATCTAATGTTGGTTAGACAGTGGTATCTCTCTTATATCGATTTGTTGCAACAAATGTGTTTGTTCTCCCATGCCACAAATTTGATTCGTCTCTGCCATGATCCTGAGATCAACAAGCTCAATCAGCAGTCGACAACGTAAGTCAAGTACAGTGTACTGCACTCCATGCAATGCCTCAATTGTCTCGCTGCGCTGTATGATTCTCACCCATTTCATTCGAATTCGGCATTTCAAAACTATCCTATTCAACCATACACATACCCAAACACAGAATTCACGAATCATGCCCAACATGCTCCAAACCCCTCCAGGTCAGCGATAAGACTTGCAGAAGCTGTAGACAAAAGATCGGTCTCTGTTTCTTATGCCACGAACCTGTTAAAGGCATATTCGTGTGGTGCCCAGGTTGCGGCCATGGTGGACACCTCGAGCACGCTTTGGAATGGTTTGGTGGTAATAACGGCGATAAGTTGCGAGAACTTTGTCCGACGGGATGCGGCCACCGGTGTAATTTGATCCAGTTGTCGCAGTCTACGATGGGGAGTGCAGGTGGTGCAATCTGTCAGGAAATCAAGCCCAAACAGTAGTGGTACGATTGGTGGATTTCGTGTTTTGAAGAGAATGGTCTCCTGGGAATCCAGTATTATACAATTGCAACTTGATCGAAATTCTGACATTTTCAATTTCATGTCATGTAAATTATTTGAACTTGTAAATTTTAATTGTTGCTATTATACAGTAGTGTATTCATAGTGACACACATCTTGCTCTTTTGAATGGTAGTTTCAATGTAATGATACCATGGTGCTTATAATCTTATCCATATCTCACAATATAAAATTACCATCCACCATCCACAATTTGAAATTCTTAAGCAAAAAATGTAATGAAGAAAATGATGAACACAACCAAAACCGCCAATAGCCTAAAAAACAATTGTCGATTGCTCGTCAAATTATGAAGGGTATCCGTCAAAGTCCCCAAACTCAGCATAATATTATCATTCGCATCATCCACATTATCCTCCACCCTCTGCACCATTTCCGAATGTTCATTCACCATAACTGCCAATTTATTAAAGATTGTTCCCAATTCGACAATATTGGTCTCAACTGCAGTCATGGCATCGGCGCGTTCACGGAGGTAGTT
>Ga0115005_10001848_pt1 | contig 16939 bp, 19 predicted proteins | sample ArcOceMetagenome_FD_87163 | JGI IMG/M metagenome (GOLD analysis project Ga0115005, IMG submission 87163) | Marine eukaryotic phytoplankton communities from Arctic Ocean - Arctic Ocean - Greenland ARC118M Metagenome | ecosystem: Environmental > Aquatic > Marine > Oceanic | place: Arctic Ocean... | reverse complement strand
TGCATTCTCAAGACTTGTATGTTTTTTTTTGTTTGTTATGAGGGCAACTCAACAGGAGGGCCAATACTAGGAATTCAAACAAAAAGTGGACGAATTGAAAACGAAGCGATGTAAGATCTTCACGCAATCCGCTTATTTGATGTGCAACACTCATGCGAAACCTACGAGCTGTGATTCGGCGATCGTGATGTAGTGCTGCATACTTATTCTCTATTGGTGCTTGTGATGCGCCCCCCCCCCTTTTCTCAAATAATTGAGACTGCGCTTATCACACACTCATAAAAGTAGGTCTCAATGTTGAACGAAATGAACAAGAATGATATGTTGGCAAGGGTAATGAACAAATAGTGTGGGCGAATTACAGTCTTTGCTGAGTGACCTAAAATGATTTGACTAGATGTATCTGAATAAGTTTGGATCTGATGAGAAACTTGTATAGATATGAATGCAAAAGTTGAGCTTGATGAGGGCAGCAGCCAGCAGATTAGATTGATGGATTCAAATTGATCCGCTAGCAGTTTTAGCGACTCCTCGAAAACACAAGCGTCTTGAAAAATAAAATCATAACATTACGCATTTGTACATGCAGGCTCTGTTGTTCTTGGCATCTTGGCTATTACATAGTAATGAAACAGGAAAAGAAACCCTTCTCAGAAACCTGAAGAACTAGATACAAGTATTAATAAAATTAAGTTCAAAAGTGCGCGAACTAATAAGAATCTTCAACGATTCGATTGATCGATTGATTCGCATCGCATCGAGAGGTCCACTGACTGACACGCGCTTCTCATGCATTGCATTCTTGCAATGCATGAGGACTTATTAGGACTGACTCGACGACTCACTCGAGTTCTCACTCGACTCCGTCAATGGAACGCAAAAGCATATCATCGTGGACCCGCACGTTCGATATGCATCAATTATTTTCAGCGTGGATCACTACGTAGGATAGATAGTACGACTGCAAACAGAATCATAGTGCAGTCATAAAATCATCGAGTGTTTGAAAAGAGTGACCAGGTATCATCGTTTTGGAAACAATCACCTTGTTCGCATTCCAACCAGAAACTAGTTCTTCTACCACTTCCTATCAATATTTCCTGTGAAAACAAAATGTCAAACATTAGCATCGAATCTTTCGCGGACCCTGGAATTTCCTGGAAAGCCATGAACGACCCTGTTATGGGCGGAAAATCCCACTCTAAAGTAACCATCGAAAACGGAGTGGGGGTTTTTGATGGCGAAGTGGTTGACGTCCCTTTCCTTCACGCCCCTGGCTTCATCACTATGAGGGGCACCGGAGGAGACTTCCCAGACGTATCATCCTGTGACTCGCTCCAACTCCGTGCACGTGCATCAGAACCATATTCAGGTTACAGAATTAGCTTTGGCGACAAACGCGTTCCCGGTAATCGCTTCGCTCGTGGATACAAAGCTGACTTTGATGCACCAGTTGGATCTGAAATGGGAACGGTTGTAATTCCTTTCCATGAGTTCACTGTCCGCTGGGACGACGCTACCGGTGACCCAGTTGTCACTTGCCATGAAGACAAGAATTTCTGCCCCGATACAAAGACGTTGCAGAATATGAAGACAATGTCACTTTGGGGCGAGGGTGTGGCGGGTCGAGTGCATTTGGAGATTGAGTCCATCGAAGCTACTGGGTGCTCTCCACAGCCAGTCCTTCGCATCGCAAATACTGCCAAAGTCGATTCCAAAGAATCTACTTTGACAATGCCGTTACTTGTGCTCGCTGTTGCCGCAGTTGCTTTCGTTGTTGCTCTAATCCATGGCAACAGAAGCAGGAAAGACTACGAAGACCTCAACGAGAACAATCGCGATTCCTCTATTGTCTAAGATATGAGCCAAGAATACTTATACAAATTTGCACGTGTACTTTATGTAAATTAGAAGATAAAATTATTCTCTTTTTCGAAATCCGCACAAAAGACGTGGATTGCATTCCAACAGAACACCACGTACTTGTGATATGTTTATGGGTTTATGGAATTGCCATCACTTCCACCAGAATAAGGAGGTGAAATCTAATATGTGCATATTTATTCATTGTTGTCGAACCGAATAATTTCAAAATTCCACGAAGTTGATGGATTCAGCCAACGTCTCATTTTTTAGATTATAGGAAAGCCGTTCTGAGAGCTAGCTGTTGGCATGCTGGTGTGTTTCGCTATCAGAGTGATTATAGGCGAAAGTGTAGATGCAGCAAGGTGAACATAGTGATAATTTTGTGACATGAGGTGGCCTACTGCTGGTGCGGTGGCGTCTACTTTTTTAGCGTCTGGTGGAATATACGACTGGTTGGGTCCCCTCCCTGCTGTCCCCTCCTCACACTCCCAGTAGCTTAGCGACAGAGAACAAAGCGTAATAAGCACCGCCAACCTCAACGAGCAACACAACAACACAGGGTTTGTAACATCGCAACCGGCATTGGCGCGTCCAACATAAGTCGTATCAGTCCAAGTACTCAACATTTTTATAGACGTCCATAAACGAATTGAAAATTATAGCCTGATATAACCCATTCTTTCAGGCGTCAAATTGTTTCTCTTCAGCAAAAATGACGTACAGATCGAGAGGAAGATCCATCTTTGAGGTCATTGTGGTAAGAATACAGCGGACCCACATTTACCAATATACTATCAATATCAATATCATGATTTGTATCTAAATATTCTATTCTTTCTATATTAGGCGGTTTGCTTTGTTGGTTTCTTGGTGGGATTTATTACTGTCCTGTGCATCGGAAATTATTTCCGAGCTAAAAGAGCACAAGAAAGACAACGGCAAAGACGGCTCGCGAAACTGGCGAGTCAAAATAATGCAAATGGTAGAACATCGATTCAGGGAGATTATCCTGCTTCAGTTGCTGGAGATACGACAGTATCAGGATATGAAGCACCTTCTGTGCCTGGGCATCTTGGGAACGGTATCAGCGCGTAGTAACGGAAGAAAGGCTTTCCAGAGCAGTTTTCATTGAAACTTATTCAATGCAGAATGAAAGCAGCGTGACTTCGAATTAGCAACATATTTATTCGCAATACACGTGTATTCTATTGACACTCGGACTTGGACACAAATAATGTAATTACTAAAGAGATCTTTGTCAGCCGATTCCGTATTTTGAAGCACTAAAGAACAGTACTGTAGTGCAACACCCCCTATTACGCTATGTCTACTGTACGTGTACGATCATAAACATTTCTAAGGCGTGATTTTTGGTATTTCTGCAAGTTATCAGTTATTTCATTAACAGAGCTGCGTCTACCAGTACTGCATGCACACGTACTTTACCGCACATGAATGGTACTCATGAGAGTCAAAGTAGACTGATGCGACATCTACCTTGACTTTTCAAATGAAATTGTGAAAACTTCTGTCAACAAGTTCAGGTTCAATTCTATCGCATTTATCACATGTGCTGCAATTGCACGAAGTGCAAGCACTAACACGTTGTTCACATTATTGCAAGTTGCGCAATTCGCTTGAACCATCTTCATATTATTTGTTTCAACATACTTTCACGCACAAGGTAATAGAGGTCACAACCAAGGACCAAAATTCCACTAAATTTTAAAAAGCATCAAAGTTTGAAAGTGCACAGTATTCAAATATTTATTGCTCAATCTTGAAATCACGAATATCATCATCTGGAAGTATGAACAAGTTTATTTTTAAAAGTGTATCATGATGCTGTATGATGCGTCGTCTGACTCGCGCCCGTTTCCCCTCTTTCCATCCGCGCAATCAGCGTAGCCAACAAGCCAAAAAGCGAGCAAGCGAGAAGTGAGAGTAACCAAAAAAAGTACAAAGAGCATCAAGAACGAAGCATCAAGACGACCGTGGACGCCATTGATGAAACGGTTTCAAACTCTAGTGCTGTAAGAAACCATACTGTTCAAAAGTATTGAGTACCAAAGCCTTCCACAATAAAATATGGTCATCCACCAAGGGGAGAACGAAAAACGGACGAAGGCAGATCAAGTTCCCGGCCAAGTGAGTGTAAGCGACAGCGCCGCTACAGAGAAGCGTGCACTCTCAAAAGATTCGTGTGCGGATAACGATGCCAGTCCATCACCGCCAGACTGGAATGAGATCTACCAAGACGCCACTGAACTCGAATCTCTCCTGTTTTGCATACGAAGGCCGACCTCCCGGGATAGACTCTTCAAATTCGTCAACAATCTCAAACAACTTTCAGGGAAACTGAAAAGGCACGAAGAGGTCATTTCACAGCTTAGTCAGAATACTTCAAGCGGGATAATTGCTGGAAAAAGAATTCGGAATGAAAATGGTAATGGTAATGATGGGTCTGATCAAAATATAGATGATGATTCTGATCAACCCCAAGCAAAGAAACCTCGTGCCATTCCCCTTGAAACATGTTCATCCAATCCAGCCGTCGGTAAAGGGACAACTAATGGAATAAATCTGAACGACGATGCATCAACTACCAAGAATAATTCAAATGATGATACCAGCAGCACACAAAACATCAAACTCGAATTTCCAAAGTCATTCGACCCAATGACCAAACCTCCCACTCTAAAATCTAGAGACAAATGGGTTCAACACCACATGAAAGGGTCTAATCAACATTGTCCAGACTTTGATGCATCCAATTCTTGTCCACTGGGTAGCAAATGCAACCACATCCACATCTTCGCACCGAGGAAACCCCACCTTGCGCAAGCAAATGAAAACAAAATGATGACCACTCTAATATACACAAAGGAAGACGTGGACAGTGTCTATGAAACGCATCGCAATATATCCCTCACCAAAACAGATTACGCGGAGAAAATCAAAACGGATGAATTGAATAACCCCAATTATTCCTGCTCCGTTACATGCCCCATTGATCGCACGATTTATTATGCCCAGCCATTTCCATGGGATGCATTCGTCAAAGCCAACAAGAATCATCAGGGAATATGGTGGTACAGGAGCATGAAAGATGCTAGGGATGCCGTCGCCACTCAGATTATTTGCGATCTTCAAGAGAGGGGGATCGTTCCGAAAGATTACAAACCGAGGGAACTAACGATCAATGGGGATCGGGATGCAGGCAAGAGGAGCGCGGTTTATAAAGCTTCGCAATTGGCAAGAAAGGCGATTACTTCTGGGGGACTGATTAAGGAGAAGAATACAGCTCCACCAATTTTACCGGATATTACGCCGTGGAATTGGATGGAAAGTGGGTATGAAAAGAGATGTTCTGAATTCAATAATCCGCAGGGCTGCACGTTTGGATGTACATGCCAGTATGCTCATGTTCATTTTCACACAGAGTTGAATAAAGAGTTCCCGGATAAAGAAGCTTTGCCGAGAGCTTATAATGAGAACTTTCAGATGACATTGCAGGATTCTTTTTTCCAGGGTGCGACCATACGTTCTGCTAACTCTCCTTTCCGCGTCATGACGGCTGTGGACAACAGGGGTGGTCTGTGGTACACAGCTGCATTGAAATGCCCACGGGAAGGAATTATTTACTATGCTGCTGGCGGTCGTACTGGAATGTTGAACAAACAGAATATGGTATTATATCCAAGTGTGGAAGATGCAAAACTTGCAGTGGCTGGGATTGTTTTGGAATCATTCAAGAAGAGAGGAATGATTGTGAGTGAAAACATGGCGACGACGACAAATAACAAAAGTGCCAGTGCGAATTTGAAAATGAATAGTCATATTCCAACACTCGCCGTCCAGGCGCAGCATCAATCTACTTCTTACAATGTCGGACCAAAAGTAGCTCCTGCTCCTCCTCCGCCCCCTCGGCGTGTGACTTCTATACAAAATCAGCATCAACAGCAAAATTTTCATCAACCACCACATGTTCACAATAGATCACAGTACACAACAGTTGTACCGATGCAACAGACATACCAACACACCCACCCCAATCCAGTGACTGCCACCCCTTTGGTATCTCAACAAATTACCCAACGCCACTTTCAGCACCTACCTCAAGTGCAGGTCCAAACGATTCAACATCAACCGCAAATTCAGCCCCAATTTTCTACGGTTCCAGCGTTCCAGATCCAACCGATGCAAATGGCATCTTCATCGTTACCACCACCTCCTCCACCCCCGCCCCCTCCTGTTCGAACATATGATTATGGAAGATAAATACATTTGCGCTTCGAATAATCCTATTGCCCTTTGACATATTCATATAATATTGTGAGTATACTAAAATCCTAGCGTCATTGTTGTAAGAAATGAGTAATTGGAACCTTTTTAACAAGAATAGAACGGTCACGTGTAATTGTTTATAATTAGATCTATACAGCTGAAACTTTCGAAAGACAAATCTTCGCATGAGTGAGTATTCCCGATAATGCATTACATTGAGTTCCCCTAAAGGAAAAGACGCCGCTAAAATTCAACGGTATCAGGCGACTGGTAATTCCGTTCTGCCATATCCATATCCACGGTATCCGAATAAGAGGGAGTAATGGGTCTGTGCACATTCGCTGGCGTTCCTTCTTCCCTTGAAGCCGAAACCTCCTCAATCGGTGACAATATATTCCCCGTATGTGTATCCACAAATGTTGGACTCTGCGTACCGTTACAAATAGGACAAGTAGCAGAAGTACAAGTGTGTACATTCAGAGCATCACCCTTTCCACCAAGATTATCTTCCTGTGGACCAAGTTGACGCGATATTCCCATTCCGTACAATCTGCTGCTCTCCGCCACTCTGATATCGGCAACAATATCATCGCTATCAAAATCAACACTATAAACAGAGTCTTCCTCTCCAAGAACATGCGCGCCCCTCTGATTTCTCCAATGGTTTGACCCATTCGACATTAGATCAGTTCCCTTGGCACTCTTACCAAACAGGGATTGATCATCCTCCACAACCTCCTCAACTGTTGAAAGCTTGTGATGCTTTCTCTTTCTAACTGCGGCGAAAACGAACAAGAAAGCAACAAAAGCAAAACCACTGGCTATAGCTACTCCCATTGCAGATACATTTTGAGCGCCCCCAACTTTGGGATCTTCGGCTCCTGCAACAATACCATTCGGGTTCGTAGTAACCTGTTTACCTCCGCCATACTCAATATAAAGTACATTAGCAATTTTAGTCGAGAGATCTTGGCGCGCACCATCATCCGCGATAAATCCGGTCATTTCCTTCATAATTTCCTCCAAAACCCTTTCGTTGATATATAACTGATAGTTTGTTCTAGCCCAAATCGTGAATTTCCCTTTATAGACTTCACACTTGTATTCTTTAGGTATATCCCTACTCAAAGTGCACTCCTTGCCCGAGTCCAAATCATCTATTCCTTCGAGGTCAATCCCATCAATGACGTTATGAGGATCGGCTGCTTCCATGAGTCTCCTTCTCGTCTTTCCGCACCAGATCAATTTATCTACGAGGATGCCCTGTAAAGTGTCGTCAATATCAGCCAGGATCGTGTCCATATCCGCACTTGTTGCACTTCTCGAGGTAACTAGTTGATACTCGTATACGCCATACTCCGGAACATTTCCCTGTCCCTGTCCCGGTTCATACTTGAAGATAGAAGTAGTGTTGTCACCTTTGTAACCTCCATTTTCAAGATTATCGCATCCATCTGAGTATGACATGGTAGGGGAGTTCGATGGCTTTGCACTGACGGAAGGTTGCATTGAGATAGTGGGCTGATGGGAGATACTCGGTGTACTAGAAGGCGAAGGAGAGGGTTGGTTCGAGGGCCTGCGTGAGGGTGAGAGGGAAGGTTTGGCGGAAGGTCGTGGGGAAAGTGAAGGTTGCGCGGATGGGGTTTCGCAAAACTCGTAATTAAAATTAGAATCTTTTCCGTCGGAACCATAGTCCCATTTCATCCCAGGAGGCGGTGGGGTACCCTTTCCTTTTCCGGGTGGATTTGTTGCTGCAGGCGCTACGATTTTAACATCAATGAACACTTTCTCTGCGAGTTGTTCTTGGAATTGCACATCAGGCGCTGCTAGTTTTCTACTGCGGGCACGACGACGTCTTGCGGCAGTATTTTCCAACGGTTTAGCCGCTCCTTTACCAGATGGCTTGAGAAATTTACATCTTGTTTCTTTTAGTGTTTCTTTTGGTACTTGAAGCGATCTCTTGTTAACGCTGCGGACACTAAGTTTCGCCGAGGAGGTTCTCGACCGGATGGCGGTGTTTCCTTTGGCTGCAGAGACGAGGATGGGCCCGCTTCCAGGTATCGCCGTGAGGGACACGCTGACGAGTACCAGTATGGACAATAACGTTGATTTCTTTATTTGCTTCGAGAGTATCATTTTATTCAAGGCTGGCAGTATTCCTCTTGAGATAAATGGGTTTCTTTGCTGCTTCTCGACCTTTTATTAGATGTCTTGTTGCTTATTTATCGCCCTGTATAATAGGTCACTACTGTCTGTCCTCTGATCAATGAAATGAATAGTTTGACAGTTTCTCGGCCTCTCCAGTAAAGTCTTTCTTGCTCTTGTAAAAGAGATTACACGCTACGCTATCTCGTCCTGTTATTCGATCTCGTTGTGTGGCACACGTTTAACGTATGATGGTGCTGTGGATGAGATTACTATTACAATCGCAATGCAAAGTACATTACAGTATGTACAGTTTGATTGATACCAGCTTTTAGTTTGAAAGGACAGTTCAGTCCGTTATTTGAATCTTGTTGAATTGAAACATGGAACCGAATTTTTTAAATCCATCTCTTTCAATGTATTTAGCACGAATCAACTAAAACAAGATTGCGAGGGTGATCGTCAACGGGACTACAGTACTCCGCGCACGACACGGGCGCACGCACAGAGTTTTTTGTGGGACTTCCGTATATTTGTACTTGTACCGGTACTTGTGCTGGCGAATCTATAAAAATCAATCTATCTATATAAAATCTAATGTTGGAGAAATAACAGCTCAATAACTGTGATGTTGATGAAAATCTTTAGTTTATCCGTCCAACTGGTAAGGGAAACATTATGTGGACTGCTGATTGCTTTGGACATAAAATTTGGTTCGTAAAAATCGTTTGGACACGTTATCGAAATGGACTGATTGCTTTGGTCATTAAAAAAATGGTTCGAGCTGATAAATTTGGACTTGTACTTGACTTGTATCCAAATTGTTCCATATTTGCTCATTCTAAAAACAGTGAAGTGACAATTATGGTGCATGTAGTAATATCTGCTGATTCTGATGCTGGTGGAATTTCATCGCAGCTGTGGATAGGGTTTGTATTTCCGAAAATGCCGAGCCTAAACGTTTTACGTTTGATTGTGAAGGTGTAAACCTTGGCAGACTTGGGTCTGTAGAGCTCATTTCTGTATGTTTCTCCTCAATGGAAGCAAGATGGAAGTGTTTCTCGTAGATGTTGGAGGAGAGCCAGATCATGAAATTCTCAAGAGCTTTTCGAGGATACCAAGGTGATGAAGATTATTCATGACTGCCGTATGGACTCCGACGCTCTATTCCATTTCTATGATATCAAGCTCAATAATGTCCATGACACCAGTTGTTTCCATGCTGAGATCACAGGTCGCGAAGATGAGAATCTCAATAAAGTGCTCATGCATAATGGGATCGAACAAAATCATACTCGCGGCACATATGTCTACAAAGTAAACCCAGCTTTCTGTGCATCTCGACCCTTGACACAGAAGATTATTGATTGGGCATCAGCAGACGTCGATCGTCTCTTCGAATTAGCTACGAAGCAACTCGATTGTATCAGTGAGGTGAGAGAGGCTCGTGCAGTTCGTAAATCCAACGAAAATGGTCTTCCTTTGTGAATGGAAAGAATGGATTTTTGTACGGCATTCCCTTCTGTGCTCGCCGCGTGGTAAAATTGCAATCCCCTCGATAAATCATTAACAGAGATTGGATCGGATCTCGGTGAGGATGGATGCAAGTGGAGGTATGGTGTGCGAGCCAAAAACGGCAACATCTACTGTGCAACTGCCTACTCCGAACATATACTCAAAATAAATACCAATGATGGCACAGTGGAAACACTTGACAATGTCGAGTTTCCACACACCGGTACTGACTTGTGGTTGTCAGGGGCATTTGCAGCAGACAATAACATTTATTATATGCCGTATCAAGCGCGTTGGATCATGAGATTGAATCACGATAATGACACATGTTCCAGTGTTGTGGATGACTTAGGAGAATGAGGGTACAAATATGGTGGAACGGTGGTTAGAAAGCAATCTATTGTATGTCATAGTGTTCCACAGTGTTCCACTCAAGTCCTTGTCATTGACCCATTCAAGGAAATTTCAAAAACACTGCAGAATAATTTCAGACAGTATCCACAGGACCTACCGGTACAGGGTAGGGTAGGGTCGCCTATTTGTGAAGGACGACGAGGAATGTGACGAGACTTTCTATAAAAGTGCAGTTAGAATGTTTGGTATTGAGAAGGTTTTTCAAATTATTCAGGAATTTGCCCCTTTGGATGCGGAATGGGCTGACATTCATAGCAACGCCCTCCCACTATTCATGGTGGCAGCTTCATGTGAGAATTGTGCAGCGTCTATGATTCATTATTTCTTGAGAAGGAATGTGCATGCATTGTTAGTAAATTATAGTGAGGACAGCAACATTCAGAATAAAAAGAAGCGCAAGGTAGGTGGTAATTTATTATGGTGATAGCAACTGATGATTCTTTATGTTTTAAAAATAGTAACTTCACATGTATTTCTATATTTATTGTACACCGACGCAGCAATTTGAAATACTTACATCATACGAACTAATGTGCGTTTATCTTGGTTAGAATTCAGTAGTATAAAACAGCTCCTACAAGAACGACGAACCAAATGATTGGATCACCCCCTCCCTCGCCAAAGCCTCAGAAGTAGCTCTCGAAAGAACATTGGAATATATCCGTGTCTTTGCGTTGGGACGATAGTTTATCCCTTTCGGGTGAATGTTATTTTGGGAGTTGGAGTTTGTTATGGTAGATGTGGATGTATTGGTGTTGGTTTTGGTGGTGTTGAAATTCAGAATTATTCGTGCTGGACCTAATCGTAAACGATGTTGGAAAGGGAGTATTAGTCTTCTTGTTGCCCATCCTCCTTGCGCAGAACCATATATTGTATGAATTTGCCATCAATATCGCTGCTGCAGATATCATTCATGGTTTTGATGAGAAAAGGTACGAGTACACATTTCGTACGTGTACTCGTAAGGAAACACCCATCAACAGTCCAAATGAGTGCAAAGAAGCAGCACCTCTTGATTGTTTTCCAGTAAAACAAGAATTGCCCCAAAAACCATTAAATACAACGCCTCCATCAGACAAAGGAGATGAATGAGACGTGAAGTGGGATACTGCATGAAATAATTCTTTTGCATCATCATTCGAATCATATTTACCATTGAATTGGGATTGCGGACATGGGACCGGGAACCGAGATATGAGAAACGGTGGCCTCGATCGTCGATTTGAGACTTGTCCTTATGAAGAGGACAGGAAGAGCAATTCAGCCAAAAAGCATCCTCAGAACGATGTGAGGATTCCGTTTTTGTTCATGATTGTAAGGGATTACAAGTAGCCCCGCCCTGTCTTGGCCCTGACCAAGGCTACCGTGCTAAGCTATTTAGGTAAATCCAATAAATCTGTCACCTGGAGTCGGAAAAGTGTGTCCAAGAACATATTCACTATCAATTCTAAAGTCTGCAGATATTCCAATGAAACATTTACACTCCCAGCGAATGAAAATGCGATCAAATGAGCATTATGATGTTACTAAGGTGAACTTCTAGCGTGGCGTAGGAAAGGACCTTGAGCCATGAATGAGTAGACATTGGCTTTCTATGGTTCTTTCGAAGCGTAATACTTCAATCCGTGGGCCCATGCCTTCTTGCACTGTATTTATGCATCATATAAAAAATACATTATTATTATAAAACACTCTACACGTGTATCACCCAAATTTCAAATTATGTATAACTTTTTCATCTCATACACATGTGAAAATCAATGTTTCACTAGCTGCCATCTCTAGTTGCCAAAGGAATCTTGAGATCTTCCGTAGAGGCCTGAAAACGAAGAAAGGCTCCTACTATTCTGAAGACTTTGTTCCGATGGTATACGACTAGTTGCCCTCACATTGTAAGCAAAGAATGACACGAGGTCGTTCTCACTCATGGAACGCGTTCCGGTACGTCTCCTCAATTCCGAGGCAAAATTTTGGTCCATCTCATGTGTAGTCATCATGTTTTCGTAGCTACCCATCAGAAAGAGGAAGAGCAGTCCAACCAGAAAATATCCTCCGAAAGATGCGAGTGCAATCTGGAACGGGATGCCGTTTTCGTTCATGATTGTGAATATAAGCGGAGGCAGCTATTCATGCATAAATCGTTGGAAATGAGATCATCAATTGAAGATGCAAAGTACACCGTCCGTGTACGGGAATGTTTTTTTCTTCACTTACCCACATTAGAATTTGACTTGAAGAAATATACAATCCACTCATTTCTGCTTCGATCCCTTCGGGAATCAGATTACAAAAGATCGTCTTATCTACTGGTTCCTTCAAGCCAATAAATATGCCCCAAAAGATGGCAATAAGAAAAAGTCGCATCTCTTGACCAGGTTTGTTGACGAAAAGCACAAAAAGCCCTCCAAGTAAAGCCCATAGAAAGATGCACAATTGCATTGTCACTAGAGGATTCATCCTTCGCATCATTGTGAGTGATAGCTTATTTCCAGGTATGGCAGAAGCGAGCACGATCAATGTTGTGACACCCAAGTCCCTAGAAGAAACTTGGAGCTGCTCATTGATGTAAGATAACGTCGCGGCCGTGAATGCAATATACGCAGGCTGAGAAGTGGCCTTAAAGGCAAGAAAATATCTGACTGCCGATCTCTGTCTAAATGCCAGGTTCATGGTACGCTTTAGACTTTGTAATCCATGACGAAATAAAAGGCATGATTCCTTCTTGTCACTGGTTGAATCGGGATGGGGATTCTTCTGATTGGCATCACGAGGTCCAAATAGTCTCGTCCAGGATACCCCATAGAAAATACATTGTAAGACAAATGTAATCAGTAGAGCAACCTTTGCACTACCAATTGAATTGCCACTGGTGAAGAAAGTGCTGACAAGTGTCATCACAACTAAGAATACCACAACGGCGACCGAACTGAAGATCATGATAATCGTGTTGTACCTTTCAATTTTCTCTTCATCCTTTGTCAGTTCTGATAGATACGCGAGGGCAACGCAAGTATTGATTGTCATCATGGCAAATGAAAATAATTGCAAGATGAGCATAGGAAACCAATTACTCTTCGAAATAAAGCTCTGTGCGAACGTGAACGCAGTGACAGCCAATGCAGTAAGACCACCCACCAATCTCCTCTTATTAGATGAATCCAGCAGTGCACCAATTATAGGCATTATGACTGCACATACAATACCCAAGATCGTGATGAAAAGTGATAGGATAGAACTAGGTTTAATCCCATATATACGATTGTTACATGCTGGTAGCTCAGTTTCGCCCTCTGGAATCTCAGAAATACATCCTGCCTCTTCATATGCGCTTTCAACGATTGCTGCATAGAGATAGACCGAACTTGCAGCCCATGTACATGCCTCAGGTATTTTGATCAAGGCACATGCTTTAGCGTCGTTGTTACCATCGAATGTGAACATGTTTGATAGCTTGGCCCAAATTGACTCGCGACGATTTAAGTTGTTCAAAATGGGCTGATTTTCGTCCGAGATGGTGATGGTGGGTTCATCTGCACCTGGTGAGCTGGTAGATGGCGGCGAAACCCCTCCAGGGTCGTCAACAAGCGTAGCTGCCTCTAAATCACCCCGGTAGAGTCGAGATACGAATTCGTAAGGGTCGGTTTCCGAACCGGGAATTTCTGGGTTCTCCTCAGAATATGCCATCCTGTTTAAAAAGAAGGAACACAATTGTATAAACTATCTATATGAGCACTTTTTTTTAATGGATCAGAGCAATGTTGTGCAATTATTAAATGAGATCAATTCTACACGACGTACGTGTACGTGCACTGTAGGAACCCTGGAGACTAAGTTTTTTTGTGAGGGCCCAGATTCAAGTTCGCTTACTTTCAAACGTTCTCACTTTGAAATTTGTGTAATGTCGAGTGTTGACACTGATTGGATCATTCAAAACTACGAACTACGTACCCCTCATTCAAAACTTGAAGCAAGGACACGTATTATCGGAATTTTGAAATTCCGCGAAAAAATAAATGAAATTTCCCAAACACTTTTATAAAAATTGTGACCGTTGTGTTGGGAGCCCGAAAACAACGAACACCGAACATCTTGAATCTTGAACCTGCAACCAAGGGAACCTTAACGTAACGCATTGCTTCACTAGTCTGTGCAGGTACCATAGTACAAGAGCGATGAAAGTCTTTATCCTAGCACTATTGTCCTTGTGGACGGCATCAGCGAAAGCCGCTTTAATTCCAGGACGTAAAATTGTTGTCCAGAACGATTCTGGGAGCAGAGTTGAGATCTATTGGGTCCACCCAGTGAGTGTAATGAACACATTTCACAGTTGTTGTCCATCTCACGAAAACTCACACCCTAACCAATGAAATCGTAAATTTTCCGCATAGGATACTCGCGACACTCTACTTCAGTCTGATCCTTTTATTTACAATGGAGCCTCATTCAACTTGAATTCTTTCGTATCTCATGAATTCGAAGCAAGGGAAATGCCCGGGAAGAATGGAAAATGTGGAGGAGAGGAACAAACATGCAGCGTAGGATATTTTACTGTGAACACAAATATTGACCAGCGTAAGTCCCATGGTTTATGATTGCGTAAGAAACGATGGAAAGGTACTGATGTTTTCTCATTCTTGTGTCTAAAAATTACAAACTGTAGAGATTTTTATTGATGAGGAATTCAATCTTAAACATCAAGATAACAAAAGTTTAGCCAGGGAGTCTGCCAACGAATTGCTCAGCGACTGCGAACAGAAAATATTGCAAGACGCTTCGAGCGGTGGATTATCCGCAGCTGAAGCTGTTGAAAAGCTCAAGAATTGCGTTTCATCTGGTGTTGCATTAGAAATGGAAAAGGCCCAGGAGGAGATTGGATTCCAGACCCAAATTCGCACTAAAATGGCAGAGAGTTTAGAGAATTATACATGCGCAGATTTCGATCTTCCATCCAATGAGCCTGAGGAAGAAACTCAATGGCATCATAAAGGTGAAGTTTGGGATGTTGATATCCACATCGATCGCCCAGCTTCCAAAATCCATGTTGTGCACGACTTTATTACACCAGCAGAATGTGAGGCTATGGAGGATGCGGCGGTACCACTTCTCCATAGGGCTACTGTAGCTGATGGAAAAGGAGGAAGTGAATTGAGTCCGAATCGAAAGGCTATGCAGGCTGGTATTAAAATTCCCTGGGGATTGGAGGCTGAAGGCAATCTATTGACATCTATTTCTCGACGTGTTTATGACTATGTGAATTATGTCCTTGAAATGGAGATCGAGGAGCATGGGCAAGAAGACCTCATGAGTATTCAGTATGAGGGACGTGGGGAGGATGATGAGAGCCCTGATAGGTATACGCCCCACTGTGACGGTGAATGTACTGGAATGGAATTCAAAACTGGAAATCGTATGGCGACGATGGTAATTTATTGTGATGTTCCCGCCAAGGGTGGTGCCACGAACTTTAGAAATTCTGGTTTGCACATTGTGCCAACTGCTGGTTCTGCAAGCTTCTTCTCATATATTGATCCAGAAACGATGACAATGGATAATGGCTTTACTGAGCATTCAGGATGTCCCGTCGTTGAGGGTGAAAAGAAGATTGTAACTCAATGGGTTCGATACGGTGTGGATGCGGATTCTCCTTGGGATTCTTTCAACACACTTGGAATTAAAATATCTGACGATGCCGACATCTAAGTTCCCATCGCTACCGGTAGTCACGCACATGGGTAACCAGACTTTAGGTATTGATAGAATTATTTAGATTACACGTACACTTGCACGTTCACACAAATGGTTTAGGTAACACTTTTTAAAACAAGTTCTGTTTCTGTCCGTAATGCGAATGTATTGACTATTTTATTAAATCAAGCAGTACACGTTTGCACGAATTATCAATGGGTATTCAACGTATAGGGTTCAATTACAAAGGGATTTGCCCCAAGCAACCCATAGACGACTTTCAAAGACCATTCTGTGTGTGCCGCTAACATAAACGGGTACAAATCAAAAGCCTCGTCACGGATTGCCAGAGAATCGGGGGATGCCGGAACAATGTGCCCAATGAAATCAACTTCACCCAAGTATTTCCCTAAATTTCTATTAGGTCCTGATTTGATGGCTTGATGAAGGATGCATTCACCGCCAGATTTCGTTGTTGTCGCCATTGCTGGGTTGCGACGAGAATTGATAAGAATATTTCAGCATTTATGCTTGAAGAAAAGGCAGCAATTTGAAGAGGTGTTTTGACAAGATATTCGACATCAAACGGGTCTTCTGCGCAGTACTCTTGTATTACAGTATAAATGATGTTGACAGGGCAATTGATCTCTAAAGCTGCGTGCAAAATGGAAATATGTGGAGCTTCTGAAAATACAATGGTCGAGTTTTTCGTCGCGAAGTCAATTTGTATATTCAATATAGTGCTGACTCCTTCAGAGCATGCATCTTTTGCTCAATTGTTTGATCTGAGAACTGGCGGGGGGGGGGGGGGGGTGGGTGGGTTTTATATTGGGGGGAGGGGGGGGTCAGTGGGATGGCCCAAATGGATTTGGAGAGGATATAATCATAATTTTTAAAATTAAGTTGTGTGTTTTTTTGGGTAGATATTTATTTTTTTATTAGAGGCTGGGTTGGCCTCTTCGGGTGTTGTTTTTTTTTCTCATTGGTTTGGGGAGGGAAGGGGGGGGGGGGGGGGGGGTCGGTTGGT
>Ga0115005_10001847_pt1 | contig 16940 bp, 2 predicted proteins | sample ArcOceMetagenome_FD_87163 | JGI IMG/M metagenome (GOLD analysis project Ga0115005, IMG submission 87163) | Marine eukaryotic phytoplankton communities from Arctic Ocean - Arctic Ocean - Greenland ARC118M Metagenome | ecosystem: Environmental > Aquatic > Marine > Oceanic | place: Arctic Ocean... | reverse complement strand
GGCGAGGTCAAAGTTAAGCGCCAATATTCCATGGTAGCTATCCAAGAAGAATTGTTCATTCTTTTGTCTGGTACAAATGTAATTAGTAGGAAGGGCTTGGTAGATTTGAGGACCATTTTAAACATTGGTGATCAGATCTTTATTGATGGTAAAATGTTCCTGCTTCATGCAGTTCAAGAGTCATTGGCGACGCTGAGTTCAACATATATTGGACCTTCTTCTTCTGATGGAACATTACTGTTCAAATGGGCAAATGGTTATGAATGGGAGGTGACATTTTCAACAATGGTTGGAAAACAATCTCTCTTGATTGCTCAACCAGCTGAGAATTGGTCTGGCGTTGCTGCATCAGTTAATGTCGAGAGGGTTGTTACAGGAAGGGCACCACTTACTGGATCCTTTCAGTTAATGTTCGGCGGTCAAAAGACAACGAAATTACCCCATAATGCTGATGCGACTCAAATAAAAATGGCGCTAGAAAATTTGAATGATATAGGACATGTCAATGTGGCTTGCCATCAAAATAACAATGGATGGAACTATTTAGTGACCTTCTTGTCATTATTAGGTGACCTTCCTCTCCTAGGTGTCGACTTCTTTGAGTTGCATGGTCCCAGCACATCTGTGAAAGTATCTACAATTCAAGATGGGGTAACTCCTAATCTTTATGGTCAAGAACTGGTCACTGAACCTTTGGAACTAAATACCACAATTAGGGACCTTACGAATGGAATTCCTTATACCATTCGATTGAGTGCGTCCAATAGTGTTGGTAGAGGACAACATAGAGTTGCATTGCCAACACCTATTGCACCAATGAGTCCACCAAGTTTTCCAACAAATGTCCAATTAATTTCAATGAGCAATGCCATGATAAAAGTTGTTTGGATGGCACCACTTGATAGTGGTGGTGCTACCTTTGTTTCAAAATATCGCGTGCAATGGGATGTCAGCCCTGACTTTTCAAGTAATGGGTCAAATGTTTTTGAAAAGGAAGTAATTGTGCACCCTTCAGAAGGTCCACATTTCTGTGTGAATATATATGTTGACCCTTCATCATCTTCAATTCAACGTTTTGTACGTGTATTTGCTTACAATGGCTATAAATGGAGTCTTCCTCAAGCATCAACACCATCATCAATATTTCCACAAATCCACCCTCCTGGTGAAGTTGGTTCAGCAGTTTCATTTATGACAAGTCATAATGGGATTATGGTTGAATGGACAAATCCAAATGTTCAAGACTGTGAATATGGTGGGGATGGAGGATCAGTAATTACTCACTATATGCTTGAGTGGGATGAGAAAGCTGATTTTTCTTCACCCGCAACTTCAATTATATTGTCAGCAGATAAGAGAACTCACCAAGTTGGTGGCAGAGATATCATTAGTGGTGCTGAGTCCACGCTGTTGACCTCTGGAGGTACCTATTATATAAGAGTAACAGCGTTCAATGCAGCAGGTTCTGGTTTACCAACTCCTGTGCAGAATAGAGATTCCGGAACTCTAGCTATTGGTCCACTGACTGACTCAGGGCCTTCAGAACCAACTAATATCAGCGCTCGAGCACTTAGCTCTACTGCTATGGATGTTGACTTCAGCACCCCTGAGCTAGATGGTGGTTCTGGAATTCAATCCATTACCATTGAGCACTCAATCGACCAAACGTTTCAGTATCCATCAACATCACATCTTCCAGTCACTCGAGAGGTTCAAAGTTTAATTGTTGAAGCAGATACTGTTACTTCTGAAGTTCATTCCTTGCAAGCAACGGTTGAAGTTCTGAATGAAGTTCAATCAGTGAGATCATCAGTAGCTGGAGCTGACGAAATCCAAACTGTCACAACAACATGTGATGATGTTGTGGCAGAAGTTCAAACAGTAGCTCTCAATGCAGTTGATAATGATGAAGTGCAAACAATCAAACCAGATGCTGATGATATTGATGAAGTCCAGCTTGTCCGAATTAGTGGTGATGATAAGCCAGAAATACAGGGCGTAACAGTGTCGGTGCCAAGAGTTCATGAAGTGCAGAAGTTGGGAGTATTAATTTCAAATATCAATACAAATAGTAATAATGATGCATCAGTTGCATGTCACAATGTAGCTGTTGGTGAGCCATGCAAGGAAATTGAAGATGCATTGGTTGGAAGTTTTACCGTGTCATTTGAGTTAGACAAATGTGGAGGCGTAGGAGATGTAAACTTTTGTCAGGAAGCATTATCATCTCATGACCCCAGCCTTGGAATCATCTCGTGCTCTCCTGGATTAGTCTCAAATCCATTGACTGGTGGAGATCACTGTGTATCGGCACCCATTGTTCCTTCCTTCACTGCAAACGAAGGAGAAACAGGCACTTTACAATGGGCTTTAAACACCTTGGTGGATGACAATGGGAAAGTGTTCATGACATCAATTAATGTTCCAACAAAGCAGGAAGCTGTCACTGTATCTCGCATAGGGCGGGTGAAAACAAAGGGCTCATGTACTCCAAATGCTGGTGGCATTGCCGAATGTGTTGGGGAATATGAAATTTCTTATTCAATCACATTCGATGCAGAGCATTCAACAGGTGATGTCCCTTCAATCAAAATTGTTCACAGCGATTTAAAGGTAGACACTACCAGCTCCTATTTTACCCAGAGCATCTGTCCAGTTACCATTTATACAAACAGCTGTACCTCCCCCACTGGAACAGCGCTTGATAACAACCATGGAAGCTTCTACAAAAATTCAGCTCATGATTTAGCAGTTGAAGAAGTGAAAGGATCTCAGCCAACGGGCATGGTTACCCTGGACTATGAATGCGAGTCCCAAGTTTCAAGGATGCCAAATATATACACAATGACATCTTCCGCCAATGGAGTTTTTGTCACCTTTGATGATGTATCATTTTTGAGTAATGCCATTGCAGGGCAATGGTTAAGATTTGCTGACTCCAATGGATTAGACATCTACCAGAAAATCATGTCTGTCAACTTGGGTACAAACACATTGGCACTTTATGAGGCTGTTCAACCTTCAATCACATCCAATGATGTTGAGTATGGGTACTTTTTCTCAGATTGGAATGAAATCAATGGTGAATCTGGAGTGAGCAGTGCCTGTCAGACTAGTCATGTTCATCAAACTTTGGCAATAGATACTACACTAAATTTGGAAAATGTTTCTACAAATGAATGGAAACAAAAGCTTGGTGCATTAGCTTCCATCGACAGCATTGGATTGGCAGTTTCTAGACATTTATTGAATGATCTCACTGTAGATGTTGGCTTCAGGTGGCATATAACATTTAATAAACAGCCAGGAGCTGTCAACACTATGAGCTGTGACACAGTTTCGTCTCCTGGAGGTGATTCCTGTATTGTTGAAGTAATTCAGGAGAGCTCCATTCTTGATGGGACATTCCAGCTCGGCACAACATGGCCACACGAGTATGTCACTGAATCGCCAACAGGCTATATGTCTGGACCTCTACAATGGAACATAAATGCATTGGAACTAAAATCAGAACTAGACTCTGTTCTTGATGGTCCCAACCAAGTTTTTGGTGATTTGGATGTGAGTAGAAAAGCATACATTCCACCTGGGCACTTGCGGTGGTCAGGTGGCTACATGTGGACAATCACATTTACTACAAGACCAGGAAATATTCCTGCCATGGACACTAGCTCGTCCAACCTTCTTGGACTTGGTCAACTATTAGAAATAAGCGATGCTAGCTCTGGAAGCTATGATACTTATCAGGGTATTCCAAATCATTCATCATTTTCAGATGATCCTGGTATTGCAAGGGACGGAAATCAGGTTGCTGGATCATACTCTTTGTCCTGGCTTGGAAATTCTTATCATGGTCCAGTGTTGAACATAGGAAATGAATTTTCCATTCAGACTGATGGTGTTGGTTCAGATCAATTTACAGCCTTGTCAGCAGACAAAATGAAGAATCTTCTTACAGCACACATATTTTCTAACCAAAATGATCGTGTGGTCGTGACACGCTCTTTGGAACCATCTCAAGCAATGGGGTACACTTACACAATTCAATTTGTTCATGAAGATGTTGGTGGAGATATTCCTGCCTTGAGTTTTGTCCTAGGAAATTCATTACATGGGGTCAATTCTTTTGTAGATATAATCGAGCAATCCCAAGGAAATGAAATCAGAGGGACATTTCAGCTTCGATACGAAGGCCAGACAACTAGGCCTATTGCCTTTGATGCTACAGCCTATGATGTTGAAAGTGCACTCAATGATCTGAGTTCGATTTCACCCTCTGCTGTGACTATTTCTAGAACCAATGAACCCTTGAGAATTGGACCATCTGATGGCCTCAGTGGCTTCAGTTCTCAGGTGGGAGGATACGTATGGTCAATCACATTTGCATCAAATGTCTGGAAGGACCCAACGTTGTTACATGATTTGAATGATATTCCAGGGAACTGGATCGGATATCCTGTCAACCAGTATGATGTTTGGGAATCTGGATTCTCAAAGGGATGGGGTAAAAATGTGGGAGATGTGCCCAACATTTTATGCATTTCATCAGGTTTAACAACTACCAATGGAAATTTTCCTACAAATGGATGCCAAGTCTCAGAATTAAAGAAGGGAACTGATCCACTTGACGGTCAATTCAAGCTTTGCTTGGATAGTTTATCTAGTCCAAATGGAGTTATGAGTGTCACTAAAAATTTGTGTACGGATTACATTCGTCATGATGCACCAGCTTCCATGATTGAGAGTGGTGGTGATGGTTCATCCGTAGAAGAAAAGTTAGAAGCTTTGGAAAACGTTGGAGATGTTTCTGTATCCCGAGGGAGTACTAATACAAGAAATGGTGGATATACTTGGACAATTCAATTTTTGTATGATACGGATGGACCATGTCAACAGAAAGATACATTCAATGACCAATGCAATGCTCCCGGGAATGTACCAAAGCTTTGTCAAGGAAGCAACTCTGCTGTGTGCAAAGATGGTTCACTCCTTGGGACATGTAATAGACCAGGGTCATGTTCAAGATTGACAGTACTTGATGCCTCTGACTATTCCAACAGCATACGCCCTCCAGCAGCTATTGAGAGACAACAAATTATTGTGAAGGATTCCAAGTATGAGGGTTGGGCTGATGGTACTTATATCAATAATCCTGGTGTCATTTCTGAATATAAGTTGAATATTGATGGGACTTTGACAAATTGCATTCAACACAATGCGCCTGCTATAGTTGTTCAAAATGAAGTTCAGGCCGTTCTAGACGGAGCAGGCAGAGGAAAAGTGTCAGTAGATCGGACAATTCTTGAATCTGAAGCTCCTAATGGCTTTGTTTATTTTGTCAATTTTTATGACACTGGTGATATACCTTCAATGTTGCCGGTCTTTACATCTGACTCATCAGTGTGCATGAATGGATTTTCACATGGAAAAGAGGTAACCACAGGAGATATCATTGATGGATCATTTCATTCCACATCATGCAACTCATGTGTTGATGGGGTGGTCCAACGCGGTGACCTGACTGTACTTGAAGTAGAAAATGATAATTTGAGTGGTATTTTACCCTGGAATGCTGATCAAACATCTGTAAAAAATCATTTGGAACAAGTGCAAGGACGTCATGTCAAAGTTGATGTCTCAATTCTTGACAAGTATGGTGCTTGTGAATGGATGATTACCTTCACAGGTAATCCTGATGCTCTCCCTCCTGGATCACTTGATGTCTCTGCACTGGATGTGCAGCAGACAGCAGACTCAGATGGTCAAATCAATCCTATATACATTACGGAAGTTCAGAAAGGAACAAATGGATTGAGTGGATTTTTCACTGTAGACTATGGCTCGCCGCATGGACCCATTCAGCTGGCTTATGATGAGCCCCCCAATCGCTTACAAGCAAAACTGAATGAATTAAATGTTGTTGGAGAAGTATTTGTCACTAGAGATTGCTTCCCAGCATGTGATGAAGGTGGCTGGGGTAACTCACCAGTATCCAAAGCTGGCGTACATGGTGGTCTTATTTGGCACATATATTTCCTTAAAAATCCTGGTACTTCAGATGGTGTTGCATTCCCCCCAGGTAGTTCAGATATTGATCTACCCTCATTGAACAATAATCACCTTCTGTCTGGGAACCAAGCTGCTGTTGCCGCATCTACCAAGGTCAACGGGTCTCCACCATTGGAAGGAATGTTCCAGCTTTCTCTAGCGCAGGAAACCACAGACCCTATTCCTTTCAATGCAGATGGAAATGTACTTCAGTATTCATTATCTGCATTAGAAAATAAAGGGGAGGTAACTGCAAGGCAAGGAACAATATTTTCTCACAAGATCCCTGGAATTTTGGCAACCGCGCAGCTTGATGGGACTTCACTGAGTATTAATGGTGGGGATATTAGAAAACACCTTGTCCCTGGCGACCAATTTCGAGTTGCTCAAGAGGCTAATGACTCTGACTTATTTGATGGGTCGCAATATATTGGCAAGACATCATTAGTGGCTGGATCTCCGCTGATGATGAACAATAGCGGCATAAATGCCCCATTATTTGTTGGTGAAAGAGTTTGGATCCACGGTACAGAATATGAAGTGGAACGCAATGGAGTCGAAATTCAGCAGCTAACAATACATAATGGTTTAACAGGAGGTCAAGACTTTTCCTTCACCATTACTGTGGACGTAGATGGTATGTTAGAGACAACACCCTGCATACCTTTCAGTGCATCCAATGTAGATGTGCAAAACACATTGAGTAATTTGTCCAATATAGGCACAGATGGAGTCAAAGTGACCTCAGTACCAGATTCCTTGGGTATACCAGGAGATCCTCATGTTTTCAAGGTGAATTTTCTTGGTAACAAAGTCTTGGGTAACTTGGATGAAATGACTATCGGTAACTGTAATGATCCAGGATCCAATCCTGTTCCTTATTCAACAGTGCGGACAATATTAAATGGAGGAAAGGTGGAGCACCAGAAAGTTATCTTGTCTGCAGATAGTGGAAGCATGGATTTGGTGCCGTCTTTCGTTTTGACTTTTACAGGTGACATTTTACAACAGGAAGTAACGCCGTGCATTGCATGGGGCGCAACTTCATTGGATTTGTTATCAACATTGGACGAAAGCTTTTCAGAGATTGCTTTTATAATCGGTGTGACTGGTGTTGTTGTAGATGATACTGATACATTCAGTATTGCAGCTGTTGATTATATTGAAGGAACTATCATTGTCGGAGACAGGCTCAAAGTAGAGAATAACTGTGTTGGTGCAGTACTCTCGATTGGATTAGATGGAAAGTCCGTCACCCTTCTCTCCTCTAGTCAGTGCGCTGGTGCTCCTGGTGGAAATGTGTACCTATTACCAGATACGCGGGTGATAGAAGAATCATCTGTCAGAAATTCTCCTAGAACGGGAATCACCCATCTTCTTCTTTCTTCGGAGGCTCCTATTTCAGAATCTAACACTGTGTTCAAGTTGGAAGTTCTATTTAGGGGTCAAACGCACCACACTCAATGTTTACCATATGGAGTATCAGCATCTGTAATACAGTCAGAATTAAATACTTCATTTGATTTCAATGGTGATGGGGTTATTGATGAGAATGACGAGAACCATGTGACTGTTGTCCGTTTCGGTGACGGAAGCAAACACACAGGATTTGGATACTCATATCATTTTGAGAGCAAGGGTTCAAAAACAGATCCTGGTATCAGTACTGTATTAGGTACATTTCACCCAACCTTCAATGTGCTTGGAGTGGGTAGTACAGTGGGTTGTATGGATGTTGGTGGAAAAGAAGAATTTGTGTCTTCGACAGTTTCTACAACAAATGGAAATGTCAATCTTTTGAATTTTGACACTGCTACATACCCGTTGCATTCTGGAAGTCGCATTAAAATATCAGGATCATTGGACAATAACAAAATATACACTATTTCCAGTGTGCACCAAGAAACCTCCAACTTCAAGTTGACTGAACCGTTCAGTGGAACAACTCAATCCAACAGTGCCACTATTCATGTGGTGCAAGGTCCAATACCCCATATTGTGACAAGGGAGATCACCAAGGGATTGAATGAGTATGAATACAATATATTTTTCATAGGCAATTATTGGCAAAATGTCCCATTACTGTCCATCAATCACTTTGCCGATGGCACATGTGAAGGTGGTGTTCAACACATGCATTCTGGCATGAATCGAAACCTTGACGTCTCTACTATTCAAAATGGGGGTGAGATGATAAGTTCAATGCAGTATGCACTTGATAAATCTAGCGAATCCACAGGTGAAAGAGAAATTTTCTCTGTGTCGCCAATCTTTACAGTTATGGAGGATTCATCACTTTCCTTCAGAGTTGTGGTAAAGGACGATGACAGTTCTACTGTTTGGTCTTCTGGTCAATCGTCATTCAAGATTTCGAATGGCCAACACACAACAAATTGCATCAGATTTGATAGCAGCGAGAGTGAGTTCGAAGACTCAATGAAAGGTTTTTGCTTGAATGCAAATGGTGAGTGTGTGACAGTGACGCGATTGGAGAATCCAACAAATGCACCAAATGGATACATTTTCAGGATTTATTTCCAGGAAGATATAGATGATCCAAACTTCTTCTTGGATCCAGCAGCTGCAGGGTGTACTACTTTTGCTTCTGCTGATGGTGAAAGCGCCAGTCTGGATGAAGTGAATGGTGCTTCAAATTCATTTTCCAAAATGTCTGCCAATAAAGTTAATCTTGGCAGGCATGATGATTACCTAACACAGGGACGCTGGCTAAAAGATGATGAAACATCACTTAACCTCTATAAGGTCACTGGGCACTATTGGGTCATTCGCTATGATGAGTATCTTGGAGATGTACCAGCTCTTGTTGTAAGCCCATATTCACTTTCATCATCAGCAAAGACACATATGATTGACGATGTTGTCTCTGGTTGGTATCCATCTAGCACAATAATTATGCAGCTTGAAACTGGACTTCCACATTTTGCGAGAATGTATGCAACGAATGAGATTAGTTCAAGTCCACACAGTTCTACCGTTATGGCTGTACCAAGCTCAGTACCACCCCCTATCCAGGATTTTCAGGTGGAGCATGCTATGTATGCAAATGAAGTTCAATCTATTTCAATTACTGCAACACATTTAAGTGAGGTTCAACAGATTGTGACCAGTGCTGTCGCTATACCAGAAGTCCAAGAGCTGACTATACAGAGTGACCTAACAAATGGTATGCAACTAGGTTCTTTTGCTTTGCGGTTTCCTCAGATTCAAGTGATCAAGTTCAGTTCTGGGAGCATTATTACCCATGGTTCATTCTACCTTGAGTTAAACTACATAGATCTACAAGCCTCTATCACCCAAAATGATGGAAACTACGTAACCAAAACTCTGAAAACACCTTGCATCCCCATTGGATCCTCGCCTGATATGGTTCAACAGTACATGGAAAGTGGAGCTCTCCAAGATGGCCTTGACTTAGATTCAGTGCATGTTACTCTTTCTGGCAATGACAGCTTTTCTTCATCTTTCAATTTTGAGTATACTGTAAAATTTGTTGGAAATAGAGTGCGAGGTCATCTCAATGATTTACAAACAGATTTCACACTCTCTGGTTTAGATGTGATGGGAGGATCAACTTGTGCTGCTTTTCAGTCAATTTCTAATGATGTTTCTGTTGAGATTAGTACCTTAAATAAAGGAGATGCTATTGGATCAGATACGGCGCATGTAAAGATAGGTGTGAATGCAGATGGTACCATTGAAAGTGGACAATTTGCTTTTTCGGTCACACACCTTGGAGCTACTTTACAGACATCTTGCCTGAACTGGGATGCTGAATCTTTAGTGGTTCAAAATTCACTTGAGAATCTGTCAAACATTGACAAGGTCCAAGTGGAGAGGCGGGGTATTGGTACTCTCTCCAATGATGAGGGTGCTATCAAAGACCAAATTGAGAGCACTGCATTTGTAATGGGACAAACATCAAATACAGTGCTTCTTCCAAGTGATTCTATATTGACAATGAGTGACATTCTTTTTGTGGGTGATCGATTGCAATTCGAAGGCCAATCAGATACAAAGAAGTTCTATGTGGTCCTCACAGTGGACAATGAGAGGGCAACTCTTAACGACACTTTAGAATCAGGGTTGGATCACTTCCAAGGTACAATTCACTCAAACTATGAATATGTCATCCATTTTGACGGTCAAGGCATGCATCCAGATGAGAGCGGTACATCACCATTTAGAGTGAGCAATGATTTTTTGATCTCTGCCACTTCTTGTGATCCCTTCAAGACATTTGCTGACAACATTTTAATTGAGTATACTAGCTCCTTGACCCTTGGAGCAGATGTGATCATCAAATCATACTTCGATGGAGGCAGTAGTTTGACAAGTACTGAAGGGAATTCGGAGATGATGTCATCAAAAATGACTGAGTCCCTTCCAAAAGGAGTAATATCTTCACTCTCAACATTTCGAAGTCTAATGTCAACTAAAGGAAGTGTCACTTACACGTTGACATTTGGAGACAGTGATGGTGATCTGGAAGAATTAGTTTGCAATCTTGACTCACAATTACTTTCAGCAAGTGGAACTTGTGACATAAGCACAATCATGGATGGCAACATGATATCGGGGTATTTCTATCTCGGATCCTCAGATGCCATTTCACATGACGCAACAGCAACAGAAATGGAAACAGCTATTGAAAAAATCCCGAATGTAACTGATGTGGACGTTTCTCGCACAAATGTTGACAATCAAGGGGGTTATGAATGGAAAGTAACCTTTTTGACTGACTTTGGAGATCTTGAGGATTTCACAGTTTCAAGCTCATTGAGAGGAAAGGACGCATCTGTGTCAATTACTGAGTATCAGAAAGGCAACGAGCTTGGTGGTTTCTATAACCTAACATATGGAGATGAAGTGACAGTGCCTATTCCCCATGATGCAGATCCTGCAGATCTTAAATCTGCCATTCAGGGTCTAGATGCATTCGACTCTGTCTTTGTTAGTGAGAGTAATTCAAAGAACCCAGAAGGTGGAAAGACATTTCAAGTAACTTTTGTTGACGTAGATCTTGGTGATATTGAAACGTTTGGTGCAGTTACTACGGAACTCTCTGGAATTGGAGGGTCCGTGTCCATTAGAGAAGAAGTGAAAGGTAGCATAGCTTCGCCAAACTCATTGCACATAAGTTTTTCACCTCCCTCTGGCTGCTCACAGTCACCAGTGAATACAGGTGGTTGTGGAAGTGCCATCACCCAAGTTGCAGTCGAAACTGATTTATCTGGCTCTTTTTTGGAGAATATTCAGCAAAAGATATTACTTCCAGACTTGACAGTGCAAACCATCAAGATACGATCAAAGACCTTTTCCCAGCATTATCATGGAAGCGTGTCAATTAGCGGCAATTTCCGCTTGATATACAACAATTTGAGTACGGGAGTTCTTCTCATTTCATGCAGTGAACTTGACATGAGAAAAGCACTAGAATCGCTGCCTGGTATATCTACTGTAAGCGTGAGCAAAGATTTCAGTGCACAAAGATTTGCCGAAGCATGCATCGACTTAGAGATTGGATCATCTTTGGTCCAATGTAGTGCATCATGCACTTGTGATTTTGGTTCATCAGGTTTAAAAGGAAATGCCTTGATCCAGATTAAAGGTTCATGGTATCGTGTATCTTCATCTTATGAAGGTGCAGAGGACGAATTTCGATTAGCTCACATGCTGAATTCATTGGATTCAGTTGAGTATGATGGTGATGAAAAGCTGCAAAGTGCACCATTATTGATCTGGTCTGGAGGATCACAATGGAAAATTACCTTCCATTCTTGGGAGGGGGGACTCCAGATGCTTGAAAGTCCAAGACATGATCTATTTCCTGAAGATTCAACGATAGATATCGATCTTCTGAACTGTAAAAAGTGCATAGCTTTCGATCAACTCAATGAATGGAGCAATTACTTTGTTAGAATAAGAGCTCAGAATGATTTAGGCTGGAGTATAGATTCCATCACGGTCCATGCCATCACCAAAAGTATTCCAAGCGCTCCAACTGAAGTTATGGTGAATGTGTTGTCTGGAACTTGTATAGAGATCTCCATGTTGCCTCCTGCAGTATTTGCTGGTCCAAATGAGAATGGAAAATTGTACATCGTGTTAGAATGGGACACCTATTCAGACTTTAGATCGAATAATCCACCACAACAGTCTTGTTCGTTGCCTACAAATGGACATTGTGAAGTGGAGCTTGAGGAAGATACTTATTTGTTCAAATATGAGATTTGCAACTTGTCTCCATTGGTTAAGTACTATGTGCGAGCTGCTGCAAAGAATTCTGTTGAGGTTCAAGTCATCCAAACACCAGCTGGTGCAATTGAAAATATCAGGTGGTCTGCTGTATATTCTACAACACCCATGGACCAAGCTCCAGATTCTCCTCTAATCAATGCAGTGTCCTCAATTGGTCAGACTGGCGTGCAGATAGTGTTTGAACCACCTCTTCGAGATGGCGGAAAACCTGTAACTCAGTATTCCATACATTGGGACCTCACTAATGATTTCTCGTCTTTACAAATGTTGACATTTCCTTCAAATACCCTGTCATCTTTGGAAGGTTCTTCAACGTTAGTTTATAACTTTGAACCGATATCCCCTCAACTGTTACCTTGGGAATCATATCACATATATTTGGAAGCAACGAACAGTGTTGGAACTAGTGCAACATCTCCAGTTGTCATGGTCATGATGAAATCACCACCAAGAGCCCCGGTGCTGGGAATTCTGAATGTTCCTACTACAAGCTCGAATCCAATCACCAATGCATTCGTTTCATGGGAAAGTCCTTCTCACATAATAGCAAATGAAGAAGTGGATGGATATATGGTTGAATGGTGGTCAGAAGAAAGAATCCCAGAGATTCAAATTGTAAAGCTTCAATCCACTGGTGCTCTTGTAAATACTGAGTTTTCGTTGGGATTCAGTATATCACCAACAGTGAAAAAAGTCACAGCAATGATGACTTGGGATGCATCTTCTAGCATTGTTAGACGAGAGCTTATTAATCTTGGTTGGGATGAAGCAAATGATCAGAGAATCATTGACAATATTGATGTCGAGAGATCCAATCTGATGAATGGATACGAATGGAAGATCACATTTGGTCAAAATAACCACGCAATAAATTATGGAGACGAAACAACTTTGGTTGGTATGGTATCGGCTAATGGTGACATAGGCGTTCCTGTTTTGAGTACATCGACTCTTCAAGATGGCCAGAGACCTCAAGGTAGAAGTGAAGTACAATTCTTACAAATTTATGGTACTGGAGACCTCATGGGATTTTATAGGTTGCAATTTGGTGATTTCCAAAATACTCCATATATCTCTGGTGATGCAACTGCATCTGAAATTGAATTGGCATTGAGACAGCTACCATTACTAAAAGACACCACGGTGTCCCAAAATGATGGAATTGACCAAGCAAGCATTGGATCTCCTACAGGTTCTCTGATTCATCACTATGAGATCACATTTATATCAAACATAGGAAATGTGGACAGTCTGACTGTTGATTCTACTAGTACTTTCCAGACATCTAATGGTGACCTTTCAGTGATGATTGTGGATGGCGATAATACATTGAATAGTGCCAACTTTAAGAAATCGTCATCGATTACGGGTGAAGCGCCAGTGGAGTATCACTCCTCCGGTCTTCTAGATTCCTCAATTGTTAATTATGAAATCACCGGTTTGACACCTGGACGAGAATATACTGTTGCTATTTCAGCAATGAATGATGGACATGGTTTTAGCAAGAGAATGATCCCGAACCCACCGTCGATCATCCCCCCACTACAAGTTCCCCAGAGTCCACAACATGTATCACTAGCAGTTAATACCGGCATCAGTGATAGCCTTGTGTTATCTTACGTTGCCCCAATCAGTGACAGAGGGGCTGAAATCTCTCGTTACCGTATTGAATTAGATCCTACGGCTTCATTTGATAATCCCATTGTGCAAGATATTATTTGCCCAGCTCATAGTAAACACACAGTATGGGAAATCGCAACAAAATCGATGGGTGGTGGAACAATAGATGGAGGAAGCTTTTCTCTCCGTTTATCTGCAAGAGGGATTTTCGACATCTCAGACGCAATATCTTATGATGCAGTAGCCTTGGCTCAAAACGAAACAGGTACTTTTGAATTGCTTGAGTCCACAGGCTTTCTGATGACTGACGGCAGCCCAACAATATTGACATCTCCTTCAATGAATGTAGAGCAAATACTATTTGCTGGTGACCGCGTTCTTTTTGCAGGTCAAAATATTGCATTCAAACTGTATGAAGTTGTCACTGTAACAGGAAACACAGCAACGTTGTCAGAACCTTATGAGGGAAATAATGGATTGCAAGTTTTGTCGAGGCATTACGGTGGGCGTGGTAATCCCTCTTCATCCAGAATTTACTGTGAATATGATGCAACTCTTTGTTCTGCGGATACAATTAGAAAGAGTGGAAGTATGCAAAACAAAATCAAACAGATGAAGAGCATAATTCAAAGCGGGATATTGGTAGATAGAGATGGACCATCCACTCACAATGAGTTTACTTGGAGGGTGACATTCCTTGATGATGCACCAGCTGGTGGCAGCAATTTCGTTGTTGACCTTGTTGACAATCATCTAACAACAGTGAGTGGTACTGGTTCGGCTACTGTGTTGACAACATTAGTTACAGATGGTGAGACCTATGGCGCCTGTGAAGGTACAAAAATTGTACCAAAGTATGGTGGTCTGGTAAAAGGACTTCAGTATCATGCTCGTGTTGCCGCTATCAACTTGGAAGGTTATTCAGTTGCGATGAAAACCCTTCATCCACAAGCACCGATTGTTGTTCCAGGACCACCAACCAGTGCAAGCCTGGATGTTGTCTCTGGGACAGAACTTAGAGTAATGTTTGCTTCGCCGATTGATAATGGAGGTGATGCAATAACCAAATACAAGATCGAATGGGCAACATCTAACGCATTTTTAGATCCGCAGTCAACAACCATTGACTATCTAGAAGGAGGATCCCCATTCTTTAAGACGATTGGGGGTCTTACAATGGGGCAACCATATTTTTTCCGTGTGAAGGCTTGGAATAGTGAGGGTTATGGAATACCACAAAACTCATATCCTCCCTCTCTAAATCCACACCAGACTCCATCATCACCTACCAATGTGAAGCTTGGTATTACAAGTGAGAGTATGATTACTGTTGGATGGTCACCACCATCCAATGACGGTGGTGATACCACTAGGACTTATCGAATTGAATGGGATACTAGAGCAACTTTTACATCCACAAATAGCCCACCACACAAAGGATATGTCGATGTAGATGCTGCAAATGATTCAAGTTACACCATAAATTTATTGTCGCCAGACAAGGTCTATTTTGCTCGCGTTTTCGCAATAAACACTGCTGGAATAGGATCACCTGAGGTATCTGTTCCTCTGTATGCTTCTCCAGCAAATCAAGTCCCAGGTAAAGTCATGTCTTTAACGTTGTACCAAGGATCAATAACTGGTGCTCTCGACATACACTGGCAAAGAGCATTGATTCCCCATCACGATATTCCTTGCTCTGGAACCCTAGAGAATCCAATTGAATGTCCTGTTCGTTTCGGTGGCACTATAAAATCAAGTGATGGAGGAGAGCCAATCGTAGAATATGAGGTTGAATACAATGAAAGACATAATTTCAGCGGCGGTGACGGAGGCCGGAAGATAGTGACCGGAACGCTTACCTCGATTCTAAACTTGACAAGTGGAAGAACATATTATGTTCGAGTTCTGGCAAGAAATATAATCGGTTCGGGGCACTACACTAGCGAACTCTTGAGTGAAATTGCTCCCTAAGTAAGCTAGTGTACGTGTACACCACGTACTAAGTTTATAAAATAGTATTTACATCAAAAGATTATCTTCATTTGTATGTTCAAATTAGGAGTGTTAAAGGTTTTTAACATAAATCTCAACCAGACTCAACTGATCTTGATTCAGATTTCCAAGCATTGCTGCAATATTCTTCAAAGTTTCCTCTTTCGGCACATCAATACTAATCGACATTTCTGTATTCGACGCGGCTGTCGAGGGTAAGCTTAAGTGGGCATTATCCGTCTGTTTCTCTCGTCCGTCACTCATTCGAATATCATAGAAAGGAACTAGACCATCGTCAAGATGGGATCTGATGATTTCACAAGTCGTCACATTCTGCTGACTGTCAGTATACTCTAACACTTTTCCTACTTCATACCTTTGAACATTTTCTTCAGTTGATGTTGTGATGACTGTCGCCTGTTTGCTTGCTTCAGGTAATTGTACTGCTACAGGACGAGGTAACTCAGATGGTTGAGGATTGGGATTGTCAACGGATAGGCTATTGAATGCATCAAATGGATCAGCACCGCTCGATGAGCCAAACATGGATGAAGAATCATTTAAAGCCGCTGCACCATTTTGACCGTTTGTTTCCATTTCAGTCTGTCCTTCCCCACTCGGAGCAGGGGATTCTTGCTGCTGAAAGTTTGCACTGAACGCATTTTGCTCTGCAGGTTGAGGAGGGACAGGAGCTGCAGATGGCATTGGTGGGCACTGCTGAAAGTTTGAATTCGAAGCATCATGCTGTTGCGGAGCTGGAGCTGGAGCCGGTGCGGGCATTTGGTGTGCTTGTTGCGGAGGAACAGGCGGAGGGATCGTTGGTTGCGCCTGCTGCTGCTGAAAGTTCGCATTAAATGCGTTTTGCTGTTGCGGAGCTGGAGCCGGTGCGGGCATTGATGGCTGTTGCGACTGCTGCTGTTGAACGTGTGCATTAAAAGTATGTTGTTGTTGCGAAGCTGGGACAGACACCTGCTGCGACCGTCGGGGGTGATCTGGAG
>Ga0115005_10001846_pt1 | contig 16942 bp, 17 predicted proteins | sample ArcOceMetagenome_FD_87163 | JGI IMG/M metagenome (GOLD analysis project Ga0115005, IMG submission 87163) | Marine eukaryotic phytoplankton communities from Arctic Ocean - Arctic Ocean - Greenland ARC118M Metagenome | ecosystem: Environmental > Aquatic > Marine > Oceanic | place: Arctic Ocean... | reverse complement strand
TGAAAAATATTACGTGCTTCCTTTGTGGTAAAGAAGCCCGCTTTCTTAAGGATGTCATCATATAGTACTTTCAATTGTTCATGCGACCGAATCCAGTCTCCTCCGTTGACTTCAGAACGAGCTACTGCGTATCGTGTTGTTTTGTTTTGGTTTTGGTTTTTGTTGTTGTTGTGTTGGAAATAATACTGATCATCCGGGTTCCGCAATTCAAGAACATTTGAATGACAGATTGAAGATTGAACATGGAATATTCAGAGAACACCTAACTAAAACATTTCACACGCACGCACAGAACACAGAACATTGAATACTATAATAGATTGAACAGAAACTAAGAAGTACTTCCAGTTTTTCATACAGTAGTGTTACCCAATACTACGTACTACCGGTTACAATACCTATCAATATCATACTACACCAAACAGCACAAACTCGCAATCTAATATGGCGTCACCAGCACTTGTCCAGGAAATAAAAACCCTTGGTGCATCGCTTACCAAAGAAGGTCTCAGCGCTTCTCCCTCTTCCTCGCAATGTGCAGAACTTCTTTCCACCCTTTCATCTACGCTCTCATCGCCCGACAACAATATTAATATTTCAATACTTGAACAAACACTCATTGGAAAAACGCTTACAAAAGTAATCAAATCCTTTAAGCGTCATCGCCGTACATCTTCACCTTCTTCCACACTGCACTCCGAATGGGACGGTTGCATTGCACAATCAGAATCACTCCTCAGTGCACTGAAGCAAATCGTACCCAAGGAACATTCTGAAAATAAGGCTAAGAAGGCACAAGAAGAGAAGAAAGAACTGATTCAAAGTGGCCTTCCCAAATCTGCATCGGCGTATAAGACAAGGCTAGAGACGCAGAAAAAGGAACTTTACAAGAATCCACCTGCTCTACCACCGGCATCCGTCATCATTGAAGAAGTATACGTTTCAGAACCAAAACGCGACAAGAAAACGGGGGAATTGACATTTATCTGTGGACTGGATGATGCCATCAAAACAATTCTGAAAGATTTCAAACCAAACAGAACCCCAGAGGAAATCCTCAGAGCTGGGTCCTTTGGTGGGACATACTATCGCCCCATCGTCTCTGCAGTGACAAATGTCAAATATAAGGCGGCTGATGTTTTGCAAAGTTCTGTTAAACCAGAATGGATTCAAGGCCTGGACAAAGGAACCTATCTCACCAATACTACTTACGTGCCTTCCATCAACAAGTTTAAGGTCAAATGCGGAGGGAGTCTAGGTATGTGGGAATCATCTGGATGGATTGCAGACTGCGACCCGTATGGTTGGTTCCAGTGGTATTGTCGATTTTACCAGGGTCGTAGGTGCAACTTGGAAGATGAGAGGCAAATTGGAAGATGGCTCAAGGTACGTGGAAGCGTGGAAGCAAAGCAAGGCATGAAGAATTAATTTCCCCTCGTGTTTAAATTGTATCAAAAAATGATGACACAAACATTCCAAACAAGCAATATGAGTTTTTTTCATTGTCTCCCCCTCTCCTCCCTCGGGTGCTAACACGTGCTCCTCCCATTTCAAGTCGACAGGACCGAAAGGACGGTTCCGTTCACAACTTTGTAACAAGATCTTTGCGGCTGGGGGTATGGGGCACGTTGGAGACGTGAAAGTCTCTCCCGTCATTCGACAGACTTTACTGCATTGGGGACTAGAGATTACAGAAGATGTTTTGAGAAAACATGGAAAGAGAGTTGGAAAACTATGAATTCATATTATGGTACCCGTAAGATGCGGAAATAATGCGAATCACCTCCTGTGTTACTGTCTGTAAATATCTCGAATATCATGAAAAGAGGCATTTTCAATTTGTAAATGGATTTCTCATATTTAATATTTCAAACCAACCAAATTACTTTTACAGTTTAAATCTTAGACCTTGTCGTGTTGAAAACACGCTCATAGACAGTATTCGTGATGTAATGACACCAAAACTTGAGTGGAGTTTTGTTCGACATACCTTGGGGGGTTTGAGCAAAACTAAAACGTTATCTCCGTCACAGGGAATCGAACCCTGGTCTCCCGCGTGACAGGCGGGGATACTAGCCACTATACTATGACGGATGTTGGTGACAATAATGGTCAATGTTTTGAATAAGAAATCTTAATGTTGAAATGGTCATACTCCAAATAGAGCACCAAACGATCGATATGTGTATTGTAACGGTAAGGCACTACCTATCTTACTACTTATATCCTATCAGGTGGAGACTAGGACTTTCAATAGGGCTCTAAACTAACTTCCATTTTTGCATGAATTCAGTTGAATTCAAAATCATCCAATCCTGGATGTCACCTTTTCGAGGGAGGTTGATTTCTGTAGGTCGCGTCTAATTCTTCTTCCTTCTTCATCTCGATTTTGATTGATTGAAGAGGCGAACATTAAGACAATCAAAGCTCACCTCTGCTAACGACCCCATATCAATGAGAGTTGAGAGGTGGATTGGTGATCCGAAAAGTTCATCCATTTTTGTCCTCCCACCACACACATTCAAAACGTAAGCCTTCCCATCTCTATTTTTTTAGTCGTGGATAGAGTCCCAGTTTGAAGTTTCAGAAGCTTCTGAAACTTCTAATCAAAACGTGGAATCCCATGTTCTGACTTTCTGTGTCAGAATTTGTTGTAGAACGAATTCTGGGGTATGCATGGCTTGGTACCACGAAAGAAAGCACAAAGACGAACTTATTCTCAAGTTCACACCTATCACTGTTTTATCTAAACATGAAGATGAATGAGAGTTACTGCGATACCGAGAACATTCCTGTTTCTTGCATTTCTGCCACATCGGCAAGTATTATGTCAACCCAGACCTTGATTGAGCTTCAACAGAGATTCAATTGTGAATGCTCCGGCTTTGCCTTTTTTAGTGGGCCCAGCTGTGTTTAAGCGGTTACCAATATTCAAAACAATACATAGCAGTTTTCTCAGGCGGACAGATTCCTTGAGTTCGTCACAAGCCTTTTCTACAAGAGAGACATCGGACTCCAAGACATTCACACATTGCCTGAATTGCACCTTAAAGAAGAGAGCTCTGACTTTCTCTTTCGAATGCTACACCGTCATCATTGCTACCATGAACTTTTCGCAATCGCACAGTTTATCAAATGCATCTGCTGAATCCTTGTCTGACGATGTCATATATTTACGAAGAGAGTGCTTCTCATCTTTCGTTGGAATATATTCTAAGAGCCCTGGACTTGCTCAATATTCATGACCTTGTCATTAATGGTATCAATTGCAACAGCCATTTCCCCATGAGTGATCTTCAACCTGGCCAACACAATACCTCCATTATTTGCTCTCTTTGGATCAATGACCTTGACTGCATTCGTTTTTTTCCGACGCGCTAGAATTGATTGCAAGTGTCTGACCAACCTCGGCTTGAAAGAATTCAGCAATTTCGCTCTAGTCAATTTCGATATCCTCAACGTCAGGATCTTGATTAACCATTGCCCATATAGAAGTTGACTTGACCTCTTCTTGTGTATCCCAATGCACACGGGTGCGTCTGTATTAATCTTTCGGTAATGGTTCAGCTTTCTTCGCCTCCTGCTTATTGCCACCTTTTGCTGGAGCGTTGTGGTCTCCATCCATGACTGTAGCATCTTCTCCATCCCTGTCCATTGCATTCTTGACTGCCCCCCATTGGCAGACCCATCTTGATCATCTTAAAGTATTTTGTATAACGTGGATCGTCTTTTGGAGGAACGCCGTCGGGCTATGACATTGATCCAGCTGGTTGATTATGATCTCCATCCTTATTTCTGAATCAAAGTGCTCTCTAGTCAAAGCATGTTTTTTAACGACTTGAAGTGGCAGTCCCATTTTCAGCGTTTTAAAGTATTTTGCAAAAATTGGATCGTCTTTAAGCGCAGGTTTACCGCCCAAATCTCGAGGTGCAATTTCTACCAGAGGGTACTGGATCGGGTTTCGGCACATTTCGTCGGGCTTCGATTCTGCCTTTCCAGCGGCTGGAGATCTCTGCGAAAATAACAGCAAAAGTTTCTTATTGTCTTCCTCGGGTTCTTCCTCGGTGTTAGTTTTTGTCCGTGATGGTGCCATCATCGCAAATAGTGCAGCCATGTTGTTGATCAAAGGTTCATCTTCCACTACTGGACTGGAAATTGGGTCATTTTGCTTACCACCTTGTTTTGTCTGCGCATCGGTTCTCGCTGCCATGAGCGCGGCTAAACTATAACAGCTTTTGGTGTAGCCACTTGTTATGATCTGGCTGCAAACAGTGCAGCAACTGGATTGGATGGTAATTCTTCGTCTTCGACAACTCATTCCTGTTTGGGCGGTGAAACCTCCTTAGATCTTGCTGCAAATAAATCTGCAATAGGGTGTGAATGTGTTGTGTCCGCCTGTTCGATTACTTTTGCAGTAGAAATGCTGCCTCCGTGACTTGGAATATGTTTCGAGATGCAGCAGGGATACTTGATGGGGGCGAGGAATAATTTGTTCGTGTGATTTTCACTGACATTCCATACACTGGAAGATCATCACGTTTGTTGACAACGTCAGAAGTACGTTTTGGATTGTTTGAAATGCCTAGATCATCTGATGGTGCCATTTCTAAATCAGAATTGTCAGTCCTTGCGATGGATTCTTCAGGGTATTGTTCATCATACTGAAAAACTTCTTCATTGTCATAATCTGATTCATTTCTGTGGTTGCTAGTGCCGGCTTCCACGAAGAACAAGACCTGCAACGTCGTCGGGCATAGATTCTGAATTGAACGTGAAGGATGATAAGGCTGCAACTCTCTTTCTGGAAAGAAGATTTGTTCGTGGTGATAGATACTGAGAGAGCATTGTACATAACTCTGATTTTGTTTACTTTTATAACTTTTATAAGGTTTAGTTGTTGCTGATTGCTGATGAGTGATAGATAAGAGTGTATCTTTGGAAAATGCCTGCTCGATATTCGAAGCATACTTCAGGTAGTTTGAATGATACTGAGTTCTATGTTTCAAACATGTCAACAAGCAACGACGAACCAAGGACCGACATTATGCGAACCATGTGCATCAGGATGTCGATGCTATCAAGCCAGGAACAAAACGGCGGGCTAGCTATTCTCATCATCGTCATTCTCTCCCAACCAACGATAAAGCATGAGTTGACTGGAAACTGGACTTGTTGGGGACTCACTAGTAGATCCAACTGATGAGCGAAGACATCATTGAGATAGGCATCATCCTTTCATAAAAAATATGTCTTTACAACTGCTCAGCGCCATCCACATTCGCGCAGAGAGTGAAAGTCCATACCTCCAAATTGAAAACCTCAAAGAATCCTTGGTTGCTTGTTAGCTTTGGATTGCAGTACACATATTTACCACTTGGCGAAGAAGTTTCCTGCTGCAAAAGACCCAACTCAACCTTCTCTTAGTACGTGAATATCGGCTCCAAGACATCAATGTGCAACTTATTTGTCGTTTCGATCTCTCCACTGTCTACTCCAAGAAAATCACCAATGCAAAGTTGGTAGCAAGAGTTCAATCTTTAATTAGGATAGAAGTCAACTTCAGAATGTTGTTTAATAAAAAGACGCTTTTTGCGCACTATTATTCACAATGTTTTCTTTGGGCAATGGAGGTTGTTCCCAATTTGGCACACCGTGATCAATGTCTTCATCCAGGTGTCTGCGGCCATCTTGTTCTGCTTTTAAAAACGGCAAAGCCCGATCCACAACGTCAGGGCTACCGGGGCTTTCACGAGCCCACTCCTTTGCATGCCTGTGGCTAGGAGTAGCCTTCTTCACTTGAAGTGATTTTGGAACAAGAAATGGGCTTAATACAATAGGTTCGCTCCTCTCAGATGCCCAGGTCAGTGCTCGTCTCTGACTCTCTGTCGAAACCTTGTCAGGAGTTCTTGCATTCCTTGGAATAAAATGAGTGACTTCTTTTGACGATTGAGACTCTTCTGATGAGGTTGTTTTTTGATCAATTCCTCCAATAACGATTTTCCTTTGCCCCAAGGAATCTTCATGTAAACACCTATTTGACCCAGTATTATAATCATCGAAATTTCCAAATTCGTCGAAACGAGCACCATCAATATGTCTAAAATCCACATCAAGGCTGATGCATCTTTCTCTTCTTCCCTTTCGTTCGTATCTTCACTTTCTCGTGGCTCGATATCAGGCAATTCAACGGATTGGAATTTACTCTGAAATAAAGAAACATTTTGATGTTTTGCCTTTATCCTTTCCTTGACATTACGCAGCATTTGTGCGTTTCTTTTTCCAAGATCAGTTGCCCCTACATTTGAAAAATTATCATGTCCATCATGAGCGCAACTTTCCCCATCAAATGACGGAAAGTTTTGAGAATGCTTGAATTTTTTTGAATTGCCCTGCGTATTCATATATCGGAATTAGAAGATTTTGTCATAGAAGATGCAACAGAGATCTCCCGATCTAATATCGATGGGATTACAGCTTGAGTATGCTGAGCCTGACGTTGACATTGAGTCGAAGTTGCAGTCATTGAGTTCGTTGAGACAGTCCCCTTGCTTCCGCCCTTGTGCCTATGAGAGTCTTCAGCATGTGAATTCATGAATAGTGAAATGTCAGGATTCGTCACCTCCAGTTCTGCAATTGCAGCATTTATATCGTCATCAATCTCATGGTCATCCAGACCAAATGCATTCGTATCCAAATTTATTGTAAGCTTTTGGAAAGCATATATTATACTCGCCAAATGCAGCCGAAATATACTCAATTTCCTCTGTCTCTATTTGAGGATAAGGAGGTAAGGTCTGATCAGATTGTAGCATACTGAGAGTAGTGTTGAATGTTTCATCAGTTTCAGGAACATTTCCAAAAATGGATGTGCGAATTTTCTTTTCAACACCGAGAGTAGTGTTGAATGTTTCATCAGATTCAGGAACATTTCCAAGAACCAAACCTCTTTCCTTTGCAGCCTCTGTTGCATGAGTAAAATGAGTACCATCTGGCTTAAACTTAACCCAGCAGGAATTAGTTTTGTTGTAGTAGCAATGTCCACACGTTGGAATTCCTCGAATGAGAAATGTTGATTGATGTTCAATGATTCCAGAGAATAAACCAGCCAACAAAGACAGTGTTTCAATTCAATCAACTTGAATTCCAGACATTGCTTCTTCCAGGCTCTGATTGCCATGTCTTTTGCTCTGATACGACTTTAGAGGCAAACCATTGCTGTTGTTTACAACCTCTGTACCCAAATAATTCATTCTAGTTCCTTGACCGTAATTGACAAAAATCCCCCTCCCTTGGATACAACTACTCCATGTCCCTGATTGATCCTCTAACTCCACAATCAACTGCTCCATGCCCCCTGATTGACGCGCAATCCTCTAACTCCACAATCAACTGCTCCATGCCCCTGATTGATGCGCAATCCTCTAACTCCACAATAAACTGCTCCGTGGCCCCACATGTCGTATTTCAGCCCTTTAATCCCACAATCCACCTTGTCTGTGTTTGTGAGACGCTTTTGAGATCCGTGAAATCCGAGGGAAGACCGTTTAGAATTTCCAGTATCACGTTTTTCAATTGTGTCTTTGTTTGGAGACATAACACAAATTTTATCCCTATCTTGGCGGCTAATATTGCTATCGTCCAAGTGTTTCATAAATTGAAACATTATCTGATGTGATTCGTCATCAGTTGCGCTCACCAAATCAATTACGGTAGAAACGCTTCCTTCAACTCCACAAATTTTATGAAAAATTGAGCTCGATTTGCATTTTCCAAAGGCAAATGAATCACTTATATTGCCATCTTGAGCGCAGATTGGATCCGAGTATTGGAAATCACTTTCATTACTCCGATCCTGAAACTGGAATCCCTTTTCTATGCCAAAACTATGTGTCACAACAATTCTTAGACTGCAGGGTGCTGCTGTACCTCGATCTTGATGAAGTTTTGCAGTGGAATAGGGCCTTCCTTCGGTATAGAACACAAGGAAAACATTATGAATCTTCCCCCCAGCTAATTCAATTTGTTTCTGTATGCGTTGAATATATTCAAATTGCAGCATCTCTTCGATCCTCTTTTCCCAATTTGCAGCAAAGCCCATCGTAAATCTCCCATCTTTGAGGGCGGCCATAAATGTTGAATCCTTCAAAAGGAATTTCTGAAATTTCTTGTCATCCTTGGTAAGGTCCATCCGGACAACGCCTACATGACCACATTGTACCAAATAATGACCAAGGATATCACCATGCTTCGGCCATTCATGGTGTGGTACGAGGACAGGAGCTGCATTTGAAGAAGAGGATTCAGAAGTGATCATCCAAGAGGATTTCTTCTCCTTTGCTGGTGTATCACTTTGCTTTCTCCTTTTTGACAATTGAATGCCTGGGGAATTCTGCATTTTGACGATTGAATTGAAAATGAGCATTGTGAACTATTCCATACATGGTTGAAATGATGCATTAACCAACTGTTTGGTCTTGTATTTACCTTGCCATTGCTATCATCGTGATGATGGTCACTGTATCCGATTGTGATGGTTTCATCACCGCCTATATTATCTGCACCCCCGTGAATCACGTCGAGAGGGCATTGCTTTGGATTGATGGTGTCGACTGCGTCTTTTGTCATGGCGGAGAGGGTGTGAATGTGAATGCAGGAGAGTGCGCAGCAGCAATGCGGGTTGGAGATTGATCGTTGATCAGGTCGAACCAGTTGCTTGAGGCGGCGAGTGGTGAGCTTGTCCCTTGTCCAGCGGGAAGAAAAAGGAAGTCAATAGAACATTTGAAAATTGCCACTTTTTGTCTCTTAACCAGTGTAGTAGGGACTTCAACGACGTTTTGATCGCCAGGATGGGGTCGAATAGTGTAAATTAAAATATTCACCACCCTTGCCTTAAGACAAGAAGGAGGGTGGTTGAAAGCTCCACTAGCTAGCTACTAGCGGCCAGCGATGAAAAAAACGAAGTATCGGTAACTTCAACCATCACTTCCCTGAAATGGCAGAGGATAGCTCCGAAACACATCCTTTAGAAAATGGTAAGTAAATTGATTAAATGCATAGTTTTGATGTGTGTCTGATCTTTCCAAAGTATCTCTTTCCAATTTGGTACAAAACTAGTTTTGAACTCTTTTGCGTTGGCGTCTGTCGGATATTTGCATTTTCGCATGAGCGCATTTCAAATATTTCCACCATTTGATCCTACTAACCGAATCGTCGCATCTTATTGAAAGAATGGGTTCTCTGGGAGCGTCAAGGTGGCGTGCAGAATTCTAGTGACTGGAATGCGAGCATGAATGAAGTCTGCACTTTTTCCACTATTGAGGATTTTTGGCGCTACCACAACCATATACCCAAGCCGTCTGAAATATTTTTTGACGGGGAGACAAGAAAGAAGGTCGGGCCGAAGAGTAAATCTATCGTTGAATACAATCTTTTCAAAAAGGGGATTCAGCCTGAATGGTCAGATCCGCAGAACGCGTGTGGCGGATCATTTTATATCAGGCAGACTTTGGATATGACTACTTTGGACATGTATTGGCAGAATTTGGTTATGGGTTTGGTTGGAGAGATCGTTGAAAACAGTTGTGATGGAACTGTGGATCAAAGTGGGGCAAAAAATTGCATATGCGGAGCTCGTGTTGTTGATAAAAGCAGAGGTATGCCAATATTTCGTGTAGAGCTTTGGATTAATACTACGGATGCAGACGTCAAGGAAAGAATCAAGAAAAATTTAGTTGAATGCCTTATCGATGGATTGGGAACGTCGAGAAAAGGGTTTCCAAGATTTGATTTCAAGGAACATTCCTAAAAATAAAGAAAATGTTGCAAATTTTCCCAACTCGAACATTTCTATTTCAATGCGCTGCTACAACTAAAGACTTTTTTTAAACTTAGATCAAGAGGTCAAATACGGATTGATGTTGATTATACGTGATCCTGGGATAGCAGTATCCCACGGCAATTTCTAGGAAAAGTCAGGTACCAAATTGAGCACCTAAAGAGGTCACTGACAGCTGACAGTTTGATTTGAGTACCCGAAACAATAGAGACCTCAGCAAATATTAAGCGGCCATTTGAGCGGATTCATCTACCCAGCCTTTACTTTGCAGTATTTTAAATATGGTTTTGTCTACAGGCATTACAATAAGAACCAATTAGTGGTTCTGTCGAATCACCACGCGCGAGCGATATCGCATAACCAATGCAGCGTTCGGCACAATACATCAAATAATGTTTGGGAACAATGCATTTTCTACGCAGAAGGCATTGAAGTTGATTATTATATAATGTTTCTCAGCTAACAGAGCCAAGGTATATTCAGAACATGAGAGCCCATCTAATGGAGTGTGTTTTTAGACAAAAGTTGTTTCTCGTGCCTGTCCTTGTGCTTGCCCTTGAGGCTGACCAGCAGAAGGTCCAAACATATTTGCGAAGCCGGCAACTCTGCCAAAGACGTTATGTCGAATGGCTGCACCCGCACCATATTCAGCCCCCTTCGCAACCATTTGTTGGAATTTCGCTTTTTGGTCTTTACTGCATTGCCAATACCCGTACACATTCGCAGACGATAGAGCTATGGCAAAGGATACGGTAATCATCCACGCAAAATTCCACTTCAAAAGGCAACTAAAGAAGAAGACAGACCAAACCAAAGGCGTCACATAAAGAACACCCCAGAACCAAGTGGAATCAAATTTGTTTGTCGTGGAAGTATCAGGAGCAGCCTCAAATATCCATTTAGTTTCCGTTCCCTCTTCGCCCTCGACTTGAGCCCACCATCTTAATCCAACCAGTAAACGACCAGTGATGTTTTTGACTACCCAAAAATCCGCAGCTAGCAAAAGTATGCAGACAACCGTGACTGTTATGAAGTTTGTGCTATGCTTCACAACACCCCCAAGCAAATAGATACAAACAGCAGCGGCTTTGAAGAAAATATGAAAGAAAGCCGGGATTGGATGCCCAGAGTCTTTGAGGAAGTTGCTCATAAGTGACCCTTCGGACGCGCTTTGACTTGATGGAAGCGGGTTGGCATTCAGAGTTGGTGCTTGCTGCGGAACAGGGACATTTTGCTGAATAGAGCTATCGACCGATGTCATCAACTGGAGATCGTTAGGATTTGCAAATGATGGATTTTGCAACGGATGATTCATATTTTTTGTTTTCTACGGGATGATATGCTTGTAACGTGCTGATTGGCGAGGGTGTGCGCAAGGTAATTACTCCTCTACGAAGATTATTATGTACTACTATGTACCGGTACTATACGAGCGCCTCTTCTGAGATAAAGATGATCAATGATCGATGTGAGCTTTGCACTTTGCTTTGCGCTTTGCGCTCGCTACTCGCACGCTGGCGAGAGTCTTCTTGCTAGCTTTCTCGCACAGCGGATAAATATTGAAAACTTCCGATTCCGAGCCCAGTAGGGCTCTAAACCTAATAACATGACCAGGGTGAGAAGTGAGAACTGGTAAACGACCAAACAACAGTCGGTCTGGTGAGAAAGGGAAGAATGGTATCGATACCGGTACATATCTGTTGTCTGATCTAAAAGTGCACGCATAATACCACTTTGAACTGAGAGAATTATTAATGGGTGCGGCAAAACAGATAAGAAATATGCGTTTAGGGAATCGTCAGAGGTGGCGATTGCTCTCTAGGAACTTCTTGTTATAATGCACTTCAATTCTGGGGAACAAATAAGGATGGTGTCCATTCCTCTTGCACAATGATAACTTAATTTATGAGCTCCTTTAGAATGTTAACAGTAGCGTACTGTAGGTCGCTTATTGATAAACCCAACATAAAGTTCGACTAAAAAACGCTCATGCCGCTTCCTTCTCCTCGTCAGTTTCCTCAATAGCACCCCTAGTGAAACTGACATATGCCGTCCAAAAGAAGCTCACCAAGTGGCGAAAAGGCATTCTGATATGAAGTGGCAAAACGAATTGAACGCAATCACTAGGTCCCCAGAGCTTTATCATTGCCGACAAATCCTCTTTCATATTTCCAGCGTATTTTGTACATCCATCCTTAACCCAATCGATAGGATTGTAGCTTTTCATACTAACAAACTCTTTAACTGTATAATAAACTGGGAAGTAAATCATTGGGAGATGCACTACTACATCAAAGACAACCATTTTCGCAGCATCGATGAGTCCAGCCGTATCTTTCAATTTTTGAGCAAATGAAAGTTTCGCAAATCTATCCATTGTAGGGAACCACTGACGGTATTTTGTTACCATAAGCCACCACTGGAAGCAACCAAGGTATGCAAACCCAAACACAACAAAAATTCCATTTCTCTTCCAATCAATCTCATTGAATTTCTTGCCTTCGGCAGCTACCTGGACAACGATATCTGCTGCAGATGTTTTACCAGTTGCAACAGCAAGTTGGAATGCAAAGGGATGTGTTTTGGGGATGTTTGCAAGGCTGCTCCCAGTGGATGTGCTTGAGAAACGGGTTGATGATGCATTTTGTGGTTTTACGAAGGACTTAGAGAAAGAGCTCATGGATAAACGGCTCAATGCCATAGCTTTACTTCTGTATGAGCTTAACATGGTGGTTGCCTACGGTTGATATTGTGAAGTGTTTCAAAACTGTTGTGTCGGTGTGAGGAGTTTCAACAACAAGAAAGTTTAAAGTGAAAGAAATGCACAAGCCGGTGGGGTGGGTAGAGAGCTCTACCCTGGTACCAGCACGCTTGCATGATGCAGAAAGCTCTTGAAAGTGGTGACGTGTGCACATTTCAAATTGAAGATAGATGAAGGGTACGGTATCATACGGTACAACAACCAGACGACCCCCCATAGAGGTATTTCTTAACCAGGCACAGAAAATCCTTTTATGTCACACTATTAATGTACCCGTAGGTACTGGTACTAGTGTACTTGTACTTTGAAATTATTTTCAAAAAATTGAAGCATTCTCATTTTCGTTACAGGGGCACCCGCTTTACTTTCTTTTGGTGAGAGTACACGTTGAACATAGCTGGTTTGAAAGTAATGCGTTATTTGGAGAAAAATGCACCTTTTGGAAGTTAACCGAGGTACTGACAAGGCAATGGTACTTAAGTGCTCGTATTAATACAGGTTGAGAGTCTCATTGCCTGCATTGTCGTCATCGCCTCCTGCCTATACGCTTGTCAACAATAATGGAAGCAACACCTACTTTCCGTCAAAACATTTTGATTTTTCTGCTCGCTTCTTTTGTCCAGGAGCAGGCAAAAAAGTTCAAAGTGCCTTCAAATATTTCCCTCCAATTTTCTATAGGATTCATTGACCTGGCTGAAAAAGGTTTTGATTTGTTTTGGATTTAATTGCGGATGTTGCTCTATAAAAATGGCAAGAGACGATCGCCCAATAACAATGTGGAATAGTGACATGTGAAAGTGTGAAAAGATTGTCGACGCTCATACTCTGAACTCGTACATGAAAGCAGGATGCCACGTGCACATTCATGTCCATTTATAATCATATTCCCAATAAAAAACGATAGAACAATTTGAAATTGAATTGAAACATATCAAACTGAAATTATCCTAATTCCAGCCAGGACCGCAGATGCATCTGTGTTTTGGCATTTTAGCAGACCGTCCTTCCGATGTATTTCTTCTCATCAACCAACAACATGGGCATATCTTGTCGCGATTACTACCCCAGCTTCTTGCCCAAATTATGAATGCAAACCTATCTCCTTTTGTGATTTCTTCCACTTCGTGAAGGTGTCTACCAGAATGTAGTAACGCATAGCCAATTTGCGGGTGAAATTTGCCGACAAATTCTCCTTCTTGAGGACTTCCTCGCAAGTTCCAAAATGCCAAATCGCCCCCGCTAAAAACATCTCCCAGACCAATGTTAAGAGTAACTTCTGAATCGTCTGTATGAGGGACAAGCCGTTGCCGTTGAGCCCCCCTCTGTTCTGATGGCTTGTGGGAGTAACCTGCCACGTATCCCTGACGCCAATCCAAATCTTCAAACCCTTCAGTTTTTCCGAAGAGTTGCTTTGCCAAAGGTCGAATAACTAGATGAAACAATAAATCGTTTACCCAAGACATTCCAATAGAGTCCAAATCTACAGGCCTCTTACCAAAACCTTCCATCAACTCATTGTCACAAAGTTTTGATTCGTCAATTATCGCTTGAAGTGCCTTCTTCACCTTCACAGAAAAGGACTTGGACAGTAACGGGAAGGAGTAAACATCAAAAAGTTCCTCGTCCAGCCATTCTGATAGATTGTGTAGATCAAGTTTTACCATGATATTACCTTCAAGAACTTCTCGGACGGTGGGAATAGTGCTCTTAGAGTCGTGTTGTTGTTGAAACTGCCTTGAACCAAAGATAGCATTATATGCACGAGGATGAAGAACGTGTTTCTGTACTTGTTCCCAAGTTGAAGGTCCTCGAAAAAGATCAAATTCTTCTTCTTGACCACCACGACAGTCTTTTTGCCGACTTGACTTCTCAATTATCCTTCGTAGTACAGCGTTTCTTTCAATAACTTGCCGCTTCTGTAATCTTACTCTTGATAATTGTTCCTCCAAGGCAGCTTCTAATCTATCTGCATCTTCTACATCATAGTTCCACCTGCTCAAATAGTTAGGGTACCTCTGCAGACCCTCTAACGCGTGGAATAGATGTGCAGGAATTCTCTGTGGGTCAAAGTTTGTTTTGCCAGAGGTTTCTCCTCGCCCATCTGACGAATTGTTTGTTGGTTTCTTCCCAAAGAAACGTTCTTTCTCGTTGATAGCACCACCACCAACCACTGCCTTTTCATTTTCAACAGAATGACTACTTGTAAATGACATATTTGACAATACAATCACGGTAAGTATTGATTTCAACATTACTTGTATGAAACTATCTGACGAAAACTACACTACTAGGAGTAAGTTGATGCCATTACGGAAAATCCTTGGAGGCGGGTGTGGGTGGGTGGGTCGAACAGAAAAAATGGAGCGCGCAAACATCACAGAGGAGGAGCGAGCGGAGGATAATTTTACTGTTTATAACTTTTTAACCATGTTATTTATTCACTATCTTCCATTTTCCCAATTTGAATTCAGATATATCATAATTACCCAAAACATACCCACTTTTAATAACTCTGCGTGGATACAAAATATCACGGCAAATCGGAAAGACTCTTTTTGGGGGCAGTTCCTCTTGAATCCTTGGTTTCCTTTTTGAATTTTCCATAACCACTTCCAGTTTGCCAGCTAACTTGATGAAAATTCTTTGGGTCATTTTTCATTGCTTCTTCCTTTTGCTTCCGCTCGAACTCCTCCATCCGCCTTTGGACCGCAGACTTCGGTTTGACTGTTTCTCCAAATTTGTTTGCTACAGCCTTGATCCCGTCAACTACTTCATCCTGCTTTTCCTCTGCGTCAACTTTCTTCCCCTTGTTAGCAAATGCCTCCTGTTGAGCTTTTATGGACGCCATTCTGTCAGCTGCTAAGTTACCTCTGCTGACAGGAGGTGCAACAGCATTTTCGTTCCTTTGACCCTTCTTAGCAAACGCATCCTGTTGAGCTTTGATGGACGCCATTCTTTCAGCTGCTAAGTTACCTCTGCTGACAGGAGGTGCAACATCATTTTCGTTCCTTTGACCCTTCTTAGCAAACGCATCCTGTTGCGCTTTTATGGACGCCATTCTGTCAGCTGCTAAGTTACCTCTGCTGACAGGAGGTGCAACAGCATCTTCGTTCCTTTGACCCTTCTTAGCAAACGCATCCTGGTGTGCTTTGATGGACGCCATTCTTTCAGCTGCTAAGTTACCTCTGCTGACAGGAGGTGCAACAGTATCATCTTCGTTCCTTTGACCCTTCTTAGCAAATGCATCCTGCTCGGCCTTGATGGACGCTATTCTTTCAGCTGCTAAGTTACCTCTGCTGACAGGAGGTGCAACAGCATCATCTTCGTTCCTTTGACCCTTCTTAGCAAATGCATCCTGCTGCTCTTGGATAGCCTTCATCTTTTCAGCTGCAAGATTTCTAGTAATTGGTTCAGTGGAACGTTTTGCTGTCACAGGCGAATTGCCCTGCTTCATTTGTTCCTCGATTTCTTTTGCTCGCTGTGTGGCTAGTTCACGAGACACGTTAACTTCCCTCGCAGGAGAAGATGTCTCAGCGGGTTTATTTGCTTGCTCCGTCAGCCATTTTGCTCTCTCTGCAGCTAGTTCTCTAGAAACAGGTTGGCGTTTGGCAGCCACAACAGGACCTTTGTTTGCCTGCTCCATGAGCCATTTGGCCTTTTCTGCAGCTAGTTCTCTAGATACCGGTTCATTGTGCTCCTTCACTTCCGGCCCTTTGTTCACTTGCTCCATAAGCCACGTCGCTCTCTCTGTAGCTAGGTCTTTGGACATAGGTCCTGCGTGCTCTTTCTGCATCGGACCTTTGTTAATTTCGGATTCTAGCCATTTGGCTTTATCCTTTGTGCTGGGCGACAATGGTGTCGACAATGGTGCTCTCGAAGCAGAATCATCTGATATCTTTGCTTCTTCCATCTGCTCTACTGGAACTTCAATAATTTCTTCCGCCATTTTGTATCTCTTCAATTCATGCGCTAGCTATGAAATGGTTGGTGATATTTGAGCGCACTTGTCGTCTTTCGGAAGTAGTATGGTTGTGGGTTGTGGGTTTCAGATTGAATATATCATCCGAAGGAATGATGCGTTCTTTCGTGCGTGAACGACCGAAACAACAATTGTTTTTTTGGTGCGGGGTGAAGAATTTTGAATAAAAATAGCCTTTTAGCCTTGTAAGGTCGAATTTCAAATTCCCCCAACACCACAACCTTCTTCTGCTTCTCGCTTCACACCAACAACTATCATTCCGCGGTTATTGTAGAAACTGCAAACGCAAATATCAATACATCAAAGGAGGAACAAATTGATACACCTGCCGTGGAAGGAGCTATATCAGTCAACACTGAAGAAAGGA
>Ga0115005_10001845_pt1 | contig 16943 bp, 11 predicted proteins | sample ArcOceMetagenome_FD_87163 | JGI IMG/M metagenome (GOLD analysis project Ga0115005, IMG submission 87163) | Marine eukaryotic phytoplankton communities from Arctic Ocean - Arctic Ocean - Greenland ARC118M Metagenome | ecosystem: Environmental > Aquatic > Marine > Oceanic | place: Arctic Ocean... | reverse complement strand
TAAGGATTTTGCCGAGGGAGATATCGTTTTTGCCCTCAATCAATGGGAAGATTATTCCGTCTGCCATAGCGATGCTATCCTACTGAAAAAACTGCAACCTGAGGCAGACATCCCTCTGTCATACTACGTTGGCTCCCTTGGTGGCGCTGGAACCACGGCGTATATTGGTTTGCATGAGGTGGGGCTAGTTAAGCCCGGACAGACCGTTGTGGTCAGTGCAGCGGCCGGCGCTACAGGTAGTATGGTCGGCCAGATAGCCAAGCTATGCGGCTGTAAGGTCATCGGTATTGTCGGCAGTGATACCAAGGCCCAGCTGATCATTGACCAGTTCGGTTTCGACGCCGCCATCAACTACAAAACAGAAGATGTTACCGCAGCGGTCATAGCCATTGCACCAGAGGGTGTCGATATTTATTTCGATAATGTTGGCGGCCCAGTCCTCAATGCCCTACTTCTCGCAATGAAAGTTTATGGACGTATTGTCAGCTGCGGAATGATCGCTGATTACAATCGTACCGACAACCCAAATCCCATTACTAATCTTTGGGAAATAGTGTCACGGCAGCTGACTATGCAGGGTTTTTTATTGCCCACCTATCAAGATAAAGTGCCCGCGGCAATGGCCCAACTCGAGGAGTGGATTCGCGCAGGCAAGATTACTGTGTTAGAAAATATTACTGAAGGGTTTGCCAATACGCCCAGAGCTTTTTGTGAACTGATGTCTGGAAAAACTATAGGCAAGGCGCTGGTTAAAGTCGATCTCATATAGAGCTGCAATCTGATCATGACCAATTCCAAAGTATTTTAACTTTTGGCCATACAATGCTTTTATATGCCGGATTTAGGTATGATAAAGACCCCACCAACTTGATAAGAATATTTATTCGTCATCTGAGCGATAGCAAACGGTTAACAACTATTAGCTAAAACTATAATCTAAACATTTGGAGTCTGACACTAACGTGAGTAAGAAAAACAGCTATGTTCCCCCAAAAGTTTGGGAATGGGATAAAAATAGCGGAGGCAAATTCGCCTCCATCAACAGGCCTATAGCCGGCACCACCTAGGAAAAAGAACTGCCCGTTCGAAAACATCCCCATCAACTCTATTCGCTAGGAACACCAAACGGTGTAAAAGTAACAGTGATGTTTGAAGAGCTATTGGCCCTGGGATACCAAAACGTGGAGTACGATGCCTGGTTGATTGATATAAGTGCAGGCGGGCAAATCGGCAGCGGCTTCGTAGCCATTAACCCTAATTCTAAAATTCCAGCACTGCTTGATCATAGTACTCCAGAGCCAACCCGGGCATTTGAATCAGGGGCAATATTGTTCTATCTATCAGAGAAATTTAATGCTTTTTTACCCACCAGCGGCAGCGAATGCAATGAATGCCTGTCCTGGCTGTTTTGGCAGATGGGCAGTGCTGGATTCCTTGGAGGTGGATTTGGACATTTTGACGCCTATGCGCCAGAAAAATACCAATACCCGATTAACAGATATACAACGGGGGTCAAGCGTCAATTGGATGTTCTTGATAAGACATTGGCCACTCGTGAGTTTCTAGCTGGAGAGAATTACACGATCGCTGATATAGCCACACAACCCTGTTACGGTATGTTAGTGTCAGGTCCCTTCTATAACGCTCAAGAATTTTTAGATGTGCAAAGCTACGGCAATGTACTTCGTTGGTCTGCAACAATTCAAAAACGAGTAGCGGTCCAGCGAGGCCTGGAAGTACCCGGGTCTGGAACGACGAGAAGAGGCAACTCCGAGATCGCCATAGCGCCAGTGACTTGGATTAACAGTCTTCAGTGGATCGCTGCATAGTTACTGTATTCGGCTGCTTCCCATGACTATTCAAAGCCCTAGTATTTAACAAAAGTGCCGCTATGGCCGCGAAGAAATCTCACCTTATTAGTAGTGTACATTGGGTGTGTATCTCAAATCCCCAATGCTAGATTGGAGTCACTACCTTATAAATTAATGACTTGAAATAATTTGGCGCAGATTTGGTACAGTAAATAAAATCAAAGAGGGCTGAAGAGTGAACCCATAAATATAGGCTGCTCAGTCAAACCAAAGCGAGGCATTCACCCCAGCTTAGTCAAATCTAGCCCAATGGACACGGTTTACTAATCATGGGTAAAAACTACTCATATGGATTCGGTACACCACATCCTAATGATGGGTTATAAACCCGCCCTGAACAACACCGAGCAGGGTCTAGCATAAGTCGACCCTGAGGTATTCATAGCCGCGAAACAAAAAGGCGTTCCTCAATCGAGCTGAATCGACATCGACCGTAAATTTTGGATAATTGACAACAAGCTCCTCCAAAAAGACCTTGCCCTCTAGGCGTGCTAATGCCGCACCAATGCAGAAATGTATGCCACCCCCAAAGGTCAACGATTTTTCACTACGCGGTGCTATATCAAAGTCTTCGGGATTCGTGAACACATCGCGGTCTCGATTGGCGGCAGCAACAATGGTAAGCACCCTCTCGCCCTGTTTTATCCTTTGGCCATCGATCTCTCGATCAACCAGTGCGGTTCGATAGGTCGCCTGAAGGGAGGACTCGTATCGTAAAATTTCCTCCACGGCATCACAGGCTATGTCGGGGCTATCGATGAGAATTTTCTGTTGATCTGGATGCTCGCCGAGGCAAAAAATACCATTGCCAATCATATGGGCGGTGGTCTCAAAACCCGCTCCAAACAGGCCGATGACCGAAGTGGCTAGCTCTTCCGAGGTCAGGGCACCATGTTCGCCATCTTGGGCATGCACTAGTGCAGTGGTCAAGTCGTCGCGCGGATTGCGCCTACGACTTTCAAACAAATCGCCGAAAAATTTCATCAAATACGTCATTTGCTCATCGGCTTTAAACAGTTCTTGCGCACTCAGTGCGCGGGTTTCAAAAACGATGAAACTCTCGGCTATTGCCTGATTGAGGGACAGCAATACGTCTGATGAATACTCATCTTCATTCATTCCGAGCATGTCACACATCACTAATGTTGGAAATTTATAAGCAAACTCAAAAATAAAATTGTCATTATCACCGGTGCGATACGCTTCTAATAGGCGCTTGGCAAGTATACGAATACGCGGTTCCATCATCCGAATGCGTTTTAGCGATAGTGCCGAGGCAATCAGTCCCCTCAGTCGCGTGTGATCCGGCGGATCTTGCATCACAAAGGCACGTGAAAGCCATGCATAGGAAGAGTGCGACAAAACGTCAAAGTCAGGACCATAAAAGAGTTGGATGTTTTTTACAAAATCGCCCTGACCAAAATTTTTATCGACCAATACCGATCGGCAATCTTCATATCGAGTCAACACCCAGATCCCAAGATCTGACCAATGCAGTGGGTCATCCTCTCGCAGATACTGGTAGATAGGATAAGGATCTTTCAGTAGTTCGGGGTCGATCGGATTAAAACTGTAGTTCGCCTTAGATCTCGAGGTTACCATCTTGTATAAATTCCGTTGCTAGCAATGGCTGAGTGGGGTGCGGTTGTAAATGACAGCCCCACTGAGCGTGAATGTTAATAAAATATTCGCGTCACTACGCTTAAAAATTAAAGACCACAGTAGCGCCGACCGTCCGCGGTGGCAGCATGGAACCAACGCGCAGATAATCATAGAGAGCCGCGGTAATAATATTATTGGAAATGATTTCTTCATCGGCCAAGTTCTTACCCCAAATGGTGACACCCCAACCGCTGTCCGCAAACATATAGTCGGCGCTGGCGTTGAGTAACTGATAGGAACTCTGATAGGCGTCTGGCCGATTCCATTCGGTGAAGAAGACTTCGTCTTGATGGTATATTTCACCGCGTAACCGCAGCAGATTATCGCCGACTTGCGTTTCATAGGTCAGGCCCAGTTTAGCCGTATACTCGGGTGCATTGGGAAGCGTGTTCCCGCTCAAGTCGGTCAATTGAAATGCATTACCGTAGTCCGCGTTAATAAATTCTTTGTACTCAGCACTTAAAAAAGTGGCGAACAAATCGACTGAAAATGCGTCATTAAACTGTGCCTTCAGCTCTACTTCTGCACCATAGTTTTCTGCCTCGGCAGCATTTACCGTTGTGACAGTACTCTGTTCATTAACGAATGAAATCTGTAAGTCTTTGTAATCATAAAAAAAGGCTGCCACAGCATAGGTTAACGACCCGTCCTCATTCGAGCCTTTAATACCAAACTCAACCGCGTCAACCGTTTCCGGATCGAGCGGTGCATCCAAACTGCCAGTATTGATAACCCCCGACTTAAATGCTTCGGTGTAAGTTGCATACACCATAGTCGTGTCGTTTGGCTCATACTGGAAAGTGAGCCGGGGTGTCACATCATTCCAATCCTTTGACTTATTAGTCGGCAGATCAAGTCCCGCAGCATTGAAAATAAACGAGCCGGTACCCTCTCGGTCTTCGTAGTTATAACGGAGACCCGCGATCACTCGCATGTGCTCACTTATGGCGTAGGTCATCTCTGCATAAGCACCATATGCGGTGATCTCGACGTCACCATTTTGCTCGTACTTACCGCTGTTCAATCCATCACCAATCGGCGTACCGCATAACGCCGGTGCCAATAGGTAACACACATTGGTTAGCGGCACATACACCTTACCGTAAAGATCTTCCTGCAGGTACATGGCTCCCACCAGGAGCTCGATATCCCCAGAGGCGTAATTGAGCACAAATTCTTGTCCAAAGGACTCGCTCTCTTCGGTATAATTATTTTGGCCAAATAAATTTACGTCGGTTGAATCCAGGTCATCGCGTATAAAGCGATCCATTTTTTGTAACGAAGTAATTGACGTCAACGATATATTTTCACTCAGATCGTACTCGATGTTCATATTGACCATATGTCCATCGCGAGTATTTATCGCTTCTTGATCGGAGTTAATATCATAAATATCGCCTCCCATTTGACTCACAGTTTTACCACCTAAAATTGGCACGGCTAGCGGCAGCTCAGTACTCGAACCCGCGGAGGTACCAAAATAATGGAAGGCATAATTTTTGTCATCCTCTTCATAGTACTGAACCGACAGCGATCCCTTGAGGTTATCTCCGGAATCGAAGGCCATAGTGATGCGATAAGATTGAGCATCTTGATCGTCAACGTCTGCGCCGGAATATAGATTTTTACCATAGCCATCACGCTGCACGTTCTTCATCGCCACTCTCATACTCCACTGGTCATTGAGTGGCATATCGACAGCGCCCTCTGTACTCATCAACCCAAAATTTCCGACCGAACTGCTCACGTAGCCGGCAAACACATCGCCCGGCTTATTGCTCACCAAGTTGATGGCGCCCGCGGTTGCGCCCCGACCATAGAGGGTTCCCTGAGGACCACGCAATACTTCTACCTGCGACAAGTCGAACATACCCATAAGTTGGGCCGCCGGTCTGGGTACTAAGGCCCCATCTTGCAAAAATGCCACTGACCCTTCACCACCAATATCGATACTGGTCATACCAATACCGCGCATAAACACTCTGGCAAAACCGAATTGATCCCCGATCGACAAGTTAGGAACGTCGACGGTAAGATCGCGAACATTTTGTATCCCCCCGGGTTTGACTTGCTCGCCACTGACTACATTGGCGCCGCCGGCCACGTCCTGCAAGGTCATAGCGCGCTTCGTTGCAGTAACGACAACCTCTTCAACGGTAGGTTCTGCATAAGATGCCATAGAGAATGTACTCATGCCCAACACAGCCAAGACGTAAGCGGTACGTTTACCTATATTCATTGTGGATTTAACTCTATTCATTGTACTGTTCCCCTTATGATTTATATTTAGTCTGTCTTTCATCAGAGTAGGTCGGATTTCTATCTTTCTGTCGTGCTAAGCTCAAAATTTAGTTATAAAACCAGCTTTTTTATAAGATTTAAGTATTATCGCGATTTAGTGTTTCGCGTTTTATACTGATGTTGTGCGCCTCTCGATCCCAAGTATCGTCTGTGATCCCTTCGCTTCGAAGTTGATGTTTCAGCACTTTTAACGAAGGTGTTTTCGGCAAGTCGACCAATACTCGTATGTACCTGGGAACCATAAAATGTGCGGACCGATCGATCAAAAACTCCAACAGCGCCAATTCATCGATCGATGTGCCAGAAACCGGTGCAACGGCAATCATCACATCGTCTTCGCCATGCTCATTGGGCACCGCATAGGCTGCAGTCTCACGCGCCGCAGGATATGCCAACACCTCGGCCTCAACCTCAAACGATGAGATGTTTTCTCCGCGTCTGCGAATGGTGTCTTTCAATCGATCAACGAAATAAAAATATCCCTCTTGGTCTTGACGAAAACAATCCCCTGTATGGAACCACCCGTTTCGCCATGCCTGTGCAGTTGCTTCGGGATTCTTGTAGTACCCATGGTTCATGCCCCAAGGACGGTCAGTGCGCACGATCATCTCCCCAACATCACCTAGGTGTACCTCGCAATCGTTGGTATCGACCAGCCTGACATCCACGCCATCTCGCTTCTTACCGCAGGTGCCGCGCACGCGAGGATTGGGTTCCGAAACAATCGGAGAAGAGACCTCCGTCATGTTAAAAATGGTGTAGACGTCAACACCAAAACGTTCGGTAAAATCCACACAGATCTCAGTCAAGGGCACCATAAATGCAACTCTTAAATTATGATTTTTATCCTCGTCCGAGGCCGCTTGCTTGAGTAAATACGTGGACATCACGCCCAAAAGAAATACGGCTGTCACCTGTGATTCGCGTACAAATGGCCAAAAGCGCTCGGTCGAAAAAGCATCCATTACGGCAATCGAACCACCGCGCGCTAGCATCGAAAAGATCACACCCATCCCGCCAATGTGAAAAATTGGCATATTGATCAGGAATCGGTCATCGGTCCCCACAAAATGCCAGGTCTCTGGGCCCGCATTAGTAAACATATGCAAATACGAAGACAAAACACCTTTCGAGGGGCCCGTGGTTCCAGACGTATAAATAATCGACTGGGTATCCCAGGGTTCGATCGGCCGTTCGAGTTCAGGTATCGTATCGGAGCAACGCGCCACAGTCGCATAGTCAGTCACCATCAATTCAAGACTGGCATCATATTTACCGACGCTGATCACGCGAGTTAATGTGGCGCTGTCAACCTGTTCGAGACGCAACAATAGCTGCGCATGCGCGACCAGCAGGTCTGCATCTGAATTTGCCAACACATGCTCGAGTAACTGCCCCTTGTAGGCAGTATTAAAGGGGACGAACACCGCGCCCAGATAGTTAATCGCAAAAAACGTAAGGATTGCCTCGCGTCCATCAAACAACCAGACAGCAACATGATCACCCTGTTTAACCTGATTACGTGCAAGGCCACTCGCCAACGACAGTACCCTGGCAAGCAGTTCTTCATACGTCCAGGTTTCGCCATCCTCGAAGACGGCAAAGGTCTTATCAGAAAACTCCTCAGCCCAACGATGCAGCAGGTACCGGGTCACGCAGGTTTCCCGACTCACGACTCGATGATCATGCATGTAGATACTGCCCCCTGTGGTTCATACTTACTGTCTCGCTGAGATGCCCTCGATCGAAAACTACAGCCATAATCATGTCCATCACATGACCAGTAATTTCGGCCTCCGACCATCGTCCGTAGGGTGAGTACCAAAAAGCCACCCACGTCATCATGCCGGTGATCGTCGTCGCAGTCATGGTGGGGTTCCTGATAGCAAATTCGCCAGCTTTGCAATCCGAATGCAAAATCGCACAGATTCGTTGATGAAAAAGGCTGCGTTGCTTACGTATGGTATGCGACAGATGCGCATCGAGATTTTTTTCTTCGCGCTCGCAGACAACGATGTATTCTTGATGGTTCACCACGATGCGCACCACATCGTCGACCGCAAGTTTCAATTTTTCAGTCGAGGTATTGGGTCTTTTCTGGATCAGTTCGATTGCGCTGAGAGACAGCGAAATCTCGGTCTGCCAGATCTCGTATAAAAGTTCAGTTTTATTTTTAAAATAAGAGTAGATGATCTGCATAGTCACATCGAGCTTTTTCGCTAGAGCATCTATGGTCGTTGCTTGATAGCCATTGCAATAGAACATATGCCAGGCAGTCTCTTTAATCCTGCGGCGCTTAAACTCTGATATTTCCTCATTAAGTGGAGCCGTTTTACGACGCACTCGGTATAATTGTTGCACATTACCCATGGGATTTACCTCAGGATGCGGCCATTTCCAAAATCTTACGTACATCTGCAGGCCCAGAAATCGGCCGCGGATTTGTCCTCACCCAAAAATCCATCATCGTCGTTTCTGCTATGACATCGAACTGGTCTGGACCGACGCCAACCTCCGCCAGAGTACGCGGCATATCTAGTGCTCTGATGAACTTATCGACGAGCACCGATGCGCGCTCGTCTGGATTCCCCAAACAATCGCTAATGCGTCTTTGCCTATCTTTGTTGGCCTCCCAGTTAAAGTCGAGAACCGCCGGCGCCATGATGCATGAGCAGTGACCATGGGCAACATCGCACGTTCCGCCCAAAATATGACCAATTGCATGACTCGCGCCCATAGGCACGCCCGCAACAATTGGCAACATCGACAACCACACGCCTATCTGACAGCGCAAGCGCGCATCGAAGTCCTCGGGATTCGAATGCACAACGGGTAGCGCCTCGCACAGATGGCGCAGTGCGCCATCTGCCATCGCATCGCTGAAGCCATTAGACTGAAACGAACCCAGTGTTTCCAGAGCGTGGTCAACTGAACGCACGCCTGTGGACGTCCATAACCACTTAGGCGTATGCCGTGTAAGGTACGGGTCGAGAACAATACTCATCGGTGCCATATCGATATGCGCATACCCTTGTTTGTGCGCCGTTTTTTCGTCTGTCGCACCTGCGAGAAAATAAAATTCACCCCCCGACAGGGTGGTAGGGCAACAGATAACCGGCACATCGGGCGCGTCGAAACCCGGCATTACAGTCTCCCCAGCCTCGTCGACAAAAACCCGATAAGGCTCAAAATCATCCGGCTCAAGCCAATTATATTTCAGTGCCAGAGGTATGAGTTTGCCAGCATCTGTAACAGAACCTCCGCCCACGGTGATAATCAGATCCGCATCCACCTGGCGGGCTACCGCGGCAGCTTTTAACACGCAACTGCGCGGCACATGCGGCAGCACGCCGTCGTGAACAGCCGCTACACGGTTACCGAGAGCCTGGGTAATGGTTGTTATTTCGTCGGAGGTGGTATTGAGAGTTTTACTGACCAATAAAAAAACCCTCTGAGCATCGATCAGCAACACCTCACTAAGAAGCACATCAGCAACTCGAGATCCCGCATGAACTCGCTGAGTCGATGTTAATTGAATGGGTGGGGTCGCTATAGCCGCCAACGTCATCTCCTTTGTGTTTGTTTACCCAAGATATACGCTTTCGAATTCATTATACACCTAAAAACCGAAAAGTATAGTTTCCATACTCACGAGAATAAAATAATAGGATCGGTATTAAATGAGCGACTATAGGCAGTTCCAAGCCTTGGCCACTAACCCGCCGCGCTAGCGCCACTCAAATAGCCAACTGTGATGCAAGCTTTTCGAAATCATCGCTGAATGGGTGCAAAAAGCTCGGCATCATTTGCGTCATGCACAGAGCAATAATACCGTTATCAAAGACCCAACTATGGGTGCCTGCCATACCTCCCCAAAAATAGCTTCCTATCGATTTAGACGTTCCTGCTTCCCTCGCCTTTATTGCAAAACCAAGCCCAAAATCAACGCCGGGTAATTGCCACATCGGGAACCTTAAACCGATCCCAGGAGGTAGTTGACCTGCAAGCATCTCCTCGAGTGTCTGTCGGCGAATAATCTGTTCTCCGCACCACATGCCACGAGCTTCGATCAACTGCATAAAATTAAGATAATCACACGCCGTCGAGTATAAACCGCCCCCTCCAGACATAAATTTAGGTAAAGCGACCAGCGGCGCTGTAACCTCGATAGGAGTCTCTGAGTACCCCGTTTCCATGGGCCGATACATATCGTTCGCCTGGGCCAGACAAACGACCAGATGACGCTTCTCCGGCGCTACGTAAAACCCCGTATTGGTCATACCCAAAGGCTCGAAGAGGTTGCGACGAAGAAACTCATCAAGCGATTGACCAGAAACGCACTCGATAATGTAACCGACGATGTCAGTGGCAACGCTATAACGCCAAAGTGTTCCGGGTTGAAACGCAATAGGCAGCTGTATGACTCGATCGACGAATGTCCGTAAATCACCGTCATAAGGATTCAAAAGATTTATCCCATTGTCGAGGTAATGCCTATCTATGAGTGTCGTCGGATCAATAAATCCATAGGAAAAACCCGCCGTATGACTGAGTAAATGACGAAGCGTTACTGGTCGTTCTAACGCCTCGGTCTGGTCAATCGCGGTGGCATTTGCCAGCAGCACTCGCAATTTAGCAAAGTCTGGAATAATATGACTGATAGGACTGTCGAGAGACATCTTACCGCGCTCAACCAACAACATGGCCGCAACAGAGACGATTAATTTAGTGAGTGAATGAATCCGAAAAATCGATTCATGTGTCAATGCCACGCGCGCTTCACGATCAGAAAAACCTAGACACTGTTGATCAATTATCTGCCCCGATTTGGCCAACACGTAACTGCAACAAGGTATGTGCTTGCGATCAACATACCACTGTATACGGCGACGGATAATGAGCAGCTTGTGCTGCTCGCTCGCATTCAGGACAGATGACATCAGAGTAAATACATCGTCACATTAAACTTTAAAATTCGTTTTTGCATAGCCTCATTGTGTCATCAAACGTTGATCATGAGCAACTCATCAGCGGCACTCTCTGGGATCAATGAATAGTTGGTATCCAAAATAGCTGACAAATTGGCGCCTAATCCATGACCCTCCAGATCATGACTGAAATACCCTGACACCGTACTCGCGAACACGTGGGCCACACGGCCGCCCGTAATTGATAACAAACGACCATTTAACGGACAGTCTAGGGAAGCTAAAAAAGCCACCACAGGCGCCACCTTATCTGCGTGATAGAGCTCTCGGTCAATCATTGGATCGGGGCTGGGAAGATAACCATCGTGATCCTCCACAGTCATTGGAGCGATAGTATTGACCTTCAATGACGTCGCCGACAATTCTAGACTTAACGACCTCATAAACCCTATCACACCAGCCCCAGCTGCAGACTGGGCGGTATATCCCGCCGCCCCAAAAGCACCGGCGCCGGATGCCGTAGCAATAATTCGCCCAGCATCGCGGCCACGCATGTGCGGTAGTACAGCCAAGGTGGTCAACATCGTCGATATTAGGTGACTTTGCATCGCATTTTGAAGTTGAATTGCAGAGCATTTCTCGAGTATTGCCGGAATCTGCGGTCCACGATTATTGATAAGTATATCGATTTTACCCCAATCGGATATCATCTTGCTGACAAAGGCATCTGCCGCACCTGGAACCGCGAGATCACCAGAGCTGTGAGCAACGATGCGTCGATGCCGGTCCAGTTCGTCGAGCATTGCCGACAGGCAATCCTCTCGCCCGTCATGCAAAACTAAACTCGCTCCACGCGCTAAAAAATACCTGCAGTAGGCACGACCCAGGTCGTCAGCGGCATTTATTATCAGCACTACTTGGTCAGTAAAATTTTGCTCCATCCACGTCTCCCTTTCGGCGTTCGACTAGCCCCGGTAACGGCAGTCAAAGTCATTGAGCTCAAAATCAGTCAACATCTTTTTGTAGGCAATACTCGATTCGGGCCAGACGCTATGATTGTAGTTGTCGACTCCCGTCCACCATGACTTACACCCTTTGTTGTGCGTGGTTTTTGCAGTGGCATACTGCACACGTTCGGAAAATTTATTCACTTTGTCTTGCTTTGGATTGATTACATCGATACCTTTGTCAGCCATCTTGCTCATTGCCTGACAAATATATTTGGCTTGCTGTTCGATCATCTGTAGTGTCGAAGTTAAACCTCCGCTGTTTGGTCCGAGCATCACAAACAGATTTGGCATGTCACGCACCATAATCGACTTGTAACTTTTAATATAGTCCACCCATACATCGCCCAAAGTCCTGCGGTGCAAGCCAGTGAATTCAACTTCGCTGGTAATGTTAAACGGCTTAAAGCCTGTCGCCATAATCATCACGTCTAACGAAACGTCACGGCCGCCTGCGTGTAATCCGTGCTCGGTAATATAATCAATCGGCGCCGTCACAAGTTCAACATTGGCCCTTTCAAAAGCCGCATAATAATCATTTGAAAATGTCGGTCGTTTACACGTAAAGTTATAATCGGGCGTTAATTTTTCGGCCAAATCGGGATTTGATATCGATTGTTCAATCAGATCTCGAGCACGTTTTTCAGACAATTTATTGATCTCGCTCCCGGCCTTGACCATATCCAATCCGGTAGTTTCCCAACTACGCCAAAGTTCCCAACGGCTTTTCTTTAACAGCATCGGATCATCTCGGAACGCCTGCCGTTCCGCAGGGCTGTACACGGCGTCACTTTTTGGCCCTACCCATACCGGACTACGTTGAAAAACATAGAGTTTTTTTGCTTTTTTAGCAATCTCTGGAACGCATTGAACTGCCGTTGCGCCGGTGCCAATAACACCAACTACCCGGCGTTCCAACGCGACATCATGACGCCAATTGGAGGTGTGGAACAGTGCACTTTGAAACTTTTCAGTCCCAGATATGTTCGGAATATTGGGAGTATGCAGACCGCCCATGGCTGAAATAAGGAAGTCAGCTCGCACTGTTTCGCCCGCACAGGTGGTAATCTGCCAACCACTATCGCACCAGGTTGCACGTGTGACTGCACGCTGGAATACCAGATGTTTATAAACATCATATTTTTCTACGCAATGGCGAATGTATGCCTGAATTTCTTCGCCAGGCGCATACAGTTTTGACCAATCTGGATAGGGTTCAAACGAAAATGAGTAGAGGTGCGATGGCACATCGCAAGCCACACCGGGATATGTGTTTTCCCTCCAGGTTCCGCCGACATCGTCGGCTTTTTCATAGACAATAAATCGCTCGATCCCTAAGTTTTTTAAATGGATCGCCATACAAATACCAGAAAATCCGGAACCTATAATTACGCACTGCACATGCTTCAAGCCCATCTCCTAATACTTGGTGTAGTCGATCACCTTTCACCCCACGTAACGCCATCAAAGATAGCAATCTCGGAAATAGTATGACCGTACTTTCTTCACAGGAACCGATCCGTTGCCGTGGATATCTCGATGCGTTTGCTCAATATACACCGGCAGCAGCCGACAGCATCCTGCACCTAAACAGTGCTACTTAATAGTAGCTTTTTTATACTGTTCAGTAGTATACCGAAGCATGCCGCAATGTCAAATCGTCTCTGCCGCAAGCGACGATCCCTGACAACGTCGTTAAAGAATCAGGGCGCCCACATTTTGCCGATCAATCGGTTGGTATTGATCAATATTTCACTCTGCGTAATAGCTCCGTTAGGATTAAACCAAAAGGCCATCCAACTCAGAGTGCCGCCAATGGTAGTAGCGGTCATCAATGGATTTGATACTGCGAACTCGCCTGTAATATTGCCCTCTTTTAATAGAGCGGCTAAACGGTGATCAAACAAACTTCGCTGTTTGCGAATGCTTCTGCTGTCGCCGCTGTGAAGGTTTTTCTCTTCTCGCAAATAGACCACAATATACTTCTGATACTGGAGGATGATGCTGCCCACTTGCTCGGTAACCCGCTTTAACTTCTCCGTGGCTGTACCATCCCCCTGGAGGCAGAGGTCGAGAGCTTCCTGTGACAATTTGATACCCGTCTGGCACACCTGAAAGAGCAGTTCGTTTTTACTTTTAAAATAGCTATAGATGAATGGTTTAGTGACTTCCAACTGGGCAGCCAGCATATCCAAAGTGGCATTTTCGTACCCTTCAGAGTAAAAAAGATCGACGGCTTCTTCGACGATGCGTCGCTCTTTAAATTCCGCTATCTCTCGAGTTAGCCCGGTTTTTTTCGTTTTAGAGGTCGCCATAATGCCTGATTGATCCAAAGAATATAAATACAATATTGTAACCGCTTATACAGTTGATTACAGCCATTTGACGGCGTAAATAATGCCATGAAGCCTGAATTGTGGAGCCGTGACGCACAACAGAAAAGATTATCCTCTTCGTACGTCCCGCCTCACGCACGTTTTAGGTACAGATGCGTCCGACGCACTCACTGTATAGGGAGTGAATGATCCCAACGTTTTAAAGATACACACCGTGGTGTTTCAGTGATGCCGACATCTCTGCTTTACAGCGGCAACAGTAGTTTTACATCCGGTGATAGGTTTCGCCTACGCTTTTAAAAAATTGGAGTTAGCAATTGAGATCTGTAACTGCGAAGGCCTTTATTTTATCTAGTTAATCGCACAGGCAGCCGGCGGCCAGAGGCATCAAAGAGTAATATGATATTAATGCGCGCAGTAAACGTTAGCTTCTGTGAATCCAGAGATAATTTTTCTGGAGACTATTTTTAATAAATTTCTGGATAATAGAACCCGCACGACGATATACTACTTATTAGTAGCTATAAGCGCGTTGAGAGGTTTCTATTGACTTTGGTAACCATACCTATACTGGCAGGTAGGCATCGATCCGAACGTGCGCCATTGAATACAAGGACCATAACTCAAACAATATACTTTCATAACCACCGCACGCTGAATTCCGGCGATGGTCCAATTAAATCAGTTGACATTGTAGCGGCATAACAAGCCGCTACGCACAGTTAATTTACTGACCCATTTTAATCCCCTCTTACGGAGGCATCATGACTAACGTAAATGAACAACAACTAGAGCGAAATTCGGCAAATCATACAGCGCTGACGCCGCTGCACTTTATCGAGAGAGCGGCTAGTGTTCATCCCGAGAAATTGGCGTTAGTTCATGGTACGGTGCGCAGAGACTGGCGGCAAACGTATGCCCGCTGCCGCAGACTTGCTAGTGCTTTGCAGCGTAATGGTTTTCAGAAAGGCGAGACTATTTCTATCATTGCACCCAATACGCCTGAGATGTTCGAAGCTCACTTTGGCGTCCCTATGGCAGGTACCGTATTAAATACCATTAACATCCGCCTCGATGCCGAAGGTGTCGCCTTTATCTTGCAACATGCAGACTGCAAGCTGTTACTGGTAGACCAGGAATTCGTCACTTTGGCTAACGAGGCAGTGAGTAAGCTCAGCGCCCCTCCCCAAGTCATAACCATTGAGGATTCGCTTTACATCACAAATGCCGACATTGACGGCATGACCTATGAGAGGTTTATCGCAACAGGAGACCCCGAGTTTAACTGGGAACCACCCCAGGACGAGTGGGAGACGATAAGTTTAAACTATACATCAGGTACAACAGGCAATCCAAAGGGCGTTGTCTACCACCATCGCGGAGCCGCTCTTAATGCCATAAACAATACTCTATCTTGGGATATGTCGCGACATCCTGTTTATCTTTGGACGCTGCCGATGTTCCATTGCAATGGCTGGTGCTTCCCTTGGACAATCGCCGCATTAGCAGGCACTAATGTGTGCCTAAGACAGGTCGAAGCTGAGAAGCTTTTTAAGCTAATCACGAGAGAGAATGTCGGCTATTTTTGTGCTGCACCCATTGTCCTGAACGCTATCATCAACTGTCCGTCGGGCGTAAAAGAACGTTTTCAAAACCCCGTTAAAGTTATGACCGCTGGTGCAGCGCCGCCCGACTTTGTCATCCAAGGAATGCAAGAATTAGGTGCAATAGTCACCCATACCTATGGGCTGACGGAGACCTATGGACCCTCGGTAGTCTGCGAACAGCAATCGTCATGGGATACATATTCAGCGGAAGAGCAATCAAGATTGAAGGCCCGACAAGGAGTACGTTATCCACTCCTTGAAGGCCTGATAGTTGCCCATCGAAATCGTCTCGATGAAGTACCATGGGATGGCGACACCATAGGCGAAATCATGATGCGAGGCAATGTCGTTATGAAGGGCTATTTAAAAAATAGACACGCCACCGAGGAATGCTTCGATGGAGGTTGGTTTCGATCAGGCGACCTCGCAGTGCGGCACCCCGATGGCTACATCGAAATTAAAGACCGCGCCAAAGACATCATTATTTCCGGCGGTGAAAATATTTCTGGAATTGAAATTGAAAATGTTCTGTACAGGCATAATGATATTTTAGAGGCGGCGGTGGTGGCAAAAGTGGACAAAAAATGGGGCGAGGTTCCCTGCGCTTTTGTGTTGCTTAAAAACGATGCGATAGCGAGCGAGAAAGATATAATCGAATTTTGTAAAGAACGAATGGCCTCGTTCAAAGCACCTAAGAAGGTGATTTTTTCTGAACTACCGAAGACATCAACCGGAAAAGTTCAAAAAAATGTGTTGCGTACAATGACCGGCGCTGACCTGAGTGAGGCTTAGCCGACGATCATGGGTACTAAATTAAATGAAAGTCGGTTAGCGCACTTTTATGCATAACCAGATATCAAGGGTTTCTTTGTTAATCTGGATGCCAATTAGAATTTTATGTCCCTTGATAACCAGCGACATACATGCCACTGCAGGCTAACATCATTGAAAATAATAATGGGATCATCTGCAGGGCAGATAGGATATTAATTATCTGTCTAGTGACTGGCACGCAATTTCATGTCCATAGGCGGCTTGCTCGACATATCCAACTTAACAAACCATCAACATCTATATTTCGACGTGATGTTATTATTCTCGTTCAAGCTGAACCTGATCTTCCGCCAACGTTAACCAGCAATGCTTTCTTTCTGTCCAGACATGGACTGAGGGTTGCAAGTCATCAACCTCATCTAAGGTGCCGGCCTTGATAAAAATTAGACCCATCTCT
>Ga0115005_10001840_pt1 | contig 16977 bp, 13 predicted proteins | sample ArcOceMetagenome_FD_87163 | JGI IMG/M metagenome (GOLD analysis project Ga0115005, IMG submission 87163) | Marine eukaryotic phytoplankton communities from Arctic Ocean - Arctic Ocean - Greenland ARC118M Metagenome | ecosystem: Environmental > Aquatic > Marine > Oceanic | place: Arctic Ocean... | reverse complement strand
TGAAAGAAGCAGAAGGACAAAATACAATTAGACCACATCAGGAGGAATTCTTGGCTACGGATGGAGACGACTTGGAAATACGAAGAACTAAAGGCTTCGTACCACCTTGGTTAGAAGAAGATGGTTTAATCCCTCCCACCAAACGTGGAGAAATTCAACAATCGTGAATTCATTTTCAAATAGTATTTATTACGTGTGTGTACACGAAGTATGAATAGAAATAATATATCATGTGTATTTTATTATATCCAATGTTGATCTGGGTTCAATCAGATTCCTTGTAACTTTCAACGGAAATGAATATAATCAACAACAAAAATGCAGTTGTGTCAAGTTGGTTGTGTGTATATATTTTTAAAGTCTTCGTCGTTACAAGAAATCACGGATATAACAACTAAATGTAGATCATTTTGTCATTGACGACGACAGCTTCCTCATGTGAGAATAAGAATCTTAATTTATCTCATTAATAAAATCGTTCGAGGTAAGCCAAGGTTTGTGAGTCTCTGGCGACTATGCATAGTGCTACATACCAGGTACTGAATGTACCATTCTTCTGGTAAGCAAATGGGAATGTGCTTTACTGCCAAGAAAGGAATTGAGCCGGAGGTTGGGATGAGGACAAATCAGGTAGTTTTCAATGAGTTGAAAAGTTTACGACGTTAGAGGCAAAAATTGCCGTCGGCATCATAAAAGCAACACTGTTTCTGTGACAACCACTAAACCTCGATATATGATAATACATGCGGTGCTAATATATCAAAACCTCTATCCACCACCTGCTTTTTTGCAAAGTTGAACAATGTCCTCATCTTCCAAGATGTGGTCTTTACCACAACGCTGCGGTTGATGCTTCGCTGATTTTCCCCACACGAGAGCATGCGAAAAACTCAGTATAATGTTCTTGTGCAATCTGTTGCAAAATTCTTCTATTGTTGGATTGTTAGCACTGTGTAGAATAACTGGTTCGTCATAGTCTGGACTTTGTCCTTTTGGCTTGGTGTAGATGCGTAACATATTACAGCGACTGTTGTGGAGATGGACATCAAACGCAAATAGGGTTAGAACAAATTTATAAGCAGAATGAAATGAATGCTACGTGTAGTTGCGAATGGTAGAAAAAAACTCACTCCCAAACAGCTTCCAGTAAGTCATCAACTCCCCAACCGTGTTGACTTGACAAAGGCACATAATTCGGCATCTGATCTAATATATCTAGTTCCTATGAAAAAGTCAGCGAAAAATGGTGGTGAGTGAAATTTACCCATGACATGCCAGACGATTCAGTTCAGCTTCATATGTTTTCACAAAAATTCTGTACGATACATACCTCAATAGTTAGCGAGTCAACCTTATTAAAGACGTACAGCACAGGGATATAAGCACGATTGCCCTCAATCACATCAATAAACTGGTCAACAGTAACATCCTCCCTCAGTATAACCTCCGCACACGAAATCTTATATTCTTTCAAAACAACCCTGCAAACTTCAGCATTCATCCCCTTGGTCTGCCTCGTACTCTCCTGATAACCAATCCCCCCACTCTCCTTCTTGATAACTTTTACATCGGGGGGTTTCTGATTGATTCGAATGCCGAAACCAAACAGCTCCGCCTCGATAATCTTTTTATGTGTCACGGGTTTTCCAGCATCCAGGATGACAAGGATCATATTGCACGTTCGGGCTGTGGAAATTACTTGCCGTCCGCGACCCTTTCCTTCCGCGGCTCCTTCGATAATTCCAGGGAGATCGAGGACTTGGATTCGAGCTCCCTTGTATTTCATGGTTCCAGGTATACACGTGAGGGTTGTGAATTCGTAGGCTGCGGCTTCGGAACGGGTCCCTGTGAGGGTTGTGAGGAGTGTACTTTTTCCGACGGATGGGAATCCCACTGTGGTGGAGATAGGAGAGAGTCAATAAGTTAGTACTGTATTCCAATGAACGAAAATAAGTCTTTTGTTTGCTTGGCTTACTGCACTGATCTCCATCATGTAAAATAAGATGATATCGGTAATAGAGTACCGTTCTAACATATGTGATATTGAATCATCATCTGAAGATGCAGTGCGTGTAGAGGCCAAATAAAACACAAGAAGGACGAACCAAAAACATGTAATCATTACTATACAACAAGCTTTTCAGGTTTCCCGTGCTGATCTCCATCATATCAATTTTTATCGGTAATAGAGTACCGAGTCTAACATATGTATATTGAGCATCATCTGAAGAAGCAGCAGCGGGAGCCCTGAAGACGCAGTGCGAGTAGAAATGATACAGTTCGCCAAACCAATAATGCGGTGTGGTAGGTCCTTCTCAAATTCTAGCAAACACAAGAAGGTCGACGACAAAGACGACAACTCATGATTTTTTTTATCAACACAGCACAACTCACCTAAACCAATACGAGTATCACCAGATTTAGTAACATCAAAACCTCTTTCTGAATTCTTGGTACCAGCCGACTTTCCACCTGGACCGTTGATCAGTTCGGATCTCAGCTTGGCGAGCTTGGCCTTGAGGGTACCAAGATGGTAGTTGGTAGCCTTGTTCTTTTGTGTTCGGGCCATTTCGGCCTCGATTACGTCTATTTTCGCTTGGACCTCTGACATGATGATGTAATGCTAGCTTTTGTATGCCAGTGATGATGATAGATGAAAGAATGCAACAATGGACAAGGTGGTATTGTCATCATTTTTATGTTTTTTTGTTCGGTGTTTGTTGTTTTCGGTGGAAGTTTATGTTCACAGCCTCTCATCGAGTAAACGGGAACCGGACAGACTGAAAGACGTATTGCAGCGGAGGACAAAAGGAAAGCAAAAGGGAGGGAAACGAAAGAGAAAGACAAGGGTTGACGAACATGAGAAAGATCCCTCGATCGAGGCTCAAATCTGCATTTTCTAGTTTTCAACCATCATTTTCTTCACATCGTCGTCCGAATTGAAAACGACAAAAGAAAGTGATCTCACAAACTCATCATCAATCCAATCAAACATCAATACCATCACCATCGCAATGAAGACTATCCACATCCCAATCCTCTACGGATCCCAAACTGGAAACTCTGAAGCAGCCGCTAAAGAACTCGCCTCTTCCCTCCCCCAAACCCTCACTTCCCCCAGCAGCAATGTCGAAATCACATCCACCGCCATGGAACTCGACGACTTCCTCGAAAACACCCTAGGAAAATGGTCCCCCCTCACCGTCATCATATGCAGCAGCTACGGAGTCGGGCAGGCACCCCTCGGTGCATGGAAATTCCGCGAAATGTGTGATCTCATCCTCGAAAAGGGTGACGACGAGTACCAGCATCATCTCAAGGGAGTCAAATATGCCCTATTGGGTCTGGGGGATAGTAAATACACAACCTTCTTTCTTAACCCCACTGCAATCGATTCAGCTCTCTCTAAATCGGGAGCTGAAAGAGTGGGGTCTCTGGGAAAAGCCAATGCGAGCGGGGAGGGGGATAAGATTCAGTCCAAGGTGATTGAAGATTGGAGTAGGGATATTGTGCAGGATTTGAAGAGGGTCGTGAAGGAATTGGGCGATTTGGATGATGTGCAGTGGAAGAACAAGGAAGGGGAAATGATGCTTGTCAAGGAGAATACGGGAGAGCTTTGTAGGGTTATTTATGATGATTGGGATGCCAAGGGAAAGAAGACGAATGGTGGTGGTGGTCAACAGATGATTTTTATATTCCTTGGTCTTGTTTTGGCCATTCTGCTTGCCATGCATTTCAAGTGATTGAAAGAATGCAATGGAGAAGGTTTGGTTTGGCTTGGCTTGCGAACAATAGATGGTACATGTAGCGTTTAGATTTCAATAAACTTATATTTATATAATTTCAGTTGTAAATCTTTCAATTCCGGCAAAAGCAAGATTTTCCGGCAAATGATTTGGAACGCTTGACTGCCCAATCTAAAATCGCAGATGATTCGTGTCAATACGCACGCACACACAATCTACAACCTACAACTGTATTTGATATTATATTACTTGCAAATTACTCCCCTTTATTGATATTTATTTACCGTATCTAGCTCTCTTATCGTCTTTCCTCCCACTTCCAAACACATCTCCCAGATCATACAAACCATCATCATCATCTTGCCCGAGCTTACTATCCAAGTATGACGCAGGCCGCTTGTAAGACATCGAACTCAATCCCAAAGAGGATGATAAACTGCTGCTGCCAATGTAACCGGTATCATTTTCATTACTACTTCCATTTCCAGTCTTGGCATCCTCCTCGGCGCAGAGATTCTCCTTCAAAACCTTCCAATCAGCTGCGAATTTCTTGCGGTGCTCAGTTGTCGTGGTGTTGCTCACAAAGTCAGTCATTGAACTATGCTCCAGGGCTTCTGCGGCACTCATACGTTTTCTAGGGTCAAGGTTTAACATTATTTCCAACAAAGATAAGATGCCCGAGAAATCGTCTACATTGGACCTGTTACCGTCGCGGAACATGTATCTCAATGCCTTGTCAACCCCACTCTTGTACTTTTTATCAGGTTTGCATTTGTCATAGTATGGGTAGGATTGGGCTTCCTTGTAGTTACTCGAGGATGGCGTTCCCACAATTTTGAAGATGGCACGTGTTTTGGATTTGCGATCGCGGCCGGAGAAGATTGGTTTACCAATCATGAGGTGTGCCATGAGGGCCGCGAGGGTCCAAACATCTGTTTGGGCTGTGTAGCGTGTAGCACCCAAGAGAAGTTCAGGAGCCATGTACGGGTTGCTCGCCATGTCATCATCTGTCACACAGGTGCTTTTCTTTTTGTTTTTAGAGGATGATAGTGGATCGAGGTAGCGGTCTCGATCCGTCGGGTGGAGAACGATGGAACGTGTTAGTCCTGACAATTTTGCGACACCGTTGTTGTCAATGAATATCTGGTCAGGGTGCAATGTTCGAAGCACAATATGATTAGTGTGACAATGCGCCATGGCAGCTAGGAGATCATGGAACCAAGCAGTTAGTATAGTTGATGATACAATGTCTTTCTTGGGCTCTTGCCCCACTTCAGCTTTTTTGCTTTTGTTTTTGCTCATGACTCTCTGCAAAATCACCGGGGTTGGCTGGAAGACTAGATAAGAACCCGTAATTCGTCTGTTCTTTTCTTTCTTAGATTCAGATTTGTCAAGGGTCTGTAAAAACGAATAAAGATTATCAGTTGATCCTGCCACCAAATCAATGCTTTTAGATTTGGGCCGCGACTCTATCTCCTTTTCATTCTTCACACCATCGTCCATAGCAATTGCGATGGGTAAAATAAAATTTGGGTGTCCCTGCGGTCCTGGTATAACACCATGCAACTTTGTCAAAATTTGCATTTCTTGCAAAGCTGCTGGAGAAACTCCGACTCCCATGCCACCCTTTGCTTGTTCCCTCGTCTCTGTTTTTTCGGGGGGCCAGCGTTGGAGTGAAACAGCTGTAAAACTCTTTTCTTCCTTATCGTCATTTTGACTGTCGATATCTTTCGTAAGCGTAGGAAACTGGGGTTTATTCGAAATTGAATCCAGTGCCTTCGCCACTTTTGCAAGTTCCAGGTGGTGAGCATCAGTATTGATTTCTCGAAAGCTATTTCGAATTGATTGCATATTACACAATGATCCCTTCAAATTTGGGCAATACTTTGGCCGTAACCACCATCGCAAACCAGCTTCTTCAAGCCCATTTGTATGAACTATTCCAGGTAGACACGTCTTGCCTCCAATCTTTTTCGTCCATCCACATTCGCTGACGTTATTCCAATCTTCAGCGGATTCTAGTGAAGACACGGATAATAATCCTGGCCGAGATCTTGCTTGAATCTTAACGGTGTGGTTTGAAGTAGGATCGGCATCATCCGCAGATGGAAGATAAAAATTTGACTTGAATGCCAATTCTCCAAGCATATCTTCAGCTAGAGCAAGGCTTCTCCAACTTCCTTCAAGTATAATGTCTTCATTCGTGGCACCCAGGCCAGAGCCTTCTTCCGCGTAAATATCGCAAAGACAGCAATCCCTAACTTTCCCAAAGTGAGGTAGGAGTTTATTCAACACGGCACTATTGACCCCCTTGATAATTCTACGTTTTCCATATCTACGAGAAATGATCAGATTCTGCTTAACTTGGCCTGATGGAATTGATTGAGACCCGGTCATTGGTGTATTGATCACTTGTTCTTTGCATAAATTCTTTACATGTTTCTTGACTTCCATAAAAGTTTCTCGGCGCCCATCAAACACGTCGTGGGATGATTTTGAACCTTTCCGCCTTGTAACTTTGTTCGTTAAAATCGAATTGGTGACAAGCTCCACAGCATCAGACAACTTCAACGGGTTCAACGACAATGATGTTATCAAGTCTTTCACGCTGAAGGAAAGTAGAGCTGCCATAGCAGTGAAAGCATATTCCGGCCCTAATTTCAACCAAATGACAGCTCCTGTCGCCAGTACTGGTCCAGTGAGAGTCAATTCCATCACATTCTTTACAACGGGCTCCTTCATATGACCGGATTCGCACGCCTGTGAAATTATCCAGTCAATGCCGCCCCAAAAAATGTCATAGTCGAGAGCTTTCACGATGTCTACTTCTGTGGCAAGAACACGTTTTTCCCATGCAGCACCTTCTTCGCCCTCTGGGTCAAACTTTGCACCATTGTAGAATATTTTATACGCGCATCCAAGAACGACTTCGAGCCTCTTCCACTTGCATTCCTTTTGAGATTTATTAGCGAGAAATAGGCAGGCTAATAGGATGTCCCGTTGTTTAGATTGTGATACGTTCATGATTTGCTCTGATGTTTGATTCAGGTATCGGTATAGAATTACACAAGCATGACCGGCAATGCTTCCATCCAGATTTAAAGCTTCTGTGATTTCTGCAATTTCTATACATGCATTTGCAATGTAGCGTTTATGCGAGGGTCGGGAACTGTTTGGTCGCGGGGTACCAGTACCGTTAAGAGATTGGTTATTTTCTCTCTCTTGGATTATTTTGGCTTCCGTCTTGGAATCTGTAGTGACTAGAAGAGACCAATCGCGTCCAAAACTCCAGCGATGACGTCGGATGCGATTGTCGCGGAGCAATTCCAATTGTAATTTGATGATTTCTTCAGCCATCTTTGTACGATTCAGAACTCCTTCATCTACAACTCCATCAAGGTGTATTGGTCTTGGCGCACTTGAATTTATTCCATCGATGCGAATAGAATTTTGACTGAAATTGTCCATTTGGACAGATGCACAAGTAACTTTGCTAAGATAATCAAAGAAACAAGACAACATACCAAAACCTCTTGGTCGTTGCTCGAAAGTGCTTCTCGAAATAAAAGGTAAATAATCCTTTTCATCATCCATGCTCAAAAATTTGACACCGGCTTTAGTCTCGGTAATACGTCCTTGTACATGCCCCCAAAGTTCAGGTATCCGCCTTGGTTCACTCCCAAAGAAAATCTTTCGTGTCCCTGAATGAGCATCGGATACCAAACGATTGTCACCGTCGATCCTCCCCATATCTTCAGTCGCTTGTACCCAAATAGTGCATCGATAAAAATCTTCAAAGGAAGCCATCCCCGCTGACTCTCTCAAATTCTCTGCACAATCTTGACTAATATCGACCTTAGATAGCTTTGGACAAAGCAAATCAAAATCGTCCTTGGACAATTCCCCTCCAAAAAATGCCAGATCCTTAAATAGACCCTTTGGCGTCCTCGGCGCATCGTGATTGTTGCACAATGTTAACACTTCCTTCCACAAAAGTACTTGCGCATCAAATGCAGCCTTTGGATCTTGACTTTCTATAATCAATTTTGCAAATTGCTTACTCATACTTTTCGACGCGGTAAACGTAATTTCAGCATTTTTGCAATTGTTTCGTAAGAGTGGCATACGGTTCTTTACGTGATCAACAACACAACGTGGAATGACAATTTCATGCCTATTCATTCGCTGTCGTTCCTTTTGTGCTTCGTCGGTTTGTTCTCCTAATGTAGCCTTCCTTTCGCTTTCGATAAAGTCTTGAATGTTCTTGTCAATGTAAGCGAGGGCTTCAGCGGGTTGCATTCCGGTGACATCGAATTTCCATGCTGTCCCATCATTGGATTCCTGGAGTGCTTTTGCTACATCAGCTGCTTCTTCAGAATCTTGAAAATTATTAGAGTACTCGTATACCTGCTTGACACTTATTTGTACACGGTAGTGTCGCTGGCAGCGGTCGACTAGATGCTTTGAGAAAAGCTTTTCCTTCATTGGAGTTTGGAGTATGAGATAGTTCTTTGTTTTCATGGGAGATGGTGGCCTATTGGTTGGGTTTACCCCAAGCGCTTCACCAGTGCTAACAAAGTCATCGCTTTCAGGCTGGCAGTACTTGGCCTTTCGGCTAATGACAAACTGTTCCATTTCTTCATCCAAAATCATCCATTCCCGATCATCCAAATTTTCCCAAGTTTCTTCAATTTCGCCCCTATAAATCAAGCAGTGTTTTCCGACATTGTGGTCGTACTTGCAAACATCTGCCATAAAGTATTCACTCTCATCATGTGAAAAAACCTTGATCGTGCGATTCATAATTTCGCTCCCCACGCCTTTAACTTTAGCGGGAACCTTCCAGTGACCTTGCAACTGCATCTCTTCCCGTTCCTCTTCTTCGGTTTTGTCAAGCATGTCCTCTAATGTCCCGCGGCAACTGGCTGAACCGCAATAACATTTGGTAGGAGCCCTCCCCCGCTTCCTCTTCCACTTGTAATCGAAACTCAACTCTTCCCCCGCCTTAATGTCCTTCAGAGCAAAGATCCCAGCACGAATCACCCCCTTGACTTTCCACCTATGTACAGCACAATTTGGCTCACAAGAGTGATTGATATATCTCGCAATAGACCCTTTCTTGCGTGCATCAATATAAACATCACTATCCAATGCCATAATATACAACATTCTCTCCATCCTATACCTCCGAAACATGGCATCCAAATAGCTCTTCTGAATCGCCACCCCCGTATACTCAATAATAAAATCTGACGCCTTGATGGCATCATTCAAAACAAGTCCTCGGCCTTTCAGCCCCGCATCCACAACCTGCAGGTCCTTCCACAACTTCTTGGTGATCCTCTTATTTCCACATAAATCTCCCGCCTCGCAGTTGGCCCGACACTCCTCCTGACACGCAAATAGCACACAGGTGGTATCGACGCAGCAGGGGCGGGTGTCGATGGTGTCCGTCTCTTCGTCGTAAGCGGGCGTGCATCCGCAGGGGTCTTCTATTTTGGAGAAACGAGGCCGCGGAGCGTATTCGGATGGGGAGGGATTTTGGGGGTCTTCGGATGCCCATTCGACGTCGTTGATGTGTTGGACGTCTGCGGGGAGCTGACAGGGTTTGAGGGTTATTAAGGGGGCAGGTGATGGTGATGGTGATTTGGTGGGTTTATGGCCATTGATGGTGCCAGTGTCATTCGTAGCATTGTTGGTTGCCGCCGGTATTGTTGTGTAAGTGCTTTGCTCCATATTTAATTTGGTTTTGCATTCAATATGGTTTGGTTTTGAGTCTATCGTATCATGTAGCTCCTGGTTACGTGTTATGAATGCTATTGATGATACAGTAGGGATTGATTAGATAAGTCTAAGGGAGTCAGTACTGTAGGTCGTACTGGCAGTACTATTGTAATGTGTAATGTAAGAAGTGTTAACAGATGTCACAGCGTCACAAGCGGACAGGTAGGTGAGTGGCGGTGGGGTGAAATTTGGAAGATGTTACGTTGATGTGGTGTGTGGAGGGATGTATGTGGTGGACACAAAAGCTTCAAATAAGGAAAATAAATGTATATTGTTATATCTAGGTTTTATTCTTTCTAGGTAAACTCAAATCGTGGAATAAGATAAATTAAAGATCCATTTTTATTTTGTCATTTGTCTCGAAAAGGCTGGTTCAAGGCTTTTGGGCACTATTTTTTAGTAATTGAGGGAAGCACTATGATGTGAAACAACTAAACGTACACATAATACAAATTATTGATTCATGGAAAGTCGCGAGAAACATAACGCCAAAAGCAGCCGACGTCGCTCCTCTACTAGATCAATTGGTGATCCCAATGACGAGGGATCAAACAAAAAAATGTGTGTCCTCCCTTTGAAAGATAAAGTAGGAGGGCACTGGGAAAAGCTGTTTTACAACATGGCAGTCGAATTTTACAAGCTTGATGAAGACTTGCCACTTGATGACTTCCTTCTCTTACCAACAAAGGCATTCATTTCTTATGGCCATTCATCGGTACCTAAAGCAATACAAACTGTTCAGAAAGTATTCGATTCAAGGCGGTACATTCCTGAAATGCTCAGATAGAGGACTTGGAGTATCCATTGACGATAGTCTGGCATTCTCTAATGGAGATTCTTTGACTTCTTTCTACGAAAGCAAAGCTGGAGGAGTAACTGATAAATCATTGGAAAACAAACTGAAGACACGCTTGAATCTTCAGGAGAATCAAATCAGTTTCCATACCACATGCTTCGTGATAAATTTCAACGCAAATCACAGTGGGCATGGTTGGTTGCAATCTATAAAGAAACCGCATGACGAGGAAAGCTGGCCACCACAATGGTTTAAAAAAGCAGCATCCTTCCTTCTTCCTACTTGTCAAGATGCAATCATGGCTTCAAACTCTGCTGAATTGAGTATCCGTAATTCGAGTTCAGTGCTTAATGTTTCATCTCCAAGTCCTACACGTACCTTCAATAACGAAACAAGTCAAGACGAGATGGAGTCATCTATCACAAATCAGGATAGTACAGTATCATCATTACAACAATCGTTCCACAATAATAGTCTCGACGATATTGATTCATCAATAGTGCTGAATCAGAATATGGAATCATCACTACTCCAATTGGATTCCAATACAAATGTAGCGGACGAAAGTACTGAAATAACTTCTACCACCACAAGTGCACTTAGTTCTATGCCTGGAGATTCATTGGCATGTGGAATGAATACGCCGAGGCCAGATAATGCCAAGCAAGAGAAGATCGATAAGGAATCGTATGTTCCGGAGAAGCTGCAGATGCCACTTGTTTCTTTCAAGCCAACCCTCTCAAAAAAGACCGTCAAAACAAGGAAGGGACAACAACTACAGTGGACAGGGAATACCATGGAGAAGCATGGAAATATTAGAAGCAACAATAAGAAGGAACTTCTATCGTTTTTGCATACTATATCTGGCGGAGATCAACAGAGAGCTGCATTGATTCTCGAAGGTGTCATCAAAGAAATCCCTGTTGCGAAAGAGAAGCTTCTGAAGAATACTATTGATACGGACATAGTTGCATCCATTAGTGACACGGTTAAATCTTTTGGAAGTTAGGGAAGAACACAGGAAACACAACAGTGCCTTGATGCTATTACCTTTGCCGCTGTTGCAAATCTAAGCGAAGGGGTTTCACGAGAAAAGGTGAGGCAGCGATTTAACCTGTCATCAAATGCGATGGTGAAAGCGAGGAAACGGACAGAAGTGTATCAAGAGCAAGTTATCAACGGCGAGACTCCACAATTTGAGCATTAAAGAAGAAAACCGCATAGCAACTCACACTTGTAGACCGACCGAAGCTAACACAAATCGAGAAAAACATACTACACTACGCGGTGTACTGTACACAAAAGAAATGTATATCACCTAAACATTCAACATATCTTTTTATAACATTTATGATTCCTAGATTTCACAATACCAAACATCACCCTGTAGATGAGATTATTTGGTTAAACGCCCGTGTACACGTACACGTACCCAGAGTATCGAAGATAAGACACATTCATGCCAAATCAAGCAACCTTCTTCTTCGATACTGCTGTTCCTTGATCTTCCCCTTGCTTGTACTCGGTCAAATCATGCCGCTCCCCTTTTCTCACTAGACGGAATCCGATGCGAAACAATATCGCAAACCAGAGCACATGCAAACTGGTAATTCCAATCAAGAGGGAAAGGAAGACCGAGAAACACATTTTGTAATACATGATATCCATCGTTCCTTCCAGATACAATACATGACTATCCAACATGGCTGATTTGATAATGACAAAGGGTAAGATACCCAATCTTGTGATTGCCCATACCACCAACAAAGTCACAAAGCACACGACGGTGGTAACTTTCCATTTCATAAAGTTGGCCAACTTGCTCAAATCCACAGGCACATCGCTAATATCGTGCACCAAAAACACCATACTGCCAACCCTCGTGAATCTGCTATAGCTAGATCCGAAAATTAAGAGGTTGGTAATGACATGATGAGCAAACATCTCCTGGAAGTCCCCACGACAAGTTGGATTCCATGAAATATTTACTGGGCTTTGAAATTTACTTCCACCTTTTGCATTGGCATTGAATGGATTCTGAAATTCGGCAATAAAGCTCAACTCCAACAGACTCAACATAGCTTCCACATTGTACGCACATTGGATCATGTAGTACCACAACATTCCCGTCTCCACCGGTTGAAAAGGATAATCGACATACACCATTTTAGCACCGCCCTGCTCCTGATTCCACCAGGGCTTGTCCCAAAAATACCAAATTCCAAATCCGGAAACGGCAGAATGGTAAATAAGCCGAAACGCGTATTCGCCAAACTTGATGATTCGCTCCTCGTTCTCTTTTTCCCATTCAACCCCGTGCGTGGATCTACCTGCGCGAGCTCCAATGAAGCAGAACAAGGGGATGGATATTCCCTTGACTCTGCGCATCAAGAGGACTAAAGCAAAGAGGACGACCAAGGCATCGGGTGTAGTCATTACAGCCAATGACGTTGTAGGGATCTTTGCAAATTGCATCATGGTGGATAGATCCCAGGGTGCAAGGTTATGTTCGGCCACAAAGTCTGCGTATGTGGGAAGGCGAGGGAAGTAACTTCCGCCCATATTTCGTGGAAATTGCTGTGAGAGAAAGCCCTCTCCTGATCCTAGTCCAAATGGTAGGGAGTCCCGCCATTGTGGAAAATTGAGTGATGTGCATATGGAATCAATGTAGCTGAAAAAGATCAACACTAGTCCTAGTGGTAAGCTGCTTAAAGGGACGGTCTCTGCTGCCATTATGGTAGGTACTGCATAGAGGGCTATGGTAGCGGTCGTTGGCTGTTAATAAATGTTCTTCCAGTGCTGGTTGTGTTCGCAAATAATTGCAATCCAGTAAAAATTACAACACTTTTTGTTTTTGTTTTTGAAAAACTTCGTTGGTGAAATTTCAAAAAGTTGGTGGGGGTTGATAATTCAAAAAAGTCGTCCCCCAAAGCGGGGCTGTAAAAGATCACAATTCTAAACTCAAATAGTGTGTACCGTACGTGTGTATGATAAGTACAATAAAATGATACAATCGTCCGCGATGAAGAATTGAATTGTTGAACGGATGAGAAGGGCTAGTACTTTTTCAACAATTATTTGGACTTCGGCATTGGTCGTGAACGCTGTGGATAAATCTGCATCCGTGAGTCTCCCGGCAACTACTGTAGGTGTGGTGTCCAAGAGGACCGCACGTATTAATACATCTTCAATTTTGAGAGCCATTGCAAGCGCTCTTTCCCGGGGTTCCAAGCTTGGAGATAACATTTTGAAACATTCTCACTACAAGTAAGTGTACGTATGTATTATCTTTTCAAAAGTTATTTACAGGGACATTTATAGGTCCTTCTTGGTAACTTGCTCCTCGCCATTCTTATGCTCAGACAAATCATGTATTTCCTTCTTGACTACAAGGTTGTAACCAATTTTAATCAAAATTTGGAACCAGAACACATGCAACGAAATAATGAAGACAAAAAGAACGTAAAAGTGAACCCTGATCATGTAGTATGCCCTGACATCAATCCCCGGCACAGTTAGATAGTCCTCAAGTAAAACACTCTTAAAAATCACAAACGGCAAGATTCCAAGTCTTGTAATCGCCCAAACAATGACCATTGTGACGAAGCAAATAATTGTAGGGATTTTCCATTTCATAAAGTTTGCTAGCTTGCTCATGTCCACGGGTACGTCACTGATATCATGAACCATGAATACCATGCTGCCAGCTCTTGTTAAACGGAAAGCACTGGATCCAATCACAAGCAGATTTGTGATCACATGGTGTATAGCCATCTCATTGAAGTCGCCTCGGCAAGTCGGGCTCCATCCGATGTATAGTGGGCTCTGAATTGTTTTGGTTTTTGACGAAAAAGGATTTTGAAGCTTGAAGACGAAACTCAGTTGGATTAATGAGGCCATTGCATCGACATTGTAGGCACTCTGTACTAAGTAATACCATGTCGTGCCCGTTTCAATGGGATGAGAAGGGTATCCCAACCACAAATCAGTCTGTCCTCCCTTTGCATACCATGGTTTACCCAGAAAATACCAGAGACCAAAGACGGAAACTGCAGAATGATACAGGAGTCTGAAGAGATATTCCCCGAATTTAATTATTTTTTCTTCGTTTTTGCTTTCCCATTCTGCACCGTGGGTGGAACGTGCAAGATTTCGTCCAATAGAACTGAAAAAAGGACAGAGTACATTCTTAATCTGTCTCAGTATCAGAACTAGGATGAAAAGTGTAACCAAGGCATCCGTGCTCGTCATATCACCGAGTGCCGTTGATGGGGTTTCAAACGCATATTTGGATAGATTTGACAGATTATTTTCATATTTGTGCTCCGATAAGAAGTCGGCATAAGAAGGGAGCTTGGGGTAATTCGCGCTGATGAAACCGTCCGGAATCTCGTGTGAAAGCAGTGTTTCGCCAAGACCAAATGGCATGTTTTCTCTCCATTTTGGCTGGTTGAACGCGTAGGCTATAACATCTATTACAGCTATCACATTCAGAAGCAACCCAGAAGGGCAGGTTTCGTGAGTCAGTATCGTGCTGGACATACTTCTGAACTTGCGAACTTGCGAACGTGTGAGTTTGTGAGTTTGTTTTTCAATTGTATTGTGGTCTTTGGGGAATCTGTCTATTTACCTATTTACGCATTTTTTCCTTTTTTCGCAAAAAGGATTCGTTGGCGGAACGCACAGACTGACCCCCGCCGTAGAGCGAGTGGGGGGGTCCTTTATTACACCCCTGTTGCATACGTGGTGTTTTCGCGGAATTTTGAAGTCCCTTTTTATTAAAAAACACGCCCTAACTACGCCCTCCTGTCGCCTGACATGACACGCACGGCGCGTTATTAGATTAGTACGCGAGCGAGTTTTCTTTTCTGATAGGTCAATACGAGTCAGTCAGTCATTCAAGATCTCAAATCCAATCTCACTCAAAAGAATAGCTGCTAGCTGCTTTCCTTGGCAGTGTGAATTGTGGCACCGTGATACATATTGATACAAGAAATTGCAAAACGGCAAGGTTTTCAATCCATATTCTTGCATAACCATGGCCACTATCGTTTTCGCATGTAAATCCAATAGTTGCCGCTCACAAATGGCAGAGGGGTGGGCACATAAATGGATCCAGGATCAACTCTACATTTTCAAAACAACGCTCCAAGAATTCCAAGAAGAAGATCAAAAGGGAGATGATTTCAATGATGACAAATTGGCACGTCGGGTCAAAGAACACATTGTGTTGCTTGAGAGTACTGCTGTAGCGTCTGTTGCTTTGGACTCTTCCGCGGTGTTTGATGCCTCGTCTTCATCAGATATCGCTTCTGCAGCAATGTCCACCCTCTCATGCCGCGGCAATGATTGTCGTCAACGGCAACGAAAACAAGTGAAATCAAAAGCAGTAGAAGCCATGTCGAAAGATGGTGTCGACATATCTTTATATCAGCCCAAAACTATCGACGAAATTCTTCCGGTTCTAACAAATGAGGCGAAAGCCCTGTCAGTAGAAAAAGATGATGTGACATCTCAAATAAATATCAACAACAAAATATTGGTAAATGCGGTGATAGAAGAAATGGACTCTGCACCAACCAAATCTGTCGACAAACTTATTGTTCTTTGTTCCTGTGGGGAAGAGCTGAAATATGAATTGACAAGGAGATCAAAATCTGTAGAAGAATGGTCCATTGATGCCCCCACTGCTGCTTCAAAAGCTGGTGAAGGAGACCAGGCTTATCAACGAGTTAGTTTGGAGATTAAGAAGGAGGTGAACATTTTGATGGGGAGTTTACTGCCGAAACCCTTTTTTTGAGTGATGGAGAACAGTATTCCTTTCATAGAGATGTGATTACCAGTGAATAAATTATGCATCATGATATTAGATCCGACTCTTGATGAAAGAACATTTATGCATTTAGACCTGGAGCGATCATGATGAGCATCATCTTCGTACGGACTACCTCGAGTGGATATCTATCTATGCTTGAGATGATGTTTACATAAATGCGCAAGAACCCCAGCTCCTATATGTTTTACATCTCCAATCGAGTTATTTCGCAAATTGAAAATCATCTTTTATAAATGAATGATTTGTAACTGCCTGGCAGAAATACTAAGTACAGTACTGTTACGTGGGCGAGCACATTTCGAATTTTCAACAATTCAGTAGATATGGAGAAAAGTAAAGGTTTACTTTACTGCAACTGGATGCAAGCTGTAATGCAGGAGTGAGTCTCAAGTTTGGCATCAATTGGCCGCCCAGCACACTAAGTGGGGTCGACTGCGTGCTTGAAAAAGGAACAATCAAGAAGGTCGCAGAATTTCTCTCAATGTTTTTGTCCGTACAATCCTTTTGAAGTTCAAAGTGTTAGATAGCTTCTTGATCATTGATCATTGGTGATTACGGGTACTCGTAGATCCAATGTTTCTATTTTATTTAAATAATAGATGTTTCTTGACATGACATTTTGTTACCGGTTCAAGGCTTGGTTGATTTAGTTCGATTGAAATATATTGTATTGAAGTTGTACATCAATTGTCCCTGCTGCAATTGTCCCTACTGCGCCTCACTCACAGCCAGTAGATCCAATGTTTCTATTTTATTTAAATAATAGATGTTTCTTGACATGACATTTTGTTACCGGTTCAAGGCTTGGTTGATTT
>Ga0115005_10001839_pt1 | contig 16980 bp, 26 predicted proteins | sample ArcOceMetagenome_FD_87163 | JGI IMG/M metagenome (GOLD analysis project Ga0115005, IMG submission 87163) | Marine eukaryotic phytoplankton communities from Arctic Ocean - Arctic Ocean - Greenland ARC118M Metagenome | ecosystem: Environmental > Aquatic > Marine > Oceanic | place: Arctic Ocean... | reverse complement strand
TTCGTTGAGCTGGTCTTTCCAAGCGTCCTGCATCTCTACGGACTGAGCATCGGCCATCCAAGGATGGATATTACCGAACACCGCTACATTACCTAGCACCGCTTTATTCTCAGGAATCCATAAATACGGACGATGTGCTAACACACCTTCAGTTTTGATGATCTCGACAATATGACCATCAACCAATAAAGATGAATCGTCGTAAACAGCCGGAATAATCGGTTTTACCGGTGCATTAGCGCCCATTTTAGACCCCCAGAATGCGAGCTTACCTTCCAGCTTTTTCTCGATGGCTTCTTTCACAGCTGCCGTCGTAATGATCTCTGCATCAGGAAAAATCCCATGCAGCACTTCTGCACCAAAGTAATAGTCGGGATCAGCCTGACTAATAAAAATGGTTTTTAATGTTTTCTTTGAATCAAGTACCTTTGCTGCAATTCTCAATGCGTCCGCTTTGGTAAAGCCTGTATCAACTAATAATGCTTCTTTTTCCCCGTATACCAGAGTGGCATTGACACCAAAACTTCCACTGTCAGCCGTGTAAACATCCAAAGTTAATCCATTCTTTTGATCCGCAATGGCAAACTGAGCAATAAACACACTTATCAAGACGACTAAAATTCTTTTCATAAAGTTCTCCACATGTAAAAGGTTTAACACATGATAAAGAGTTGAGATGCTCAGAAAAACACAAGAGAATGAACATTATTATTTCACAAATCGAGCAAATAAGATGGACAGAGTAACCGCCGCCAGAGTTTTTGTTGATGTAGCCTACTCGCTTAGCTTTACCGCTACCGCAAGCCGACTCGACATGTCGCGTGCTATGGTCACCCGGTATATTGAAGCGATGGAGGATTGGTTACAGATACGTTTATTTAATAGGACCACACGAAAAGTTTCTTTAAGCACGGCAGGACAGGCATGCTTGAAAGAAGTTGAAGCCTGGTTACAACAAGCAGAAAAAATAGCCTTACAAGCAACCGACAACAATGAGCTTGCGGGTACGATTCGGATTGCCACCAGCATGTCTTTTGGATTTTCACAATTAATGAAACCAATAGCCGCATTCATGTCACTACACCCCAAAGTACAAATCGATATTGACCTGAATGACGGCGTCACCGGGCTGACGGAACAGAGCATTGATCTGGCTATACGCTTAGCTTCTAAGCCTGACCCTTCTCTTATTGGAAAGCCAATCAGCGTATGCGAGTCCGTTATTGTCGCTTCGCCTAGCTACATTAGCCAAAATGCAGCTATAAACCACCCAAGTGATTTAGCTCTCCATGCTTGTCTAGGATATAAAAACTTTGAACGGCATATCTGGCATTTATCGCAAAACGACCTGTTTGAATCAGTTCCTATTAAATGCCGACTGACCGCTAACGAAGCAACCACCCTGCTACATGCTGCACTAAACGGCACTGGAATATCATTACAGCCTACCTATTTAGCTAACGCTTACATCAATAGTGGGCAGTTAGTCCATATTTTACCCGAGTGGAAGCCAAACGATTTACAGGTCTACGTACTTTACTCTTCCAGAAAGCACCTCTCCCCCACAGTCAGAAGCTTAATTGATTATTTAGACACCTATTTTCAGCTACCCCAGTGGTGAAGGCGTTAAATTTAAATGGATGTCGTCCGATACCGATAGCTACATACCGCCGGTTCAGCTTGGCGATATTATGCGCAGCAATGGTGTCGGTGAGGTAATTGAGTTACGCCATCCCGACTTTTCTGCAGGAGACAAAGTTCAGGGGATATTCGGATGGCAAACAATCATCGCAACTGACGGTAAAGGCATTAACAAATTAGACCCGTCACTGTCCGATGAAATCGGCGCTATCAGTCTTCTCATTGTGAGTTGTCGCGGGGTCATACAAAATATAACAGCCGCTGTTTAACACAGCGGTTTGGTTAACATACACACCAGAAAGGCCACCGAGTTTTGCGGTGGTCAACAATTAGGTAGATCGTTATTGCATTGAGCTAAGGCCAAACAAGTTACCTTCGGTATCCATGCAAATACTCACAAAACCAAACTCACCGATGGACGTTTTCGGCTGGACAACTTTGCCGCCTGCCTCGCTGACCTTTGCTTGCTCAGACAAACAATCTTCGACACCAAAATATACAATCGTTCCGCCAGTTACGGGCCCAGCCCCTTCTCTTTTAACAAGCGCCCCACCTGCTCCGTATGATTCCATGTCGGTAGGGAACGCCTTCATAAGCACTCGGCTATCCGTTGGGTCGGTTAAGTCTTCCAGCTCCTTGTCAAATACCGCTTCGTAAAAAGCCGCTGCTCTTTCCATATCGTTTACGTAAATATCAAACCATCCAATTGCGTTATGCTTCATGATCATTTCCTGTCTCTAGTGAAAGTAAGATCATGCTAATGGGCAGCGGTTTTTAGGTATTGTATAAATCAGACAACATATTTTCGGTAATATTCGGCAGGCGTATATCCGGTAATGTTACGAAATGAATGTATAAAATGGGATTGATCAGTATACGCTTCGAGGTAATGCTGTTTAAATGATTGTTGTAACCTGATCACCTTAAGAAAATCATGCGGGGCAAAGCCCGTAGCCTTTTTAAGACTGCGTTGTAATTGACGAGTCGACATATGAGTTACAGCAGCCATATCCGCCACCGTTTTAATGTCTGCTAAATTCGACAAAATCGCCTGGGTCACGGTATTAACGGCTACCAGCTTTCGCTCCATTAGCGTCCATACTAAGTCAGATAATATAGACTGCTTACACTCAAAGCCCGCTTTAGCGAGCGCTTCACTAGCGGCGACTAATGGCAAGCTTCCCTGATACGGCGTCCCAACAAAGCTATCTGAAGTCTCTTTCAAATCACCTTGCCAAGCTCCCGGAAAAAACTGAATACCTGCATAATGAAAATCCTTACCCAAATTTAGCACTTCATAAGTCGTACGTAAGGCTGTAACTCCAGCAATTTCTGTATCTTTTTGATTAAAAAGGATGTTAACGCACGCATCCGGTATTGCATGTAACAGAAAATCATCCGCTAACGGCACCTCGGTTTTAAGTTCCCAATAGCTATGCACAACTTCAGCAAGCTCGCTTGGGGGTTCTTCCTGTCTATAGGACAACGAGCGAGCCTCTTTTTCGATACCATCTTGAATAGGATCGTACATACCACTCTTCCTTGAATTCAAATTCATTATAATGACTTTCAGCGTTTCAAATAGTGAAAAGCTCAACCTTTTAGGCAGGGACTACTTTGTTGTTTATATTGATTTAGACGGTGTTAAATCCATTAACGACAACAAGGGGCACGCATCAGGTGGCCAACCGTTGGTATTAGTTACGGAATTGTCAACGGACAAGAGGGGCAAAACCACAACAGCGTTTTAGAGAAAGCTGACCGGCTTATGTACGAGCATAAAGTTGACAAAAAGTCGCCTACACAAACCCCAAGGGCATGAAAAGAACACATCTAACGGATCTAATAAACACCGTATCAGCCTGCTAACGCGGCTTTGATCGCTCCACAACGGTTGCTGACTACCAGCTGATAACGCCCTTTTCAACCGCATGTTATTTTTCTAACTACCTAAAGGACACCAGCTACCCACCGTTAAAACACACCTAAATAAATGGCCGGTATAGCAAGGCCTATAAACAGAATACCTAGTCCATAACCATTTCCTTTAGCTAAACGAGCATTACCTTCATCGCCTTTTTTATACAAAACATCTGTATATCGGCCTACTGGGACTATGTGTGAGCTAAAAGATGTTTTTGATTCAACTTCGTACGTAGTGCCATTTAATGAAAACTCAAAAATAGGCCTAAACATTGTTTGTTTTCGGTTATCACTTTTCGTTTGGTACTCATCATAGCGTAATATTTTGCCCTGAGTTTTTAGTACTTCCCGATTAAACCGATAGTAATCAAATATGATATAGCTCCCAATACCTCCGAAGACCACACCCGCTATTAATGGAACAACATTCATACATAGCCCTATAAAAATATGGAAAATCGGCCTAACAACATACGTTTGTTAGACCAATTAATCGCCAAACTGAAAATACAATATATTTGACCAATTACCTAAACCAAGACCATAAAAAGGTTCTAATGGGTCATATGGTGGTGGCTCTTGCTTGCGGCCCAACAGTTTATCTAAGAAGCCTCTATGTGGCTCATCAGGAATAATAGCCTTAGGTACAGCTAGTGCGCGTACATCCTGATTAATAGAGTTTATTTCTTCTACCAGTGCCCGATTTTTTGCTTCTAAAGGGCCTTCCTCCATATCAAATATTTCACCGCATTCAAGGATAAAATATTGTCTTTCATTTGAAGCGTTAGATAAAAAAGCTTTTGTCTCAAAAACTATTCAAAACATACTGATACCCATACTGACCTTTACTCGCTGGTCGAGCATGTAGCTGATCGATAATGAACCTCTCCGCCACATCATTGATATCCATCGTTGATACACCAATGTCGATACGACCATCAAGGTAATCAAAAACCCTTGTAAGAAGCCGACCGGACTCCCGCATTAAATTCAACTCTTCAGCACTTTTCAGTTTTATGCTAGCCACCGACAACCTTCCTTAGGTCTACGTTGGCCAGCTTCATTTGGTCACGCATGATCTCAGAAAAAGACATGCTGGGATTCGCCTCGGCGAGCATGCCAATCTTTATCCAATACTCAGCCTGAGCATTGATAGAGCGAACCATAAGTGAACTCGCCTTACGAACCTCCTCATGAAGTTCGTCGTCAATCTTTACAATTCCCATAGCAACTCCTAGATATACGGTATGTATACGTTATATATACGAATCATATATCGCTGATGCTCGGCTGGCAATGGTCAGTCAGCAATGTAACGCCGCACTAAAGAACTGAAATAACGTAACTATTGAGGTTTCATGGTGCGCAGCGCCCGATGTTAAGTGCATTGCTAGCTTTATGCGTGGTATGCACAACCTTCAATAAGAACCTGCCCCTCCCGCTCTCTAAAACCATAGATCAGAAGGCCCGGCTCTTTTCTTTTTTCTAATTCTACTTTCCACAACACAATCACATGATCAGGATTTCTATGTATGGCGACTAAATCAGATATTTTATGTGTTCCATGCAAGTCAAAGTTTTCTTCAATCTGCCTGTTGAATTCACCTTCTGGAAAGTCTTCAGAGGGATTCTCATCGAAGAAAAAGCGAATGAATTCATTGTAATTTTTTTCATTCCATGCGTTCTCGGTATGCTCAGCTAACGGCATTACAATATCGAGTATCTCCTTGTCACTAAGATCCTTGGCTTCCATCCTATCCTCCATAATCGTTTACGCTGCGGTAAGTAGTAAGCAACGCTACTACTGAACAATACCATACCACCGTAAAAACGAAACCCAACGATGGAATAAAAAATACCATACGTTGGGAATCTGTCTTATTAAACGCTTTGTTTGGCGCTACGCGCTGACTTGATTATTTGAGACCAACTTCGTGCAGGCATCTCGTGTAAAAATTGCGTCTAAGGCATTCTTTGATGACCGCATAAAGCCCCGCACAGGGGCAGACAAATAAGCGCTGCGTTTTGGCTATCCCCGCGAGCGGCTATAGTAGATTGTTAGATGCCTAAGTCCAAATAGTACCTGAACGATGATTTGATAAAACCACTGCGCTCGTAATATGCCTGAGTTGCTTCGCGAGTCAAAGATGTAGTTACTTCCAACTGCGCGCATGAAAGACTTTTAGCTTTTTCTAGTGCATGGTCGATTAGCCTTTTTCCGACACCAGTGCCTCTAGCGTATTCATCTACAACGAGCGAAGTTATACGACAATTCTGCTTTTGAAGAGGGAAATAGAAAAAGTAAATAAGTGACATAAAGCCAATTACCTTGCCGCGACTTACTGCAACAAACAAGTCTGAATTAGGTTCTGAAGAGTCGATGGCTGATATTACTTCTTCAGTATTGCAACGATACCCAAGCTGATCTAGCAAAACTTGGATACTGTCTGCATGTTTTGAACTTGCTTTTAAAATATCTACCACCGTCCATTTTCCCTCTGTCAATTTAACGCTTAGCACAGCGGGCATTTTTGGACGAGCCCGTTTCTGCTATTAAACACAAAAAAGAGCAACGCAAAAAATGTCCGGTAGTGCAATTTATTAACCTTTTCAACGCGGCTGTGATGTATAAACGTCAAAAATTGAACGACCAATTTTAACAATTGCATCATTTCGCTCTGCCATAGAAGCCTGTGTTTGAGCTAAATAGATGCTTAAAATAATTCGGGATTGATGCTTACTCCATACAACCGCTGTAATACTTCGAGCACCAAATCCGCCAGCACCTGAGCGATCCGCAATATTCCATCCGTTCGGCAAGACTGATCGCAGTAAATTACCAGTGACTTGATTGTTCACCATCCACGACTCTAATTTTTTTTGGTTCATTTCAGATAGCACGGAACCAAATAGTAATTTGTTTAAAGTACTCGCTATTGCCTTAGGAGTTGTTGTATCCCTCAAATCATCGAGTTTACCCTCATTTAAGTCAGGTTCAATACGATCTAGACGAGTTTCTTTGTCCCCAACTTGTCTTAGAAAATCAGTAACGCCTTCAGGGCCTCCTACAGCGCTTAAAATGAGATTTGCCGCAGCATTATCACTTGTAGTCATGGTTGCGAAGCACGCATTGTCGAAAGTGATTGCCTGTCCTACTTGCTTTTCTATTACGGGGGAATAGGTCACAAGGTCTGCTTTCTTAATCTCGACTGTACTATTGGAGTTAACTTTTCCTTGCTCATCATCATATAGCAATTTAGCACAAGCTATTGTTTTAAAAGTACTTGTTAGCGGGAAGCGCTGATCGCCATTGTAATCCCAATATTCTCCATTTTGAGTATCAAGAACCGAAACCCCTATGCGAGCAGAAAGAGAAGCTTCAATCGCTCTAACGTCTTGTTCTACTTGCTGAAACTTTGAACTACTTGCAAAAACTACAGATGGTAATAAAAGCGAAAGTAGCAATAAAAATTTCATGTATATAACCCCAAGGTTTTGATTGTCATAAATTTCATCTAGAAGCATAAGGCACAAACCGAGCAACTCAGCGGAGGTCCAGCCAGCTTGCTGGCGTTTGTGCCTGGTATTGTTAGGCTTTAACCCTCCGTTGAAAGCCTGCTTTATTGCCAATGAAACCATAAGCTTCATAGAACTTGAACGAAGAGGTTCGGTTAGCGCCAGTTAATGGTGCATGTTCCTACGATTGATTCGTTTAACTCTGCTCCCAGCACGGCGCCGCCACTTTTAGTAATTTGTGTGCAAATCTCTTCCATGCGTGCATTATCCGGTCTTTGGACTGGCACACGTTCAAATTCCTCGATTAGATCCAGCGCTATCGATAATTCTTCGGGTTTTAACTGGCGTACTTTCATAGATGCCTAACGCCGCCAGCACAGGCCGAAGCACGCAGTGCGGAGGTCCAGCCCCGAAGGGGCGATTGTGCCTGGTCTTGTTATATGCATTTACCCAAGCACCTCTTGGTCTTGGTTTGATTCAGTTTGAAAAAGACCTTCTTCGCCGGGCCAGACGCACGGTAATGCCCGAAAACTCTTATTCTCATAATGAGTTTGGGCAACCCTGAGATACTCTGATAGAACACTTTCCCTGACTTCAATAAATTTAACAGGGAGGCCACTTACTACATCATTTGATAAATCACCGCCTTTAAATGAACTACCTTGGTTGATTAACTCACCTATATCATTCAAAAGCTGGTGCATTAGCTCGATACTGAGACCAGATATTATAATTTCAGGGTGACTCAGTGTTTCCTCGAAGCCAACCGTATATGAAAAGCTAGGGGAGTCTTCGCAGGCTACGGAAAGAACATGCCAGCCGTACTTAGCAATATCTTTGTCAACTTTATCGAATATTTTGGAATTACTCATTGTATTGCTTCTTGCATATAACGCCGCCAGCAGGGGCCGTAGTGAAGCGCAGCGGAACGGAGGTCCCAGCGCAGCGACTACAGCACCTTGTTAAAACTATTTACCCGAATAGTAAACCACAAATTTTGTATATCTATGCTCAACACCAGCTACCACTTTTAAAGATCTTACCAAGTGATAGCAATGTACCGGCTTGTAGCCAACTAGGTACTTAGCAAAGTCACTTTCATCGAACCATACAGAATTTTCATCGCAATTTGATCCGGTGCTTGTCGAACAATAGAGGCTTGGATACTTAAGTTTATTACCAAATACCGATTTTACTGCAGGCTTAGTTTTATCCGGCTTGGCAATGTACTCAGATGAATCCACTGACAACTCTGAGAACTTATCCTGTTCATTTTCACAAGCCAGCGCTATTTCTGGTAGCAAAAAAGCTAATATCAAAATTAAAAAAGTACTTCGCATCATGATGAGTTTTAACGCCCAATTCAGCGGGCAAAATTTGCGCAGCTAATTTTGATCCGCTGCAATTGATTGTTAGTTTTTGTCAGGTTCCAATGCCCTTCTTATGTTTTCAATGATTTTCTCTTTCGCAGCAGGGATTTCTTTGTTTATAGCTTCTACAGATCGCTTATTGTCTTCCATTGCTTGGGTGAACTTGGCTGTATTAGCCGGGCTAACACCACAATGGAAAGCAGCACCATGAATGATACGATCTAGGCTAAGCGCAACACCTTCGATTTCCTCGAAAAGCGCCTTATCCACCCAAAACTTGTTGAGCTTCGAGTAAGAAATGAATTCATCAATAGCTTTGTTGGCTGCATCAAACTGGGGTCCAAGTTCGTGTGTCGGTCCCGAGCGGTAAACAAAATCCTTGCCTTTCGACTCCATATCCACCAAACGGTGATACAACCCTTCGATAACCTTGATTCGCTTTTCGTGAAGCTTCGAAAATTTAATTTGATGCTCAAGCGTTCCAATTCCTATCGAAGACTTTATCTCTTCAGTTAAACGAGTCGTTCTTTCAAGTCTGTCAACCACATCATCAAAGCTATCTTTGAGGGCCTTTTCTTCGCCTCGTTTTTTAAAGTATGAACCAAAGTATGCACCTAATGCCGCAGATACCAAGGCCACGAGAGTAACGTAGGCATAGTGAACAGCTGACAGTGATACGCCATTCTCAACGATTTCCTTAGCTAGATCTTGTAGGTTCTCAACTGCCACTACTTATGTCTCCGTAAAACTAACGCCGCAATAACCGAGCGGAGCATTGCGTGGTAAAGTGAGCGAAGCGAACCACGCATTGCGGAGTCCGGTTGATTGCCTTGTTAACTGCTGCCTGCACCATACTCTACCTTTATTCTGTTAATCCAACCCCAATTGTGCACGGCCTTGTATTCAGTACCATTTAGCGGCCGACTGATTGAAAGTGTACTTTCTGAAACCCATTTCAGAGTTGGGGCTACTTCGTCTGGATGGCCATCAATTATATAAATATTACCGTTACTATTACCTAGTTCTTGCTGTGCACCGATTATTGATATTTGAGTACTAAACCCAGTTGTAGCACCACAGTCTCTTTGAAAGATAACGGCTTTATGAGAATTACCTGGTGATAGATATTCTTCGTGCACATAGTTTCCGCACATATCGCTGCCGATCCAGAAAAAAACGCCTAAGAAAGTCGCTGGTATAGCTAACAACGCTAAAACAATTCCAATGGTAATTTTTAATATGAGCTTCATAGGCAGTTAACGCCCGCAACACCGGGCAATTTGAAGCGTAGCGAAAAATTGATCCGAGTGCTTGCGTTTGTTAAGTGCTTTGCTTGGCATAGAGTTCCTTTGCTTTTGGCAGTCGCTTTACTATCGCTTTAAACCTTGGTCCTTTTCTTACATCAGCAATATTGTTTGTTCCATTTTTAGAATAGAACGCCTCGACCTTTTCAATATATTGCGCGCAGTAGTATATTTCTTGCCTATAGTCTTTGTTTTTTCTAGAGAGAATAGCAACACGCTCAAAATAATAAGGTGCGGGGACCAAGCCTGCCTTTTCCATGGTCTTTAGTTCAGCATCACAACAGCGCTTCATTGCCTCAAGATCATCTTTCTGTGCCTCAGCCAACTCCCAAGTTTGCTTGCCATCGACTAAGTTGGCACCGTCTGTTACTTCAGCGATTAATTCCACACTGGTTTTTAGCGAGCCATCCGCATTCTGTAAGGAAGGCTGCTTTTTCTTAAACAGAAAACTTAAGAGGCTCATTTGAACTCCTTGGCACTTAACGCTTGCATAAGCGGCGCCCGACTAGGGCGTCCGGTGGAGGCCCATCGGGCCGGAACAGACTTAATGCACTTGTTACAAGCTCACTCAAAAACCGGCCTCATAAAACTGCGTTCACAGCTTAGTACACAACGAGTTTCTTCAGCGTATTTGAAGGCGGCTTGGCAATCCGAGTCTTTGAACGAGGCCTCACGGTAAATTTCATAGGCTGCCAGAGATTCGAACGTGAATAGTGCGATGGCGATATTATTTGCACCCTCGGAAGGCAAGAAATACCCATGGTGCTGACCACCGAACCTCTGGACCAGAGGTATCCACATCTTGGAATAACGCTCGAACTCCGCGGCTTTGTAGGGATCTATGACGTACTTTAGGTAGCAGGTAACCACTTGAACTCCCTTTCAGTTGGCCTTGTAACGCCTACATTAAGAGGCTAATTATAGCTGGCTAAAATAACGAACGAAGTGAGCTAGCCAGCTGTAATTAGTCCACTTGAATTTTTTTTTAGGTATACAACATAACCAAACTAAGAAAGTACTGTACCTAATATAAAAACTAACACTATAAGCATTATTATGACTAAGTGTTTAAAATTGCTATCACTAAGTAATTTTAAATTTTGCTTCATGTGATTACACATTGCAGGGGTAAATTTCACACCACAATGCCGACAGAAATTATCACCAAACGAAACCTTTTTATTACATTCAGGACAATTGTATATTGCAGAGTGGAATCGCTCACCTGAGCTTCTATCAATCCAATCAAAATCGTCCATGCATGCTCCGTATACCTAACGCCGCGCTCTGCGGCAAATTTGAAGCGCAGCGGAAAAATTGTCCGACAGCAGCGCTTTGTTATGCATTGCTAACCGTAACCTGCCTTACCTCTGTTTGCACTCCAAGGTACTCATACACCGCCCGTACTTTTTTTACAAAGTTCTCATCTCTTGATAGTAATAAATTACAGAATGAGGCCATTGATGCGTGGCTATTATCGCTCAAAGCGGCGATAAATCGCCTTTCCTTATGTACTTTGGAGTCGGGGAAGTAGCCAAGAGTATTAAGCATGTTATACACACCGGTCACCTTTTGGTGTAGATGATAAGGTCTGTCAGGGTAGATAGGGTTTATACGAATCTGGAAGAAATCTTCTAAGCTGTTGATTTGATCGTTCTTTGGGAGCTTAACTTTGACAGCATCCCATATTTTTTCGATCACTTTCGGAGGCTCGATATTATTTAGTTCCTTTGGACCTATACCCACTGACTCTCTGTAGGACTTTATTCCATTCCACTCTTTTGTATCTGGAATGTCTCTTGACATGGTATTTTCAAGCTCATGAAGCGTAGATTTATATTGCTCCTTCATTAATTCAGAATACTCTTTAATCTGCGTCCTCATTCCAGCAGGAAGTTCTTCAGCGTTTTCGAGCATACCATCCATAAGCTGTGTAAAAGCAGCCAATTGTTCCTCATGAATATCAGAAATGCTATCACCCGATCTTCCGCCAGAGAACTTGAACAGCCACTGGTTCATTGAATTTTCAATGCTTCCATATTCATTATCATTGCTACAGTATTCTTCGAACGCTTCAAATACGTCTCTGCTAGTGATGGTCGCTTTGTCAGTGATGATGAATCCAGGTTGCTCAATGACGATTTTTAAATGATATGAACCAAGGTCTTTTAGAACATTAAGAAAGTCGCTTTCATAGCCGGAAGATCGTCTTATCTCTTTAAGAGTTTCGTCAGAGTAAACAATTTGAAACTTGTCCATTAGCTCTCGCCCAAAGCTACCCACGCTATTCTTAACCAAAAGATCAAGGATGTTTTGATCTAAGTATAATGTCGGCTTCCCTGAATATTGTGGTGTAGGTGTAGTATCCATACTCATCTCAGATTGCATAACGCCGCGCTCTGCGGAAATTTAGGAGCGCTAGCGAGTAAATATTCCGTAGCAGCGCCTTGTTATAGGGCTATACACAGCCCTCTGTATTATAAGCAAGGTGCATCTAGCTCAACGATATAACCTGTCCATTATTGACGCGTATAGATTGAATTTTAAACTTTCTATCCATGACGGTTACCTCTTATGACCTGATCATATACTTACTATTACGGTTCATAAACGCAGGCTCTGTTCCTTCCAATATATCGAGAACGATTCCATTAATTTCAGGGTTCTCAATAGCCCCAGAAACGTAAGACATTTTATTAGCATCAGCCCTATCGAATACCGCATGAATGATTTGCTCTGCATCGCAAGTAACAGCTAGGTTTGCATTATGAGTAACCATAATCACCTGCCTCCGATCTTTTGCTTCTTTTATTACAGGAACCAACAAGGAATAAACTGTCTGGTTGTCCAGATTTTCTTCCGGCTGATCAAGAACTATAGGGCGAGTTTCTTTATCGACCAGCAGATAAAAAATTAGTAACAGCGCTCCCCGCTGTCCCGGCGATAACTTTTCTACAGGCACACCCTGTAGCAGAAGCGAATACCTAGACTCCAAGAAATTCAGACCAAAAATATAGTCGTAAAAATCAATAAGTTTTTGATCACTCTTCAAAAGCTTACCTTCAATATCTATTAATTCCTGAGATGTTGAGCCAGTCCTTCTATCATATTTAAGCATATCCAATAGCGTATTCAAAAAAACCACCACGCCATCGGCAGTCTCAAAGTCACTGACATTTATCAACTGGTCAAGCTGATCAAAACCCTCCATTTCGCCAGAGAAAGTCCCTGAGCTGCGCTTGATATAATTGAAAAATGTTTGGCGTAACGAAGTTACCGAATTACTTGCTTCAAAAGTAAGTTCAAATTCATCTTTAACAAGCCGATGCGATTCTATTAGGTTTTGAACGGGCTTATACATACTCCGCTGCAATTGCTGAATATTCTCTAAATATCCAAATACATCTCGTACTTTCGCTTCTCTTTTTTCAAGTAGCAATTGAATTCTTTCAGGAAGCTTCCCATAGGCTTCAAGCTGAGCTTGATAAAATTTTAGCGAGTCAGATTGATCTGAAGATCCTATAATATCCTTTTTTTGATCCTCCCATTCTTTAAGGGCACCTAGATAGGCTTGGTACTCTTTATTTGGCTGATCGAGTTCTTTGTCGAGTTGCTTTATTTTAACTTTGATAGCAGCAACTTCTTCACTATTTTCAGTGTCACTTAAAGAAATTTTGGAAATACCATCATTAATGGCAGAAACAGCTTGAATTAACCCACTATCATCGACCTTAAAGTTAACTACATCCTCCCAATTAACTCCCGTTTTTTCCAAATGTTCAGAAACTGAGTCTCTGGCACCATCCACTGTTTTTGCTAGGCTATTAACAGACTGAATAATTGCCTCGAAAGAATTCCTCTTTGCGACAAGATCCGATTTCTCCAAAGCATTGTTCGAATTCTTTAGTTCAAGCTCTTTAAGACGCTCCCGCAATCCTTTAATAGTCTCTACCGTTGCCTTCTGTTCTTCTGTTTGAACTGCATCTGGGGGACTAATTGATTCAGGCTTTATTATATCATGTGAGGAAAGTTCACTTTCCTTATGGGCTATGCGCTCTTTAATTCGCTTCAAACGGTCAGTAGAAAAATTATTTTCTGCTTCGATAATCTGAAAATTGATATCCGTAAGGCTTGCCCTAGAAGAATTAATGGCACTCCTAAGAGAGGACTCGCGATCAAAAAGCAATGCATCAAGTGATGCATAGTCTTGTTTATCTGATGAATCGACATGAGAAAAAATCACCGACTTCAGTTCCTTCTCAAACCTACTCGCCCCCTCCTGCCCATCCGAACTACACAGCTCTTCGAAATATTTCTGTGATATATATTTAACACGGTCTACAGAGGACTGATCAGGATTATCACTAAGTAAAGTAGAATATTCTTCACCACTCGCCCACTTTATAGTCGCAGAAAATTCGCGAGACCATGACATTTTCGGGTCTCTAAACCGCTTGCCCGTTAGGAATGAAAAATATTCGGAAACACCAGAGCCACCAGTTAGTGCGACGATATCTGCAAGCGCACTTTTACCACTACCTTTATTGCCAATAATCGCTATTAAGTCCGCATTCAGATCAATGGATGTCCCGTCAAACCAAGAATCGCTGGTAGTCGCTCCATCTATTTTTCTTACCGAAATATTATCAATTAACTCTGTTGGATGAGACTCCGACCACCTTAGTTTGGCTGGCTTCTCGCCTATAAAACTCCTACTGACTGGTTCTCTTATCGCCTGCATCAACCCTTTAAAACATGGCTCAGCTTTCAACCATGTGATCCTACTACTGGGAAAAACGGCATAATTGACAAATGCATGAGCATCACTGCCTGCTACTGCAAGCCTTGGAATACCATTCAATGCATTAGTAAAGTCATCAAAAAAACCTTCATTAGCTTCTGACTTAACGCCTATAAAAGCTTCGCGATAAACCTCTTTTCTGGTCTCAAAGATATGAGGAAATGAGAAATACTCTCTGGCTGACGAGAAGTGCTCTTGGTGGTCTAAGCGCACAAGCCCATCACTTGTGTCCCAAGGCATCATTACGACACCACATTCATGCGGTAAAGAGTTGAATGCGCTTACAAAACTATCCTTCTTAATTTCTATAATTTTAGCGCCAAATCCATAAGCTATATCAACGTCCGCCAGGTCTAAATTTTGTGCCCCATGGGTTCGCCTTATGGCATCATCCGTGTGATTTTGGGCATAATCAGCTATTGCTTCATACGACAAGCTACGATCAGTTACCGCCAGCAATAGCTTGGACTTAAAATCTTCCAACTGCTGCTTTGACAGTTCTTCAGAAAAGATGCCGTGAACATTGAGCCTATATCGGGTGGGCGACTGCACCCTTAATTCCATCCCCGGCAACACGGTTTTAGTAAACTCAATTTCAGGGTGGTTTTGTAAATACTCTCGAAGAGCGTGATAGCCGTCAAATGTCCAATAGTCCTGAATAACAAATACTTCAGCTTCAGCTTCCTCCAGCGCGGCAACCATTAGGCGGAGCTGTTCTTCTTTTTGTACTGCAGACAACCCATGTAGTTTAACTCCATTCCATTGGAAAGAAGCTGGCGAGTGTATGTGGAAATCCCAAACTCTCCATGTTGACCCTTTGGGGGAATATCTCATATCCATCCTATATTTATTTTTACTTACACCCATAATACGTGCGGTCTGGATGTTAAGTTAGATTCTTTAAATTTTTCATTAAAAAAATGTAAAACACATAAGCGCAGACTATCGTAGCCCTATAACGCTTTGCTAAACGGCGCACAGCTTGGTGATTGGTTTTGCATAAAATTGGCGAAGCCAATGCAAAACTAAGCGTCGAGCTGGGCGTCCAGTGGAGGCCGATAGGCCGGAACGGTGTTTGAGCAACTTGTTATAAGGCACTACTGAACACTCGTTTTTATGAGCTTTGCACACACTACACAAAGTCCAACAAAAAAAAGTGTAAACCCCAGCATTGCTAATACAGCACCAATAGGTTTTCCCGTAAGAAGCCCCTCTATAGCAATGTAACCTGTACTTAGACCAAACAGGCCAAAGAAGATAATACAAACCAGCATCATAAAAAATACTAGCGGCTTCTGTAGACGTTTAAATTGCAGCCCAATTATTACTGCTTCAAAAAATCCCATGCACCATTCTCGAATGACTTATAACGCTTGTGTATGGGGCGGCTGGAGCGCAGCGTAAGCCGTCCCAGCACGCGCTTTTTGCGTGCGAACATGACACACTTGTTATATGTTTTTAATCGCACTATCGGTTCTCTGGTTTAATGTCTTTAACTGCATTAGAAAAATCAGTTATTTCAGCCGCAGTGTACTTTGTATTTACCCTAGACATTGAAGCGGGTTGATGTAAAAGACTTACGCCAACTCTACGCTCCTTTTTTGGACGTATTGGCCGAGGAGAAAACCCACCACCACAATTTGGGCAAACGTTCATTAGCAAGTTGCTGACGCAATTAGAACAAAAAGTACATTCATAAGTACATATACGAGCTTCAGTTGATTCTGGAGGAAGATCTTTATCACAGCTTTCACAGTTGGGGCGAAGTTCTAACATAGATTAAGATCTCCTTAGCTTTTCGGACATATAACAGTTTTATTCATGCGCATGCGCGTTTACAACCCTGACTGTAAAGTCAGAAATGATATCTAATATATTGTTAAATAATAATTTAATTGGATTTTTCAAAAGACACAGCTCCCTGTAAACGCGCATGCGCATTATCATTCTTGACCTTGCGCGTTATCATCCTTGTGGATAAACGTATCTAACTGATTATGTACGCTTTTTCACTTTTGTCCAATATCAATTTGAGCAAGGCTAAGCAGATAAACACGCACATTTTTTGACACAATAAAAATATACTGTATAAATAATCAGCTTTATTAATTTTTTATCCACAAGGAGAGCCGGATGAAAACAAGCCCTTTTCTTAACACTATTCGTCAATCCATGCGTGCGCGTGGTTACAGTTTACGTACTGAAAAAACGTATATTTACTGGATTAAACAGTACATTGTATTCCACAAACTTAAACACCCTTCTTCAATGGCTGCTCAAGAAGTGACGGCATTTTTAAGTCATCTTGCCATACGTTTAGGCACTCCTTTGCCACTCACCTACTGCAATCTGGCCGGGACATTAGAACGGTACAAGAGCTATTAGGGCATAGCGACGTAAAGACGACTCAAATTTATACTCATGT
>Ga0115005_10001838_pt1 | contig 16980 bp, 12 predicted proteins | sample ArcOceMetagenome_FD_87163 | JGI IMG/M metagenome (GOLD analysis project Ga0115005, IMG submission 87163) | Marine eukaryotic phytoplankton communities from Arctic Ocean - Arctic Ocean - Greenland ARC118M Metagenome | ecosystem: Environmental > Aquatic > Marine > Oceanic | place: Arctic Ocean... | reverse complement strand
GGAAGTTTAAACATAATTTTTAGATTTTAGTCAATCCTAAATTATGACTTTCTTCTGGGTTCTCTTTTTTTCTCTCTCGGCTTAGCTTGTATCAATGGCTAAAGTCGAGCTTAGGAATGCGAATAAAATAGATTCAGCATTTTCACTACTTCTTTTATCCTTATTTATTTTTTAATTGACCCAATAAAATCTCCACCGCTCTTTCCAATTGTTCATCCTCCCCTTTCGCTTTCCCATCTGCAGAATTTTGGACTTCAATATCTGGAACTGCTGGTCCCCATTCCATATTCTTCTTCGTGGCTTTAACATACCACGCCCGATAAGGCATTCGAACTGCCGAACCATCTAACAACCTGCTCGACCCAGTAGAAATTACAGCACCGAAAGTTGGTTGCCCAACCAAAGTTCCAAGACCTAATTGCTTATACGCATGAGAAAATATTTCCGCATTGGAATAACTATTCTCATTGCAAAGAGCTATCGAAGGTTTTGTCCAACTCGACAAAGGCAGCCGTTCACCAAAAGGATAAGTTTCCGTAAATTTCAAATGCTCCTTTTCCAAATTTTTAGCAGCACCTCGTGGAACGGTGTAAGAATGTTGGCGAACACTTAATACGGTCATCAACATATCAGTCGTCCAACCTCCACCATTAAATCTAACATCAATCACGAGCCCTTCTTTCCCTAAACCACTTGCCGTCAACTCTCTTTCAAATCGTTCGAAGCTTGACCAATTCATTCCTCTAATGTGAATGTAACCGAGTCGTCCATTAGAATATTGTTCAGTCAGACGCTTGCGTTCTTTTACCCAATCATTGTAAAGTTCCGTTCGCAAAGAACCTGTCGGACGAATAATAACTTCTCTTGATGTTCCAGCAGCATCAACTACTTCAAGTAAAATTCTTTCATTCGTTGTTCCATTTAAGAAACTATAAAAATTATTTGTCGCTGAAATACTTTCGCCATCAACGGAGCGAATAACATCTCCAACATTCAATTTACTTTCCGTTCTGTCAGCAGGTGTATTCGGAACAATTGAAGTAATTTTTACACCTTGTGAAGTGGGTTCTACCTCGATACCGAGCAAGCCAGTTTTTTCGCTTTGCAAATCTTCAGGTGAACTTCCGCCTCGCATTCCCATGTGACTAGCATTAAGCTGACCTAACATTTCATTATAAAAAGTTTGGAAATCTTGACGTGTCGAAGCATTCATGCAACGGTCATAATATTTGGTTCGCAACTTATCCCAATCTTGTCCGTGGAAATTCGGATCATAAAAACCATCTCGCAATCTTCTCCATCCTTCCTCAAAAATTTGCTTCCTTTCTTGCTGATGATCAATGTCTAACTTTGCTTGGAACCCAAGTCCCTCTTGCTTACCACCATCAATTTTTATTTTGGTTAAACTTCCTCCACGCTTAATTCCGTATAAATTTTTCCCATCCTTATCTAGAGACAGATTTGAAATATTAATTTCCTCTACCAGCTTTTTCACCTCATCTCCATTCCACTTGACAGACATCAAACTTGCCTCCCCAGGAGATCCTTGCCGACCTCCTCCATTGGTGGTAAAATAAAATGATTCCCCATCTTTCGAAACCATCAAATTTCCTTCGTTCCCTGCCAATCGAGTAACTTGCTCGATGCGCTCATGAATATCTTCAAAGTCAATTTGAATCGGTTCTACTTCTTTGTCTTTCTTTTTATCATCTTTTTTTACTTTGTCCTTTTTAGGTTCTTCCTCATCATCATCTTCCCAATCTTGTTTTGTTTTTTCCCAATCCTCTTTTTTCAACCAAACAAACCAAACATCAGCATCTCCATTATTTCGAGAGGAAATGAAACCTAATTTACTTCCATCTCGACTCCACTTTGGCGAAGAATCAGATCGAGGATGCAAACTTACATTAACTGGTTTTTGATTTCCATCTGCATAATGAATATAAATTTCTCGATTAAATTCTAAGTTACTCGCAGCATAAGCCAACCATTTACTATCTGGACTCCAACTCACTCCACCTGGAGTTGTCCAACCATCCATCAATATTTTTTCATTGGATAAATTTCCTTGCGGTGAAATATCTGCCACTACTAAAATTCCTCGACCTCGACGGTAAGCAATCTTTTTTCGGTCAGGAGAAATCACCATCGCCTCTTCGTCCGCGGAATCATTGGATATTTTTTTCGTCGTAAGTTTAAACGTTTTATATAAATCAACTTCCTTCGCATCACTTGAATGAACGGTGTACAAATCAAATTTCCCATCACGGTCAGAAACAAAAAGTAACGTCGTATCATTTAACCAAACAGGTTCTTTATCTCGAAAAGGATGATCCGTCAATTGGACAGATCGCTTTTTTTCTTTGTTATTTAATTTCACAAAAAGTTCTCCTCGAACGATGAAAGCAATTTGTTTTTCGTTGGGAGAAAGCGCAAAGTCAGTTGCGTCTTTTGAAAAAGTTTTATGCTCGATAGGATCAAAACGATAGTCTTGAGCAGTTTGAATTTTCAATGCTTTTGAAATCTTTTTAGTTTTGGTATCCATCGTGAAAATATTCACCCCTCTTTCAAAAACAATCTTTGAACCTTTTTCATTCACATCAAAGTTTCGAACCCCTTCATCCTTAAAATCTGTCAATTGAACTAAACGATCTGGATTTTTTCCATCAGCATTTAAGTTGAGTTTAAAAATATTATAGCGACCATTAACTGCTCTTAAAAAAAATATTTCTTCACCTCCCCAATCTGGGTAAATCTCTTGCCCTTCAAAATCCGTCATCTCCATATAGGTTTCACTATTCGTATTATACAACCACAGACTCCGATGAGCTGGCCCAGTATATGCCTCTCTCTCCACTCGACAACTTCCTTTAACAAAAGTGATATAATTGCCATCGGGCGAAGGCGAAGGCATCAAACCAACAGCATCCATAATACGATGTGGTGTTCCTCCATTTTTGCTAACCGAATGAATTTCTTGCTCCCGTTCTACTTGTTGAAATGCCCGTCGAGTATTAAAAATAATCTGTCCATCACTTCCCCAGCGAGCATCGCCATCATTAGTGGAATGATGTGTCAATCGCTTTGGCACACTTCCATTTGCATCTACCACAAACAAGTCATTATTGCCAAATCGATTTCCTTGAAAAAGAATTTGTGTTCCGTCAGGACTCCATTGCGGTTTGGATTCATAACTTTCATGAATGGTCAACCTTCTTGCGACTCCACCCGAAACTGGCATTGTCCAAATATCTCCTTGATAACTAAAACTAATTTTTGAGGCATCAGGACTTAGGCTGGGAAATCTGACAATTGGATTGTCTTGAGCAGTTATTTGAAATGCAAAAAAGAAAGAAATGAAAAAGATAGGATAGAATTTCTTAAACATGGCTAATTGGTTTTGTTATGATGAAATTTAAAATTTCTTAGAATAAAATCTAAGATAATAATTTACTTTCATCTAGCTAAGGAATGCGAACTAAATAGATTCAGAATTTTCACTACTTCTTTTGTCCTTATTTTTCCCTTTGAAATCAATCATTTATCCAGATAAACTCATGCTTTAAAAGCAAAAACTAAGAACAAAATAAGCGACCGAAAATTCTGAATCTATTTTATTCGCATTCCTAAGGAATGCGAACTAAGAAAGTAACCATGTCAGATTAAATTTTGTTTATTTAATAATCTTCCCCTACTATTTCCTTTCCCATTTCCAAACACAAAGTGTGCGATATCGAACAACTTTAGGAAAAAACAATTCTATAACACCTTGACAATCAGCACTTTTTATTTTGGTACATCCATTGAACTTCTCTTACCAAACATCAAAATAAAATCATGGATAGAGAAATTCCAACTTTACAGCAGAACAAAAATCAAATGGGACAATGGTTCAAATACCTTGTCATCATTGCTGTCATTGCAGGTGCATTTTATCTACTGCGTAGTTTTTTGACCACAGAAATCAAAGAAGATGATTTTCGTTTTGGACAAATTACTAGAGGTGATATTGAAAATAAAATTACAGCTACGGGTTTAGTTTTGCCTTCTTTCGAACAACAAATCAATGCACCGGTCGCAACTGAAATCAAGGAAATGGTTTTGACTTCCGGAGCTGAAGTTCAACCGGGAGATTTGATTTTAAGGTTGGACGAAGAGTATGTACGCCTGCAATATGATGCACTAAAAGATCAATTGGAATTGCGGAAAAATAATATCACCAAACTCAAATTAGAGTATGATAAAAATCTCCAAGACCTCGATTACCAAGATCAAATCAAGGCATTACAACTTTCCAGCCTTGAAGCTAATTTATTGGATTTGAAAAAATTGTTTACGATCGGAGGAGCAACGCAAGAAGAAGTGGAGCAAGGAGAATTGAATTTACAAATTGCCAACTTGGAAAAAAAGCAACTCGAAAATGAATTGAATTTTAAAAAAGAATCCATTACAAGTGATCGTCGAAATTTAGAATTAGAAGTTTTGATTCAGGAAAAAAGCATGCGAGAGTTGGGCAGAAAATTAAAAGAGACTTCGGTCAAGGCACCACGTGCCGGAGTGATTACCTGGATCAATCAAAACATCGGACAAAAAGTAAATGAAGGCGAACCACTCGTGCGAATTGCTAATTTGGAAAGTTTCCGAGTCGAAGCGAGTTGCTCTGATCGCTATGCGAATATTGTAAAAGTTGGTTTGTCTGTCGATGTCAGAATTAATAAAACTACGCTCAAAGGAATCATCACTTCCATCCTTCCTGCAGTCGAAAATAATACGATTAAATTTGTGGTGGCACTCAATCAAACTAGTCACAAAGAATTACGACCAAATATGCGCGTCGAAGTTTTTATTATTTCTGGAAAAAAAGAAAACGTATTACGCGCTCAAAATGGCCCTGCTTTCACCGGGGCAAAACAGCAAGGAATTTTTGTAATTCGAGGAGAACAAGCTAAGCGGTCGGAAGTACAAGTTGGATTATCTAATGCTGCTTTTGTAGAAATTATTACCAACGAATTACAAGAAGGAGATAAAATAATTGTTTCGGACATGAAAGATTTCGATCACTTGGAAACGATAGAGATAAAATAACGGTGAATGATTAACGGTGAACGGTTAATTCTTTAATGTGACTTTTCTTTGAAAAACGAAAATTAAATTATGAATTTTTATAAAAAATATAATCTTGTTTTTGCTTCGCTGGTCTTAGTTTTTGGAATTTCATTTTTCCCAAAAAACTTGTCAGGTCAAAGTAAATTGCAAAATCTTTCTTTGGAAAATTTTCTACAATTAGCAAAAGAAAATTCTATCGCAGGTGAAGCTGCCCAATTCGATTGGCAATCTGCGCAACTCGATAACGCTATTTTTAAAGCAGGTTTAAAACCACAACTCTCTGCTTTTGCCAATTTCCCAAACTTCGCCAATACTTTCGCAGAAGCACAACAACCTGATGGAACTATTCTTTTCCCAAGAATTAATAATAACAATTCAGCTTTGGGTTTGAATTTAAGTCAAGCGATTCCTTTGACGGGTGGACGCGTTTTTGTGCAATCGAATTTGCAACGGTTTGATGACTTTACCAATGATAAAATTTTCTACAACGGAACACCTTTTCGAGTTGGATTTGCTCAGCCTCTTTTTGGATTCAATGCTTTGAAGTGGGATAAAAAAATCCAACCTATCATTTTACAAGAGGCTGAAAAAAAATATTCTGCGGATATCGAAAGTATTAATAATGATGCAGCTGATTTATTTTTCAATTTATTAATTGCTGATGAAAATTTACAAATCGCTACTTCCAACAAAGAAAACAATGAAACGCTTTTGACCATCGCGGAAGAAAAATTTGAGTTGGGGATCATTTCCAAAAATGGACTTTTACAATTAAAATTTGAATTGGCTTCGGCCATCAAAAACAAAAAACAGGCAGAACAATCTGTGCGATTTGCGTCCTCTTCGATTTATACTTTTTTAGGAAAAAAACATCATGGCGAATTGATAAGTCCGATCGTTCCAAATGTAAAAAACCCAATAAACGTTGACCTAACAATAGCTTTACGGGAAGGTTTAAACAATAGATTTGAACAAATTAATTATGCTCGCCGACAAATGGAAGCTGATCGAGATGTCGAACAAGCGAAACGAGAAGGTGGTTTCCAAGCGGACTTATCTGCTTCATTTGGTTTATCGAGAGGTTCAACCGAAGTGGGCGATATTTACTCCGATCCGCAGCAGCAGCAATTTGTGCAACTGCAATTAAATGTTCCGATTTTGGATTGGGGAGCACAAAAATCTAGCGTCACTTTAGCTCAAGCGCAAAGCGATTTTTTGAGAAAAAATATCACTCAAAATAAATTGCAACTGGAAGCGAATATTCAACAAACGGTCGATGCTTTCAATAATCTGCAGGAGCAGCTTCAACTCAATCAGGAAATGAAACAACTCGCTCAAGAACGATTTGAGATTATCAAAGAGAGTTTTGTACTCGGTGCAATTAGCATTACCGACCTCACTTTGGCACAAAGAGAAAAAGACCAAACGGCTAGGGAATATATTTTTACGCTCAGTCAATATTGGCAAAATTACTATGAACTGAAAACGATGACTCTTTACGATTTTGATAACAATTAACACGTAGCGGTATAAACAATAGTAAAATTAAAAATTTGAATCATGATAAAACTAGAAAACGTCAGTAAAATTTACCGAACCAAAACCATTGAAACGGTAGCGCTCAACAACATTAATTTAGACATAGCAGAAGGAGAATTCCTATCGGTGATGGGACCATCTGGCTGCGGAAAAAGTACCATGCTCAATATTATGGGCTTGATCGATGAACCTTCTGAAGGTTCTATTTCCATCGGACCAAATACCATTAAAGATTATAATGGAAAACCGATTGCCAAATTTCGAAATGAAAACTTGGGTTTTATTTTTCAAAGTTTTTATTTGATCAATGACCTTTCTGTGATTGATAATGTGGAGTTACCTTTACTTTATCGAAGTGGAATTAATGGAAAAGAACGTCGAGCAATGGCAGAAGAAGCATTGACAAAAGTGGGTTTAAAAAACCGAATGAAACATTTCCCTGGGCAACTTTCTGGTGGCCAAAAACAAAGAGTGGCCATCGCTCGAGCGATTGTTGGAAAGCCACGGATCATCCTTGCTGATGAGCCAACTGGAAATTTGGATAGTGTAATGGGAAATGAAATCATGGAAATTTTGTTGGGTTTAAATCAAAATGATAAGACAACAATTATCATGGTAACGCATGATGAAACGATGGCGAGGAAGACGAATCGATTGGTGAGGTTGTTTGATGGGAGTCAGGTGAGTTAAAACCAAAGGAAACCCCCAACCCCTAAAGGGGAGCCTTTTTCGATTATGCCTTCGGCAATCGAAAAAATTAAGTAGGACTTGTTTGACGATTTATCTCTAATCTTTTAACGAGTTTGTTTTGGGGAGCTTGGTTAAAAAAAGTTTTAACCAAGATGATTTGAAAAAATATTTTTTCACAAAAAAATACCAGTAAGACTTCTAAAGTAGTTAACTTTTTCGTTGCCGAAAGGCAATGAAAAAGGCTCCCCTTTAGGGGCTGGGGGTTTATGCTAAAAAATTATTTCACACTAGCCATAAAAGTACTGGGCAGGCGAAAATTCTTCACCTTCATCAGTCTCTTCGGCATCAGTTTCACGTTGATGATATTGATGTTGATTACTGCTTTTTTCCAAACAGAATTAGGAGGTGATGCGCCTTTAGGAAAAAAAGATCAACTCGTTTATTTGGACTATATCGAAACTTTCAAGCAATATCAAGATACCATTCCGGAAGTGGATAGTACGATGATGGATGGCGTGATGCGATATGATACGACTGGTTTTAAATATGAAGATTCAGGTCGTTCCATGTCTCGTGGTCCAGGAAGTATTAAATTTTGGACAACTCATATGGAGGATGTTCCTTTCGTAAAAACTCGAACAATTTACACCGCTTACCAGTCATTTGATATTTTTATCAATAGCAATAAGTTGACTTTTTCATCGACCTTTACGGATGGTAATTTTTTCGATATTTATAATTTCAAATTCTTGGCTGGAGGAGGTTTTGGAAATCAACAAGTTGAAAATCAAGCTCAGGTAGTCATTTTAAGTAAAGAAGCTTGCAAGGCTTATTTTGCTATTGACAGAGATTTTGATGCAGCTATTGGAAAAGAAATTACTTTGGATAGAAAAAACTATGAGGTAATTGGAGTGATAAATAGAGTCAATAATTCTTTTAGTTTTTTAAAGTCTGATGTTTTTATCCCATACACAAACCTACCTGCTGAGACATTAAACAAAGAAAGATTTAACGGACTGTTTAGCTGTACTTTCATGGCAGAGAGTTCTAGTAAAGTTAGAAATGTCAAAGAGGAACTAACTAAAAGATCAAAAGTAATTCCTCTGCCAAATCCTGAGCGACATGACCAATTAGAATACTATCCTGCTACTTTTGGTGAGCGATATGCATGGACAATCATGCGAATGGAGACCCCAGCTGAAAGTTACAAATATGCACTTGGTGCGTTGATTTTTTTACTCACTTTATTTTTCATGTTACCCACTTTGAATTTAATCAATCTCAACATTAGTCGAATTATGGAACGATCTTCCGAGATTGGAGTACGCAAAGCATTCGGAGCACATTCCGGAAATATCTTATTTCAATTCGTTTTTGAAAATATTGTTTTGACATTTATCGGAGGAATAATTGGATTCGTATTAGCAATGTTATTACTTAATGCGATCAATGGAAGTAATTTTCTCAATGGAACTATTTTGAGTTTTAATTACAAAGTTTTCATTTATAGTTTTTTGATTTGTTTAGGTTTTGGAGTGTTGTCAGGTTTCCTCCCTGCTTGGAGAATGTCACGTGTGCATATTGTTAACGCTATAAAAAACAACCAATTATGATCAAGCATATTTTCACTTTAATCTGGAATAAAAAGAAAAAGAATTTTTTACTTTTCCTTGAAATATTTTTTTCGTTTATGATTTTGTTTGCAGTTTTTGCATTTATCATTTCTAATATGCGTGTGTATTATTCTCCCTTGGGATTTGATACTAAAAATGTTTGGGTAGCAAATTTAAGAATTCCGAGTAGTAGTGATTCTACAGAAATCGCTGAAATGAAAACACTTTTGCTGCAAGAATTGAATGCGATGCCAGAGGTAGAATCAGTTTCTTTTTCTGCCGGTGCGTATCCTTTCTCAGGAAATACTTGGTCAACTGGAAATGATAAAAATGGTTTTGATTTTCAAACTTGTATATTTTTTAATGATGAACATTATGCGAAAACGGCAGGGTTAAATATCATAGAAGGTCGTTGGTTTGAAGAAGCAGACAACACCTCTAAATATACTCCTGTTTTGATTACAAAGAAATTCCGAGAACAATGTTTTGCAGGCAAACCTGTTTTGGATAGTTTATTTATTTTGGAAGATGATGCGGAGGAATCACGCCTTAACAATGTCAAAATAATTGGTGTCGTCGATCATTATAAATACGATGGGGAATTTGCAGAAGAAGAATTAGGTACATTTATTTACACACCTTCTACTTCCAAAGATACTTGGGTAACGCATCTTCGAATGAATAATAATGTCCAACCCGATGCGGAAGAAAAACTCAATAAAATGATTACTGCAATTACCAAACGGGCAGATTTTTCCATCAGAAAATTAGAACAACGTAGAATTCAAAACAGTCAATCAACTTGGACGCCCATGATTGCGTTGATGAGTATCAGCGGATTTTTGATTATCAATGTTGCCTTGGGATTATTTGGAGTGCTGTGGTATAATATCAGCAAGCGACGTTCAGAAATTGGATTGCGTCGAACGGTCGGAGCAACTCGATCAGATATCTCATTTCAGTTCATTGCTGAAATTATTATGGTTACTTTGATTGGCATTTTTGTCGGTTTATTTTTCGCAGCACAATTTCCGATCATGAAATTGTTTGATATCGAAAATATTAATTACTATTATGCCATGCTTTCGTCAGCGGGAGTTATTTTACTGCTGGTTTTAATTTGTGCATTTTATCCGAGTCGGCAAGCGGCGATGGTGAATCCGGCAATGGTGCTACATGAGGATTAAATTCTATTTTGCTGCTGACTTGGACTGACTATTATGACTTTTCAACACTTTCCCATGATGCCAATTTAGTTTGTAACACCAAAATGGGAGAGTCATCAAAAGTCATAATAGTTAGTCCAAGTCAGTAGCAAAAAAAACATTTTTCAAAAAAAATCTATTCATTTGGAAAACAAACATAAGATATTAATCATCGACGACGATCGTGCCGTATGTTCTTCGATAAAATTATTATTGAAAAAATCAGGTTTCAATGCCTTAGCCATTCATCATCCAAGAGAAGCGTCAGAAACGATTAACTCGTTTCGACCTGAATTGATTTTGTTAGATATGAATTTTGCCATCGACACTTCTGGACGGCAAGGAATGGGAGCACTCAAAGAAATAATTGCTGCTCACCCACAAATGCCAATCATCTTGATGACCGGTTGGGCGACTGTTCAATTGGCAGTCGAAGGAATGAAACAAGGCGCCAAAGATTTCATCGCTAAGCCTTGGGACAACAAGCAAATGGTTTCGTCAATCAAAACATTATTAGCTTTAAATAAAAAAGAAACTACTGAAACGGCTGAGACAAAAATTAAAAATTTTGAACACATTATTGGAAAATCGGCAGGGTTAATTGATGTTTTAAATTTGGCAAAACGAGTCAGCAAAACTAATGCAAGTGTTCTCATTCTAGGCGAAAGTGGAACGGGAAAAGAATTAATTGCCGAGGCGATTCACTATGAAAGTTTGCGAGCCGATCAGCCATTTGTCAAAGTCAACTTAGGAGGAATTTCTTCTTCCCTTTTTGAGAGTGAAATGTTTGGTCATAAAAAAGGTGCTTTCACCGATGCGGTGGTAGATCGAAAAGGACGCTTTGAAATGGCAGATACTGGAACTATTTTTTTAGATGAAATTGGAGACTTGGAACATAGTAATCAGGTTAAATTATTGCGCGTTTTACAAGAGCAAACTTTTGAGGTTTTAGGAAGTAGCCAGGCGAAAAAAATTAATGTTCGAGTAGTAAGTGCGACTAATAAAAACTTGGAAGAAATGGTAGCGAATGATACTTTCCGTGAAGACCTTTTTTATAGAATTAATTTAATAAAAATTACTATCCCGCCTTTGCGTGAAAGACGAGAGGACATTCCTCTACTAGTCAATTTTTATGTTGAAAATTTAAAAGAAATTTATAATAATCCTGAGTTGACTATTGATTCAAAAGCTTTGCTTTGGTTGGAGCAACAAGACTTCCACGGAAATATTCGACAGTTAAAAAATCTAGTCGAACGAGTAGTTTTAGTTTCCAATAATAAAACAATTACGGCCGAAGATTTTCAAACTCATTACCGAGGTAGTCTTCGTGGGGAAAAAATAAATCTACCTGACGTCGGCGAAATTTCTTTGGAAGAAATGGAAGTAAAAATGATCAAGAAAGCCTTAGCTTACCATCGAAATAAAATTAGTGCAACGGCGAAATCTTTGGGGATTACGAGGAGTGCGTTATATCGTCGTTTGGAAAAATTCAATATTCCTTATGACAACTAAAACGCGCCGAAAAATTCACCGTTCACAGTTAACCATTCACCATTATAAAAAATGAGTTTAAGGCTAAAATATTTTTTGTTCATTTCGATCATTCATATTGTAATTGCATATTTATGCTTCTTGGTTTTACGTGATCAAAAACTGTATTTTCTCCTTTCCGAGTTTGCCATTCTATTTTCTCTTTTTCTTTCCTACCTAATGTATCGATCTTTTATTCGTCCTTTGGAATTTATGTACTCAGGAACCGATGCGATTATGGATAAAGATTTCACGATCAAATTTGTCAAGACTGGATCGAAGGAAATGGACAAGTTGATTGATGTTTACAACAGTATGATTGACAATATACGAGAAGAAAGAATTCAAGTAGAGGAGCAACATTTCTTTTTGAAAAAATTAATTAATGCCTCTCCCAACGGAATCATCATTTTGGATTATGATGAAAAAATTACGGACATCAATCCACGAGCAATGAAACTTTTAGATTTAAATGAAAGTGCGATCCAACAATCTATCTCCAACTTGGGGAATCCAATTTTACTACAAATTGCTCAACTTGAAATTGGCAAAGCTAATATCATTTCCGCCGAAGGTTTTGAAAAATATAAATGTGAAGTTTCGCATTTCATTCATCGAGGTTTTAAGCGAAAATTTATTTTGATTCAAGAATTATCGAAAGAAATTTTGGAAGCGGAGAAGAGAGCTTATGGCAAAATCATTCGCATGATGGCTCATGAGGTTAACAATTCCATCGGCGCGATTAATTCTATTTTGCAAACTCATGTGGAATATAATACGAAAGAAAATTCTGACGAAAGAGAGTCTTTAGAAATCGCCATCGAACGAAATAATTCGATGAGTTCATTTATGAAAAATTTTGCAAAAGTAGTTCGATTACCCAAGCCACATTTAGAGAAAATCGAACTCAATGAGCTTTTGCAAAACATTGGTAAACTGATGGCATCTCAAGCCAAAACTAAAAATATAACAATAGAATTACATTTACATAAAAATCCTATTTTCACTTCCATAGACTCCAAACAGATAGAACAGGTTTTAGTCAACATCATAAAAAACTCCATCGAATCAATTGATAATCAAGGAGTTATCCAAATTATCTCGCAAGCATCACCGGCAACAATTTTAGTTCGCGACAATGGTGCTGGAATTTCTCCAGAAGCGGCTGATGATTTATTTACTCCTTTTTTTAGTACAAAAAAAGATGGTCAAGGAGTCGGGTTAACCTTGATTCGAGAGGTACTTTTAAACCACGATGCCCAGTTTAATTTAAAGACGAAGGAAGATGCGTGGACGGAATTTCGAATTGTTTTTAAATCGTAAATTATTTATTCTTTTGATAAAAAATAAACCCCACATAGCGATAGTTATATGGGGTTTATTTTTCTAAAATTTTCAAAAAAAATTACTCTTTTACAAATTTCTTCACCTCTCCCCCCACTTGGATAAAATACATTCCAGCATTTAAATCATTGATGGAAATGGTTTCATTTTCGAAAGTTACCTCCCCTCTCTTCATCTCTTTTCCAGAAATATCAAAAATGTAAAAGTATTGTTTTTCAAAATTTTCCATTTCCAAAAATAAATTATCTCCAGCCGGATTTGGGAAAATTTTAAATCCAATCATTTCTTTTTCTAAATCTGACACAGGGCTAATTACATCAAAATGATTTGACAATTTCTCATAAGCAGCCAAATCCGTTGCGTTCAAAGTTCCTACTGGCAATAAATTATCCGTCTCATAAGGATCATCGATCAAGTTATAAAATCGTTGTCCTCCATTATCCAGTTTGATATATTTGTACGTTTCATCGCGAGCTGCCCACCCATCAGAATTTCCTCCAGAAGAAACTTCGGTGTACATACAATCTCGTTGTCCATCACCTTGCGCTGCCAATAAAGGGGCAAAACTATAACTATCATGAATTTGCGAAAGTGGTGTCCCAGTCAATTCTACCATCGTAGAAAACATATCTGAGAAAGAAATTAACGCATCTTCTCGCTCATTCGCTCGATTGACACCTGCTCCAGAGACGACCATCGGAACATGAACTCCACCTTGATACAAACTTCCTTTTCCTCGATTAGCTGGAAAGGGAAGTTCAATCACCGCTTGGCTCGTTCCATTATCGCCTACAAAAATGATAACAGTATTTTCCAATTCACTCGGAGGAATATTATCGAATAATCTTCCCATTTCGAAATCAATACTTTCGATCATCGCTAAAAAATAAGGCAGCGGGTTATTAGCAATCGAAGTAGCATCCGTTGGCAAATTCCCTTGTGTATGCAGATTGGTTGGCGGCAAATGCAAAGGAGTATGTGCAGCATTGTAAGCTAACCAACAGAACCAAGGTTGGTTCTGATCATTGATCCAATCGATGGCTAAGTCTGTAAATTTAGTGGTGATATAATCGGTTGTCGTGTTCGCTTGACCATTGATGACTAAATCATAATCATTATAATCTGAAACGCCTCCTCCCATAATTCCACCAAAATATTCGATACCAGAATCGTTAGGGTAATCATAATCTGGATTCATTCCTGTTCCTCCCAAGTGCCATTTCCCAATTAAACTATTACTGTATGTTCCATTGGATGATTGTTCGATATATTCATGAAGGGTAGTTTCATCTTGTGAAAGCGTTGCCAAATCAGTCGCATTCAAAACATTGGTTCGAAAACCATGTTTGCCGGTCAGCATATTAGCTCGACTTGGTGCACAAACTGGATTGGACCAAACATTATCGAAAGTTATTCCTTCATCCATCATCGCTTCCAAATGAGGCATATTTGCCTTGGTCGAATTGGGTTCATAATTTGGAATTGGCCCTACTCCAATATCATCGACTATGATGAGTAAGATGTTGGGTTGTTGCGCAAAAATAGAATTGGTAAAAAAAAGGATAGTAAAAAGTGGTAATAAGATTTTAGTTAGAAAATTCATTTTTGGATTTTATTTGTTACGAATTTAGGAGTTATAAAAGATTAGACTTTGGGAAATGAATTTGGTTTAATTTGATTTGCTATGAATTTATCTGCAATTACAAACGGTTGTTCTAAGTTAAAATCATTTGGACTTACATCTGGATTTCCAAAAATTAAAATTTTTGCATTTGGTCTATTCAAATATCCCTTTCTCTCATTACTCGAAATATTGATTATGTCAATGGTTAATCCAAAATCATCTGTCAATTTTTTTACGAAATTATATGTTTTCATATTCATTGAAATGGGAATTTTCTTTTTCCCATTTATCCAATTTGACAATTCGTAAAAATCTTTTTTCCATTCTATAAATCCTCCTGTTTGTTCTTCATAAAGCCAATGCAGTTTACTCGTGAATTCATAATGATTTTCTATACTTCCAGAAAGTTCACATTCTAATTCATCATATTTGAATTTCCAAAGTAAAGGATGTTCTTCGAGTAATGATAATTTTATGTATGGAAGATAAATTGGACTGAAAATATTTTTTATTTCAATTACTTGATGTGCGACGATTTGCCAATCTTCTCGTTTTGTATTTTCAGGTTCGTTTTCATTTTCAATAAAAATGTTGATTTCAAAATTATTATTTTGATATGATTCAATTTTTCCATTAACAGATTTTAATTTTAAATTCCAGTTATCATAAAAATCTTCTTCATTGGTTTTATTTATTAATTGAGTTAGCATTTATAATTTGTATTTTTAATGAAGTATATAAACTCTTCCCACCTTGAAACCCACTCCCCACCTTTCGTCCATAGTCGGGTTTGGAAACCCGACTCATATATACTGATTAATTATATTCTCAAACATTTCCTGCTTCCCACTTCGCATTTCTGGCTCTCCATTTTCAGAAGCGATTCTTGACAAATCTTCCAAATTCAGTTTCCCTTTTGCAAACTTTGCTCCGTTCCCTCGTGAAAAAGAAGCATATCTATTTTTCATCAAATCAACATATTTTGATTCTTTTAAAATATCATTCGCGATCAACAATGCTCTAGCAAAAACATCCATCCCACCAATATGCGCATGGAATATATCATCCAAGTCAGTTGAGTTTCGACGAGTCTTCGCATCAAAATTAATACCTCCTCCTTGCAATCCACCTGCCTGCAAAAAAACCAACATGCACTCCGTCAATTCATATAAATCATTGGGAAATTGATCGGTGTCCCAACCATTTTGCTCGTCTCCTCGATTGGCATCCATGCTTCCTAGCAAACCTGCATTGGCAGCTACTTGCATTTCATGAGCCATCGTATGACCAGCCAAAGTTGCATGATTAAATTCCAAATTCAATTTAAAATCATTCAACAAATCGTACTCTCGAAGGAAAGCAATTACGGTTGCAGCGTCATAATCATATTGATGTTTCGAAGGTTCGCAAGGTTTTGGTTCAATAAAAAATGTTCCTTTGAAACCTTGCCCACGAGCATAGTCCTTGGCAGCATGAAGAAAATGAGCGAGGTTTTCAACTTCTCTTTTCATGTTCGTATTGAGCAACGAAAGATATCCTTCCCGACCACCCCAGAATACATAATTCTCCCCACCTAATTTGATCGTCGCATCCAAGGCATTTTTCACTTGACCACCTGCATAAGCAACCACACTAAAATCAGGATTCGTGGCCGCACCATTCATGTATCTTGGATTAGAAAAAAGATTGGCTGTCCCCCAAAGCAATTTTACACCCGATGCTTTTTGTTTTTCCAAAGCATAATCTGTCAAAATTCCTAAACGCTTTTGCGACTCTGCTAACGTTGCTCCTTCGTCCACCATGTCCACATCGTGAAAGCAATAATAAGGCGCTCCGACTTTGGTGATGAATTCAAAAGCCGCATCCATTTTATCTTTGGCACTTTCGATTGGATCAGGATTTTCATTCCAAGGAAATCTTTTAGTTGGAGCACCGAAAGGATCTCCGCCATCTCCGCAGAAGGTATGCCAGTAAGCAATCGCAAATCTAAGATGATCTTTCATCGATTTTCCGCCTACCTTTTGTTTTTCATTATACCACTTGAAAGAAAATGGATTGTCAGATTTCCGTCCTTCAAATTTGATTTTCCCAATACCTTTGAAGTATTCTTTTTTCCCTTTGACGAGTTTAATTTTTTGTTGGTCGAGACTTTTCATATCGTTTTAAATTTTGATTCTATATTGTTTCTTTTTTAAAAAATAAGTTATTGGTCACAATTAAACACAAGTTATTTTGAGGTTATTTTTTTATCAGCCGAGGCAAAAAACGTAGGCAACCGTTACGTTGACGAGGATTTTTAACGAAGGAAGATGAAAAAAGAGGCCAAAAT
>Ga0115005_10001837_pt1 | contig 16983 bp, 18 predicted proteins | sample ArcOceMetagenome_FD_87163 | JGI IMG/M metagenome (GOLD analysis project Ga0115005, IMG submission 87163) | Marine eukaryotic phytoplankton communities from Arctic Ocean - Arctic Ocean - Greenland ARC118M Metagenome | ecosystem: Environmental > Aquatic > Marine > Oceanic | place: Arctic Ocean... | reverse complement strand
TACCAAGAGTCCCAAGAAGCTATCCACTCATGTCACCCAATGATGCCACACATTGATCGCCTTCATGGGATAGTAGATGGTCCCATCATTGACCGCAATGGTGCTGGAAATCCAACCTCCAATCATCATTTTCATCTTTTTAACGAAACAATGAGAATGCCGCAATTGGAAAGACAATATGCACAAGACCAAGTATCATTGAATAGTAGATTCATTGATAATGGTCGCTTGAGACAGACGATCTAAACAAATCGCCTCATAATTTTGAACAAAGTTTTACATACACGTTTCTTGACTTTGGGCGCACTTTCAACTTACTTAAAAAGCTGGTGCGAAAACATTTTATGTTCAACATTTTGTTATATTTTGGCAAGTATTTAGGTGCGTAAAGGTTTCAAACTTAGTGAATTATTGTTCATGGAATACTACAAGTTCGTAGACTTGTAAGCGTACCGTACACTACTACGTACGTAGTATGATTCATACTCGTAGTTCTAGAATGGAATCAGAAACGAAATGGTCTCATTAAAAAAACAAAAACCTTGTTGGGTCCAGAGATCGGGCCTATCGCGCCACCAAAATGCTTCCAAATCTGAATCATCTTCTGTCGCTTCTTGCAAGCTTGCACTGCAGAGTAAGTAAGCAGCGCGAAGCCAACATTTGATGGAATTTAGAATTTAGAACTTAGAACGTAGACTGGTCGCATCTCTTTATGATGATTAGTGGAGTGATGTTTGGTAAAGTAGTCGCTGAGGTTTGTGCTTCCTCGTTTCCAGAAGACGCGGAATTGGTTTGTTTGGCGGCGTCTATCTCGGATCCAACAGAAACGCATATCCATGGCTTTGGATCTGCGTTGCATGGCGGGCGAGGGTGTCATTGACGATGCCTGTTGCGCATTTGTTGTCGATGTACGCCATGCTGGTACTCGCAAGTTCGCATATAAATCAATATTGAATATTCTTCAAAGTGCAGAGATTGTATTCCGTGAGTCTCCTATCATACTCTTACAGCCTTCCGCGTATTCGGTAATCCAATTCCCGAGCGCACCGTTTTGAATTCCTTGAGCTCCTCAAGTTTAGCATTTGAGTCAAATTTGTTATCTCTGGAAAACAAACAAAGGAAGCTAAACGATTCTAAGAAGTTCTAACAAGTGCTGACATGTTCTCAAAAGTGCTTAGAAGAGCTGAAATGTTCCAATAGGTTCTTAAAAATGTTTCCCCCATACACAAATCAGGTGTTTTATTAATAAAAGATAAATATTTATTATCATCATTAATGTTCGTGATGATGCAACCTGGTGACGACATTTTGTTCGCCTTATGCTTCCACACTTTACCCAACTCGCTCAAAAGTCCATTGAATAACAGCTTTTTCCTTGTCACCTCCTTGCGGATGAAATTGTGACTCGCAAACTAGTTTGTCATCATCTATAAGATACCTCTTGCTTTCGAAATCACCTCCGCCGTACTTCTTCCCTCCACGAAGCCAAGATCTATGGACTGTACCATTGTCTTCCCACCACGACTCCGCTTCTACCTTTTCTTTATCTGCTGTTACTAGAGGCACTCGCGTATGTTCCTGCTCGACTTTTCCGTCAAAATCGGATCCCGATGCGATAAGAGTGCGATCCCAAATCCCTCTGAGATTTTTACCCTTGATGCATAGCGAGCGCCCCTCATCAGTTTGGATGACTTCCTCTGTGGTCATTTCAACAATGGACACTGCCACAGATCTTACAAGTGATGGTTGACCGAGTCTCTTTAGGTACTGGTCATACTTTTCTTTGAAATCATCCGTCACGAGTATTTTCCAGTTTCCAGACAAATCCGTATCTGGTGCAGACACTGCCCAACGAGAACCTTTAGGAGATTTTTTTTCCCCATCAATGATCTCCACTGTTGGTTCCTTCGCGTTTTCAATAATAGCACTCTCAGCTGTTTGCAGCGACTTATCGCCGACAAATTCTTCATCTGCAGCCTGTTCTTCAACGCTGTCCGACGTTGTGTCAGACTGAGCCTCTTGATTAACATTCGCTTCGTCCTGTGTTATTAAGCTTTCAATTTCTCTGTTAAGGCCTTTATTGGAATCTTCTTGTGCACCTGCAGTCGAGCTTATTTCAGCACTCTCTTCTTCTGCGTCAATATTGGGAATACTAGTTTCTTTCTTATCTTTACTTGCCACTGTTTCTTCATCCCATTTAACATCAACCATGCTTAGCCCCCTTTTCTCAACTTTTGAAGCATCGATTTCATCGTCATTTACCGGTGTGGCATCGTCCATCAAATCATCGCCGCGACCTTTCCGAAATATTGATTTTAATTTGTTGAAAGACTTCAAGAACATATTTTTCTAGGGAAGGTCGGTGGGTTAGAAACAGGGTCGTCCAACGAAAATAACAGCTATTTTATGGATTTTTCATTTCACTTACCACAATGAAAATGAGAACTGCCTTCAATCTACCAAATGTAGCATCGTAGACTTTACGAATGATTGTTTTCTCATTATTGTCGTCATCGGGGGATGCGGACGCCTCTGTTGAGGTGCGCAACCGATGGTAGTTTTGCAAACTCTGTCGTTCATGAGAAGCGAACAGGTTCGATGATGATAAATTAAGTGATGTCTTTTGACGATTCATCGCAACAAATTGCTTTTGACCCAAAAATGAATTATGTGTCGAAGTAACATATGAATCGCTGGCACAGAAAAGTCGGAGCTCCTGCCTTCTGCTGAAACTTCTTTTGCCAATATTACTAGGATGCACATATCCAAAACTATGTTGGGCAGTTTCCCCAAGGAGAAGGACAAATAGAAGGGCCCTATCAAGCGTCATCATACTTGGGGAGTTTGGTGATTTGTTGATCAGCGTGCGAGACAGCCTGATAATGATTTGCTTCTTTTGTTGTTTGTTTGGACATCGGTTTGATTTTCGAATTTGTTGATGCGCTTTGCGAAGCTTGATGTGCGTATTTGAGGAGGATTCTGTCGACGGACGGACAGACGATCTAACGGTCGGTTCGATTTTGAATTGGATCTTTTCGTCTGTCTTCGTCCATTATGATACTTTACTGTATTCATGTTGGTACCGGTACACCACGTACTACATACATACGTTGCTACGAGGGTACGGGCACAAACAAACTTCAGCACCGGATACATTAGAAAACCTCTGCCGTTAAAAAATACCTCTCTGATCTGATCTGTCTGTAGTCTACTCATTTTTCAATGTTTGAAAATAACGAAAGCACCATTCATTCTATAATGCATTCTCTCAACATGATTTTCCTCCGTCATCTATCTTGCAATAATGCGAATCTTTGCTCTGGCATGCAAGAGGGATTTCACAACTAAAATGTGATAGACGTTCACACGTTTGATAGATATATATATAGTTTTAGGTACATATGTACCCATATAGCATACAAATTAAAATGATAATAGAAGCTCAAGCAGCGGTGACAAATCGTCCACTTGTCTTGATACATCACCACCAACAGGCAATCCTGAACTTTCTTGCATAGGCCATGTTTTGCTTCGACACCGATTCGTATCAGAATTTGAGCCTGCGCCAAGCTCGACAACACCCGAAAGTGTATTATAACATTGCCCAAATGCCCATTGGATGTTGCTCCATGCATAGCAGCTTCTTGCAACATTGTTCGACTCTGCACCTTCCAAAGGATCATAAACTATTATTGGATCGACAGTATAAACATCAGTTACCGGATTGTATGTTCCGCCAGCCTTACGAGCTGTGAACGGCGACAGTTGAAGATTTGAGTGCATTATTGACTCATGCTTTGTCTTAAAGTCTGGATGGTGAGTTCCACTAACATCAATGCATGTAGTACTAGGATCAAAGTGCCGTCCGTAAAAAAGCAAAAAGTGCATTAATAGCTTTCCTGCTGTTGGTTCGCCAGAGCAAAGAACTTCTAGAACATCATTCGAACCCTGCGGGAAGAGCGTAGAATCTTGTGGTGGCTCGGCTTGGGAATCGTTTTGAAGCGACTTGGAGCTTGATGCAATATACTTTTTTGTAGATTTAGGCACAGTTTCATTTGTTTTCTTGGAACTACTATCATCTCCGCCATTATCATGAGAATCATCTTGCGTATGAATTGACGAAGGTTTCATGGCGATTGATGCCCAGGATGAGACCGAAGTAACTTTCTTTGAATGTTTCTCCGCTGGCCAAACAATCTTCTTCGCTTCTTGGATAGAGCGAGAATCACCGATAACTTCGTCATTAACCGCTGAACTTTCGACAGCTTGACGTTGTTTCTCAACACGTTCGATCTCCTTCCGTATTATCCGTCTTTCTTCCACGACGGCACCTACGAGTAACAGAATAGCATAACTTGAAAGACCCCCAGAGAAGGGCTCGTTCAGCCGCCTTTGCGCGAGCATTTCCTTAATAATCATCAAAACTTGTACAGCTGGAGTACTTTCTGGAGGCAAACCAGTCTCATTACATGCATCCTGTACCAATCTAGCGGAAAACGCTGTAGAACCAAGACCGCCGTGTTCAGGGCCTTCAAAGGTAATGTCGAGAGACAAAAGACCATTCATCACATCAGCACCTCTCCATGGTGGAGGGGCAGTGTGATATGAAGGAGGCTCCGAGGGCATTCCAGACATCGAAGCAATATGGTGGTTGATGTGACCTGAATGACCTCCAGTAAATCCCTCGTTACTTTGTGGTGAAGATTTATCGCAATTTTCGACAGATTGTTGAGGAGCCATCATTTTTCCTAAATTCATTTCAGCAGCGGCAACCGCAGCTGCTGCCATTTGTTGTTGATGTAACATCCAATCCATTCCCGCTGCACCAGGTAACCTAGATGGGTCGGCGAGAATTTTTATGACAGGAACAGACGCCGTCGGTATTGCCTTCACCTGGACTACCCATGGAACCCTTTCGAGTTCTGTAGCAAGACGTATAACACGAGTACCATTAGCCGAAAGTGGAGGATAAAATTGGTTTGCGTACGCCTGAGCTTCGCTGTTTAGTGACGTAGGGGGATGGGAACCTGATTCTGAAATATCATCACAAAAGGAATGTGTGCGATCCTTCTGATCAAGACCACAAACTACTACATCAAGGTCTGATGAAGGCAGATCAAGCTGCGTTGCACAACTTCCGTACATTTCAACGCGGCACTGATCAGCCCAAATGCTTTGCACCGTTTCTTCTAAAGATGAAAGCAGGGCACCTCTTTCTTGCCTTCTCGTCGAGAGAGCCAAAGCACGTCGCGCCATAAAAGTATTCATGTCTCCAGACAACCTCTCGCAAACCTTTAGAAGGTGATAGCCGACATCATCTTCTCTTGAAGAATGCAGTTTATTCGAGCGATGCCTAGTCGCATGGGGGGCCTCGAGACTGGAAGCGACTGACGAATTCGCACTATTAAAATTGCCTGGCCCAACAAGTGTTTGGAGAGGAGGAGCCGAACTCTTCCTGACAGGCGTCCTTGCATCGTCCAATGTGCTAGATCCACTTGAATTTTCTCTCGTTTCAGTTGCGTTGGTGGTAACTTCATTTAAAGATTTCCGTTGAGCCACCTTTGCCTCTAAACGCTTGCCTGCTTCTTCGCCGAAAGCAAATGACCTAGATGTCGCCGAAATTGTTTCTTGCACCGTTGACGCTGTGTTTTGATCAGCCACCAGGGTCTTCTTCAATTGCAGAGACTCTCTCTTTTCAGTTTTCACTCTCAAGTCAGCAAGTTTACTCTTGTTAGAAATACTGCCAGTTTTGAGTGTTGCTTCGCTCTGAAAACGAGTTGCTGCACTCGACAAGTTGCCAACAATGGCATCCTTCAGCGTACCCGGCCCCAGTCGCTTAATTGATTTGGTGTCAACTCCATGCACATTATCTAACTTCTTCTTGCTAACTGCAGCTGTTTGTCTCTTGATGCGTTCTTCCATCAAGGCCTTTGTGGTGTTAGCACCTCTCTTAGCAATGTCTACCTCATGTGAATCTAGATTAGCCTTGGCGTGTTCTTTATCTTTCTGTCTGTTTCGGTTGCGCGATTTTGATTTTCCCTTATTCTTGCGACCTGAATTTTGAGACGTTGTCTGACAAAGCTTCTCATTATTTGATTTGACATTTGTTGATGATTTCTTGCCCCTGCCTCCTTTAGGTTCTACAGTTTCCCAGCCACCATCATTATTGTCTTGATGATATTGATTATCTCCATTGCCAGCACTAACACTTCCTTCGACCTTGTCAACGCCTTTTGGAGTGGGCTCATCGGTATGAGATTTTGATTCTTCAGTTTTTGGCATGTCACTATTACTATTGTCTACGACCCCTTTCTCTTTCTTTTCAGGGCAATCCGAAATAATGGAAGGCATTGAGTCAGCAGTGACAGAAGTCGAAATTACATTATTTCCATCTTTGAAATCTATAGCCTTCACCGAATTCTCCTGTTTCGACTTTTCCACCTGTGTTTCAGATTCAGTTTTATTTCCGTTCTTGTTATTATTTGTACCTTTACGTTTCTGTGAAAAATAATGAGCGAGAAAATAAGCAACAGATTTGCGACAGAGATTGGAGAATGAAGAGAACAATAAAGCCCTATATAACTTCTACGCACGCAAGAGACTGCAGAACCCCATGAGATTCATCTACTCGTAGCTTCCAAAAATTGAAACTCACCTTTTTCTTTTTCTTCTTCTTTTTCTTCTTAGTGGTCAAGATTTCGTCTTGAAAGAGCTTCACAACCTCGTGATCAGATGTGGACTCAGATACCTCATCCTTTCCACTGGATTTTGTCGAGTTCACAATTTTGTGGGCAGCATCAATGATGTTGTTCCATTTAGAGATGATTCTATTAATATTTTCATGATTTGTAACAATCGACTTCGCATCTAAAGAAAGCACTTTCAATGCTTGTTCAACAGGCACCAGAAGGAAATCTTGCACACACAAAGAGGACATTGGAAAAGATGGTACAGCGACTGGCTTTGTAAGCAGATTCTGCCCTTTCAATTTCTTGTATGCCTCAAAAACGCTCGATATGAAGGAACAGTCAAAATTGGACGGTAAAGGTTTCAAGCACTGAGGTACGCTGAGAGCAACATCTGCCGCTTCTTGTTTCTTTGAAGCCTCAGCCATTGGCACATGCGCGGTGTCTGGACTTGTGGTATGTTCAGGTAAAGCCTTTTCACCATCGTTCTTTGAGTCATCTTTGCTAGCGAGGGAAGGATCATTCTTGTCACCTGAGGGTTCTGTTGCTCCTTTTTGCTGCCTGTACGACTGCATGATAGAATATTCTACTTGTGCAAGTAGAACAAGAACCAACGGAACGCCCGAATCTGAACTTTGAAGAAAGGGACGCAGCCATCGCGGCAACCTATCATCATTCCCTCCATTTCCTTTTTGTATCAGGAAGTCGTCGCTAAGGTATTTGCACTTGATCGTGCTAGAGCTCTTAATTTTTCGCAATTCAGTCTCAACTACATTTTCCACATCATTAAAAAACTGCATTCCAGCTCCCTCTGATAAGTAGGAAGGATCAATTGTGAGTACAATGGATTCCTCTTCTACTGATTTTTGGCTGTCCCGCGCGGGTTGCGATTGTGCTTTCACGTCGTTGAATTCACTTGCAGAGTTGAACACAAAGCGAAGGTTCTTGAGCAATCTTACGCTTGAAGCATGGCTTGAGGACGCCATCATAGCACGAGCTGCAGATTGTTTCGCATTTGTGATGCGCTGCGCATTCTTCCTCTTGGCTTCATCTATTGAGTTAGTGGTTGGGGGCACCGCTTTCAAGGCTCCGAAGCTCACATGTTGATGAACCTCATTCGATTGTTCTGATTCGGCAATAACAGAAGTAGATAAACTAGCACTAGCTTTTTCTTTTGGCCTATCTTTCTTCTTGCCTGCGTTTTGAACAACCTTCTTGTCAGATTCGGAACGAGTCGGTATACGAAGAGATAGACCGGACTTGAAATGCAAAGTCGTTCGTATCAATTCATCGCTATCCTCCTGATCATTCCCACCGTTTCTATTTCGTAGGTGTGTCTTGCTTGTATCAGGATCTTTCGGTGCACTATTGGTTCCATTACCACCACTCGTAGATTCTTGTATTCTAAAGGCATCTGAAATAATTTCCTCAGCAGGGGTGTTATCCTTGAGGTGCTCGGTGCTCGAGCCTCTAAACGACGAAACGGCGGCATTTTGGCCCACTGATGCAAGTCCCTGTTCGCCAGATTCAATGCTGGTGATCGGACTGGCAGATTCAGATGAGATCGCGATGACTTCCTCTTCAGCAGAGGAGGAGTCTCCTTTGCTCTTGTTCCTGCATATACTAGTTGCAATCATGTGCGAGTTCAGAGAAGAGTGTGATTGTGCGGCATATATCCTCTCAAGGTCTTGCACTTTGACGTGCTTCATAATGTCCATTGTTGTTGATTGAGTTTGGGATTTGTCTGTGGGAGTTACAGGTCGGCATAAATTGAATATGTTAGTTGGAAGTTATTCGTTGAATGCTTGTAACACAACAGATGTATGCTAACAAGATTTTCAGAATGTCTGTCGTCAGACTGTCAGTACAGGAGCAATTGTGGAGTGGGCAACGAAAGATTCCTGAAAAGCACCTGGGGTCCAGTAGATTCAAGATACAAACGAAAGCGCTGGGAAAGCTCTACTGGACTACCGTACGGTACAGTAGGTGGAGTTTTATTTATCGAGGCGATGATCGGTGGAGGGAGCTTGACTGTGCTGGCTGATTGGAGTTTGCGCCCACGCACCGACCACCAAAATGCGGTTCTTACGTTGCTTTTGCGCGTAGCTAAAATAGCACAACAGGCGGTTGACAGACAGCACAGCGCAGTTCAAAACAAAAATGAAAAAACTCACCACTACAACCCATCTCCAGGAACATCCCGATAAGCTTTCTGTCTGAGATCGATAACTCTAAAGCTTTATCTTCCCCTGACAAGTTATTGAACCAAGAACGAAGATTATTTTCTTGAGAATCCTTCGTCAATTGATTGTTGTCTTCATTGCACTTCTCATTCTCAGTTTTGCTTTCGTCTATTTTTAACCGTGTAGGACTGGAAATTTCGGAAGAGCCCTCTGCTTCCATTTTTTTACTCTTTCTTTTCCTTCTCCTACGACCTTTTCTTCTAGATTTTCCCTTCTCTGTTGTATTCAGAGAAACCCCTACCCCTTCCAACAAGTTCTCGCTTGGGTCCTCTCCTTTTTTCTGGTTCTGATCGACTGCAACAACACCGATAGTCTTTCTCCGTTGCTTTTTTCTATAGAATCCGCGGCGGTTGCTCGTTCCTCCGCCTGCTCCTCCACTGCTCTTATTGCTTGTTTTGGCTGATGACGAAATGGTTATGCTTTTTATTGACTATGAGGTGACACTGTCTGTCTTCTTTTATGATACACTTCGGTTGTATGAATACCTCTCGATCAAAATAATGAGGACACATTTGCAGTTCACGCGTCACATCACATCACGTTTTCATATCCGCGTCCACTAGGGTCAACAAGGAAGAAAAACTCAATCATCATAATGTCAAATGCATCTTCCATCTAAAATCTTCCATCCAATCGAAATACTCGTGCCCTTCAACCAGTGGAATCAATCAATCGTCATCTGCAACCACGGCACCAATTATTTCTTGAGTTATTGTTATTTGTAATCGAAATCTAATTGATTTTCATGCACTACACGTTCAATCCACTTGCGAAGTTTGAACCAGAAGTAAACACGTTGGAGATGCAGTTGCACATTCTCGTCAAAGAGGAGGGAGATAGTACGTAATTTCTGGCAAGTCATCCCTAGCACCATATCAGTTCGAATTTGCCAGATTAAGAAACACATTGTAAATCTGATTACATTTACGAAATAATAATCCATTGTCTTATTAATCATTGAAAGCGGCGACTACAGTACAATTTATCCATGCTACTAGTGTGCGTGTAGTGTAGTAGCTAGTTTCATTGAGTGGCCTTTCTTACTAGGCATGTTTATATATTGATTGATCCATTCCATAGAAGGAACCTTCTATCTTAAACAATTCCTGCGAAGAGAACTCAATAATTTAGAAGGAGCTTGCACTTTCAAAAGTGCCTTTCGGAGTAACCTGTTGATGATGATCTCCCCAAATTGGGGTCGATCCATAAACATCAATATCTTGCGCACTTGTATCAAGATCGTGGTCTGGACACACGCTGTGAAAGGATTCTGTCCAACCTCCTCCAGTCACAGGTGTGTATTTTATAACAGTGTGCATAGGGACCTCAATTGATGTACATTCCTGAACAGGAGAGCGGCGAAAATATGCCATTAGAACCTGCAGGACACTGATATGACTAACAACACACGCCATGTTGACTTGTTGTTCCATATCAATAATGCAAGTCTCAAGACGATGAATCAGGTCTGCATAACATTCTCCGCCTGGGAATCTAGTTGTAAAGGGATCTTTTTCTAGAGTTGCATACCACTGAGGGTCTAGTTCTCTTATTCCTTCAAGCTCCATCCCTGAAAAATCACCCTTGTCCAGAGGATTGAGATTGGGAAGCTCATCGATCCTAAAAGGCAAAGACTCCCATGATGCCGTTTCTACTGCACGGGGCATTGTAGAAGACATCACATGACAATTGAAAGGTAAGCCCTCTTCATCCTCGTCAGAGGTATCAAGAACCCATGAAACATCGCCAACTGCTAGTCCACTAATGGAGGTACCCGTCCTTCTGCTTTGCGGCGCAAACGCCATCTTCAATGCATCTTCAGATTTCTTGGCAAAGGCAGTACCTTCAGCCGTAATAAATTTTTCCAACATATGTCTGAAGTGCATTCCCCTAGGACCAAGCTTATCATTACGGGAGACTCGGTGTGGTTTCGTTGGATCTGCCTCCATGTCTGAATGCACGGTTTCTCCAGCTCGGACAAGAAGAATGGGGCGTGATCCTATATTCCAACTCATCAAAGAGGGCACGATAACCTTCGCCATTCTTCCATAAATATGATTCACCAACAACTTACTGGACAAGTTAAAGATTTTGATGTACGACAAAGAGTCATCAATAATTGTTTGATAAGCATCTTCATACTTTTCGACGCGCTTCCTGAGATCGGTAATGGCTTCCTGTTCCGTCATACCTTTAAAGTCAGGACTATTACGGACTTTGAATCTGAAATTTTCTTCTAAAAGTTCTTGGTCTGTGCATATACTTTCAACAAAGACGCATCCTGTCTTTTTTCCTTTTCTTTTGATTGGATCAGTTGCTTCCTGCAGCACCCATTGTCGTCTTTCTATTGTTGAATTAGTGGCATCAAAGATGGCGATGCGGCTGCTAACTACGATAGCTTTAGATCCGATTCGGGCACTTAAATTCTCAATTTTGTCTACCTCAATTTCTGGTTCATAATCAAGCCAATTCAGCATATCTATCATTGCCAACTCTGCAGATTTCTGACGAAGAATTTGGGCTTTCGGATTATTGCTATCGAAGAAATTTGCGTCACAGGCACCTACAGCTTTGCGGAGGTTTTTTAAATTCCCTTGAATTGCTGAATTCTTTTCGTCCTCTGATTTTTGGACCTGGCGGCGGTACCGACCAACATTGAATACTCTGCATTCATTGCCTCGCCATGTCAAGAAAGATTGCAATTTCCGAGCAATGAATGATTTCCCTCTTCCTGGAAGTCCAACAAGAACAATCACAAGCAGCTCAGATTCTGTTGTGAGGTCTCTTCTCTGTGATGATGCAAAGGATCAGAAAACATCCCCGTTAGCGATAATCACCTAACAGATTCACATCTAGAATCTTGTGACAAAAACATACCTGGGCTAGCTTCTTCAATGCCACCGCAGTAACTTCAGAGATTTGTGTCGAACCTTTGTCATAATAATCCTTCGACTCGGTGCCTCTTGATGCCATAGTTGCTCACTGAAAAGTATGATTGCTGCTATGAATCTATCAATATGTTATAAACCCCCAGTGGACGGACACCGGACATGACACCGGTTTCGTTACTTGTTTACAGAGGTTGGAAGGGTTGGAAAGAAAAAGTGCTCGCATTTGGAACATGAGGGGCGGGCACTTTGAAGCCCCGTCTGGCCGCCGTCCAAACTTTTTTAACTTGAAGAAAAGCAAGAAAAGCAGAAAAACGTACCCCCTGTTGTCAACAGATTGAGTGAAACTGATGAGTGAAATCAAAAAAATCAATTCAACATTCCACACAGCACACAGTCATCACCATCACCGTCCCCGCAATATCGTTTCAGTAACTTGAACCGAGAAGCAAAGGCAACTCACAATCCAATCTACCAAAATATAGCTACAACCATGAGATCACCCATATCTAGTGCACTTCTTCTTTCGCTATTGGCTCAAATTAGATGGGCAAATTCCTTTGCACCAGCACCAAATAATATCAATGTCATTACTTCAAAAACAACAATGAAGTCATCATCGTCAATGAATATGATCCCATTAGAAGACGTTTCTGCCATCAGTTCGGCATCAAACTTCATCTCTACAATCAGTGCAGACATTGATAATATCCCTCAAGATAACTTTGCACAAGTATTTGCAGGTGGTATCGCCGTCATGATCGGTGGAGTTCTATCGACGGTCATGGTTGGATTCTTATTGGAGAGCGGTAATTCGTACGCAAGCGTCGTGGCAGATAGTTACGTGCAAGGTGGAGATGAGGAGTTTTGGGAGAGTCTCAGTCCTGAGGATCAAGTCAAGACAAGGGAATTGATGGAGAAGCTCCGTCAGTCTAAGGAGCAGGGCAAAGGCAATGGCGACAAGGGTTCGTCTGATTTGAATGCTAGTGAACCCGCTTCTTCATCTGAAACAGCAAAGGATGCATCATCGAAAGGAGGACAAAAGAAGGAAGAGATTTCCATGTTCAGTGATTATGAGGAGGATTGAGAAAATGAATGAGCATACAGGGACATCGCTTGAACGAGACAGTGTTAGTGACGAGAACTGAGAAAAGTTGCACATTGTTACAGCTTGATCTTCATACAAATATCTTTTATCACAGGCGTATAATAAAAGATAGACGGAAGATATTTTGTTTGGGAAATAATGTGATGACTTTGGGAAATAATGTGATTCAAATACCATTCTTGAGTGTAGTAATGGTGAAGTAAAACCTTTTTTAATTGTTTTATTAAAAAATACATCAAAACCACATCTCTTCCTTTCCAACAATGCTCCCTATCAGAAGTATCATGCACACTGAAAACGGCCTTCTCGTACACTAAAGTACACGTAGTATCGACGGAAAGTTTCAGCCAAATTACATTTCCACGAATGCCATTCCTTCATATTTAATTTTGGCATCATCCATCAATTCGGCTTAAGTACCCGTGCCGAGGAGAGGCGTCATAAGATCCGTGTATTTTTGGATATTTTGAGCATGGAGGCGACTAGCAAATCCTCCAATCCACATTTCAGGCGGGGGAGGCACATCCTCGGGATATCGAAAGGGCCAGCATCAGAACTCTTGGGGCTTTTCGCTTCTTTGGTCTTCGTCTTCTTTCCTTTCTTCAGACTCCTGGAATTCTTCTTGTCCACTTTCGCATCAGTTAAAGATGCCGGTATGGGGCAAAGAGAGAGATGATGGTAACCGAGTAGTAGAACTTCATGGCTGTTAGTAAAAATGAATATATAGTATGCTGCCGATCAGGGACCGAGTTTTCGAGGACCCAGCAATTGTGGATGTAAATGCTGGTGAAACTCAAAACTTGGCTCTCTCGAAGGAAGGCAATGTTCACTTTTCTGGATCATATTACGAACCTTATCTGGGAGTGATTTCTAACATTTGTCAGCACCGGATGATGCAAGACGTATCATGAAGCATCACGTTTTTGATAAGAATGGGTCCAAGGGAACACATCATCGTGCAGTTCATATCTATCAATTGGAAGGGAAAGTGATACAGATTGACAGTGGTTCCAATTTTGACGCAGTAGACGTTGGATTCATATGACAACTTGCATCATGTATGCATGCCAATGGGGGTAGGCGAGAGCGGCTTTGAATTCTTACCAATGTGCCCTGAGAATTGAGAAAACATGTAGGAATTCAGAGATGAATATCTTGTTCCAAGACAGGCAAAGTTTGAAGACTCTCTTTCCTATTGTGGACAAAGTGGCATGCGATTGCCAGAGACAACAATACCAAATCTTCTGTCACGAGTTGAATACAACCTTACTCGCAAAGATAAATCACTGCATTATTTTTCTCTGCCCTTGTTATGTTTGTGCAAATCACTACGTGTACACTACAGATTGAATTTCCACAGAATGTTCAAATCAAAATGATCGCAGCTGGGAAGTTCCATTCATTATTTCTCGATTCAACTGTTCAGAATCAAGCCTATAAAATTTTGGTCAGCTCAACCATTTTGCTGAAAAGCCAGCTCATTGCTCCTCTGAATTTGCATCCACACCAGTTTCAGTGTACTTGAATTATGATGAAGATAACCCCAAACCCCATAATCAAAGAAATTGCATTTGGGGAATGCCATATCACAATTTCATCCTCACAGAAGATGGAGAACTGGCGAGTTGGGTTTGGATAATGATGGAGGAGATGAGGAGTACATCCCTCGTTCTTTGAAAGTAGATATCCTGTAAGGCGTCAATAAAACGAGAGAGAAAAGAAACGGTGACACCCACTTTCACACAGCCAAAGTGGAGGATCCAGCCAATCGGCTATAGTTGCGACTTTCCATTGACTACTGTAGCAGCAACATACGACTGCTGACGAACACAGTTCAAAATGGTACACGTATATTCAATTTATTCATAAAATTTGTAATTCCATGAAACACATTGCAACCCCTACCCGGTACATACAGGTAGATAGAGCGGTGCTTGATGATTCGATTCATTCGCTTATTGTTGTGTCCTAGATAATTGTTTCGGAAAATTGAAAATTGAAAATTGAAAATGTCAATGAGTGTCATAGAATGAATCTATTCCATTGTACTGTAACATGAGTAAATTAATAATGAAATATGGGCCCGGCGCGGCATCTAAATCATAGAATAATAGCCCATGTCCCATGCCACATCGAACGATTTCATCCTTTTCCGTGGCACAGGTGCGGATGCAACGGACCAATGAAAGTAATTTATTAAAAGCCGTTTTTATTCTGTGCCCAAAGATGATCGATAGAGCGCACCTCAAAGCACACAGCACACCTTCTAAATCCATTGACATTGCCCAAAATCGTCGGAGCCGAGCGAGCGAGGTCGCCTACCTGCCAACCCGCTCTTTTTCCTGAACTTCATCGAAAGCAGGTCGCACCAGGGCACGATCGGAATGAATCTACCGGTACACCATACCACGACCGCAGCAACAACCACTGAGGCGACGTCTCGAGGATCAGTGAACACTCAGACAGCCCGCACACTTCACAATATTAAAACGGATTCAATGTCAGACAATGACTCAGCAGAATTGCCAGTACTGGTGACTATAGTCGAAAATAGCCAGCCTAGCCGTCGTAGACCCGGAAGAGGCCTCGTCACATTACTGACCTCGCTTTTGACCGTGCTGGGAATTACAATCTTCGCGATAAAAGAAACGAGACGTGCCGCACTTGTCATCTTCCTCCCCATCTACTCCACATACCTGCTATGCTACATATGTTTCCTTTGCTGCGTCAAAAATAGCGAAGAAGAGAATGATGAACTCGAACCTGCCGTCCTAAAAGAATACCTCGAGAAGAAAAAGAGGCGTCGGCAGCGAAGGAAAAAGAAAAAAAAAGTTGAGCCCCCTGGAGGCGACAGCTCTGACCAGGACAACGCTAAAGACAACCTCGGCCACAAGTCCGCTGTGCAAGATAGTAGTATCGATAAATACGATAACACTGTGACTGTAGCGGAATCACTTTCACTCGACAATACTGTGGCACCAACCACGACAGAACCCGATTTTGACAATAACTTTCTAAATTTTTTTCCTGCCCTGAGTAAATCTTTCGAAGAAGTTGAATCGCAATTTCATACGATTGCCATGCAGATCCAAAAAAAGATAAGGCCGCCAGCGCAATGCTATCAGTGTAGAGATGGTACCCATGAGGACGTACAATCAACTGTTTGTTCACATAATCATACTCCTGTTGTCACTGAGGCTGAAAATTACATGACAACAGATGAAGAATGTGGTAGCGAGGACCCTGAATCTGATTCTTTCGAAGTAATATCCATTTCGTCCAAGAAGAAGGTAAACCTGACAGGAACATACAAGCTTGTCCACAATCACAACTTTATGGAATTTCTGAAAAGCCAAAACATTCCAGTGCTATTTCGCAAAGCTGCCAATGCCGCCAAACCTGTACACACACTTTACCACGATGGTGATAGATTCGATGTACAAGTGGATGGAATAATCAAGGGCAGCGCATCATTTGTAATTGATGGGCCTCCTTCAAAAACCAACATCCGGCATTTGAATTATGAAGACCATGCCACATATGTGGATGATGGACAAGCTTTGCAAGTCAGAAAGGTAGCAACGAATCCTCCTCCGGATGGGGCTATGGAGCTTATCGTCAAAAGAGAGCTGGGGAATAATGGTCATAATCTTATTATGTCGTCCAAGGCTCGGTACAAAGATGGATCGGAAAGCTTGGAGAGTGTACAAACATTTCATCGGATAAAATAAATAACGTGCTATTTATATAAAGTTTAGTCTGGTTTAGTTCTCAATTATGCACATTCATCACGAGTTGCATTTGTATGCCTCATATGAAAATTTAACACTTGACACTTTATCGAGAAAGTGAATTGTAAAAATGACGGAGCCTATCAGGCATTCCTCTTCCGGAGGCAACGGAAAGTTTAAATTAAATCATCAATGAATGATCTTTCCCTCATCGTAGATGGGTTGCATCCTCAACAGCAAGAGGAGCGTCTATGGTTTGAACATGTTATTACTCTTTTCAACTACAGAATTGAACACTAAAGCTAGCGCACCGGATCGAAAACATGG
>Ga0115005_10001836_pt1 | contig 16984 bp, 17 predicted proteins | sample ArcOceMetagenome_FD_87163 | JGI IMG/M metagenome (GOLD analysis project Ga0115005, IMG submission 87163) | Marine eukaryotic phytoplankton communities from Arctic Ocean - Arctic Ocean - Greenland ARC118M Metagenome | ecosystem: Environmental > Aquatic > Marine > Oceanic | place: Arctic Ocean... | reverse complement strand
GTTATTGGAGGTTTTAAAATTGTAGAACAGATTGCATCATTACGCACGCACTCTGGAATTCAACAATGTCTTCCAATTTGAATCAAACCAAAAATGTGCAAACATATACTGCACTACCATTACAACTCCACACAAACACCTTTACGCCTTCTTTTGAATCACTTGACTCCCAGCCAAACCACATTCCTCAATGGTCAACTTCAAATCCTCCAAAATCTTTGGAGGAAATCCAGCACTGAGGGCGTAATCCTCACCCCCAGCATCCCCACTGGCATTTATATGCTCCACCAAAACCATGACCGTCGAACATTTATTGATTTTCACACGTAATCTCTTTCCATTCAGCAACCGAATTTGAATCACAGTAGTTGGTTTCGACTCATCCACTTGAGGTTCCGTAGCTTCCGTGGGTGAAATGACTCCTCCGCTATTGACCACGGATTGACTCCCAAGCGATTGTCCTTCCCCCGCAAAACTCCTCGCAGGAGCAGCAGCAGATCCATCACCGTCGTCACCACCACCACCACCAGCATCATCTGCATACTCCACATGCCTCTTATCCATCAATCCCACCGAGGGATCCTCACCCCCCTGCAATTCCTTGGGCACAACCCCTCTCGCTAAATCTTTCAAGAAATCGGCATTCTCGGGATCATCCAACCTCCTCTCTGGTCCATTGTCGACTGTGAAGGAAGATCTGTAGAGAGTGATGGTGCGACGTGGCGGTTGGGACATTTCGTCGGCGGTGGCTTCGGATGCGTTGGCGCGGATGGAGGAGAGGATGGAGTCTCGTGCGGAGGATGCCGATTGGTTATCGGCGTTATTTGGTTCTACTGCTAGACCGCTGTGGAATGAATTGAAAACAAAAACATACATTGAAATGGAATACATTTGAATTTTCATTAGTTAGTGTAAGGTATTGATTTGGGTATTGGGTGTTGAAAGGCATAAAATAAACCAAAAGAGAAACACGTGATTTTTATATGGAGCATTGTTTTTTCTCACCTGCCGCCACCGCGGGCTGAGACTCCACCAACATAGCGACTGTTTTCATTTTCTGAATCATCGGATGATTCATCGTTGCGGTTGGAATAGAGACCGTGGACGTTGCTCATGATCAGTTCGTTCTATTCTATGTGTGCACTAGTAAACCTTGATGTGTAAAGTTTGAAGGTAAGCAAAGTGAGTGAGTGTTGAGGTGCAGAGCAGAGCAGAGCGTGAAAGATGCTCAAAGAAGCATCCGGTGAGATTGCTTGGACGAACCATTTAGGTCGTGACTGAAATGCCAATAAACCACGACCCAAAATGGGGGGTTCAAAAGCTCCCTCCTCTACTTATTCAGAACTGCCACGCCGACCATGATGCCAACACCACAACCGCAGAAGAGCCCAACAAGACCGACCCAACACCACCAAGACAAAAAAAAACACGTCGAGAATCCATTGGATACTGGTGGATTGCAAATACAACAGGGTGCCCTACAACTGCAATACATACCTATTAATCCCCTTCTCCAGTCTCTTCTCAATCTTATCCTTTCATCAAATCCAAATGATTCTACGAACTGCCCTCCTCAGTGCACTGATTTGTGCTGGAACAATTGATGGTATGTATGTCTTTCAATGTCTACGTGCAGTGACAATAAATGAAATGGAAAAAGAGTGAACTTGTCGATCGACAGAGTACTGTATACACAAAACCTTTGGGTGAATGATGTGCACACGTGTGCTGATTCATTCATTTGTATTCTGCAATGCCTTCAAAGATAGCCCACTGTACAGAAGGAAGATCCTCAAGCATGAAATTTCACGCACACACACATGACAAAACTCACGTAAATTGTGCATATCTACCACCAACAGCTTTCACTCCCAGCAACTATAGAATTCAGAATGTCGACAGAACAAGAATTTCAAGCTCTCGGATTGAAGCTTCGAATGCTAATGAAATTGTAAGTAAATCTATGCTCATGCTCATGTGTATGTGTGTATTAGTTGGTATGAAGGGATTGATGATGATTTCTTTGGTTTCTTTGAACCATATGCAAGATTCATTGGATTCGATGGAGAGCCTGCTGGGGGAAATGTCTTCAACTGAATCAATCACAAATGAACAAAACGATTTCATATTCATGTTCGACAGTTGGGTGGGGTATGAATGTCCCTGGTGTATTTGCATTGACATTGACATTTAAAATTGAAGCTCGGGCGCACAACGACGCAATCAAATCTATGCACTAATCTAATTCACCCACCTACAGGTACCACTCAAACAGGGCTCAACCGTAGCCCTCGTCACGCCCTTCCACCCATCCGGAGAAATCGACATCCCATCCCTCCGCACTCTTCTCCAATTCCACAAAGAAAACAACACAGATGGACTTTGCATCCTCGGGACCACGGGCGAAGCCTCCCTCCTCACCATGTCCGAACGTAAATTGATCCTTGATATTGCAGTGGAGGAGGTAAAGGGCGACATTCCAATCTTGGTCGGAACGGGAGCAATCGATCCCAAGGCTGTGAAAGAGATGACCTTACAAGCCATTGATTGCGGGTGTGATGCGAGTTTGGTCGTTAGTCCGCCTTATATCAAGCCTCCGCAAAGGGGGCTCGTGAATCATTTTATGACCATGGCAGATTTGGGGTTGCCGCTTGTGGTTTATAATGTTCCAGGAAGAACTGCAGTGGATGTTACCCCTGAAACGATTGGGATTTGTGCGGAGCATGAGTTTATAGTTGGGGTGAAGGAGGCCACGGGGGATGTTTCTCGAGTAGCAGCTATTAGGGAGTTTACCAAGGGATTGGATACGCCGTTGTTGTTGTACAGTGGTGATGATGCGACAGAGGCTGAATTTGTCTTGAAGGGTGGTGATGGATGTATTTCTGTTACAGCGAATGTAGCTCCCAAGGAAATGCACGATATGATGATGGCGGCTTTGAAAGGGGACGAGGCAGAAGCTATGCGAATAAATAAGATGCTGGAAGAGATCCACACAAACATTTTCTGTGAGTCCAACCCAATTCCTGCAAAGTGGGCAATGAAGAGATTGGGCAAGATTGATAATGATTATTGCCGTCCACCTATGATGGCATTAGACGAACAATACTATAGCGTTGTTGAAGGTGTTATGAAAAAGGCTGGCTTAATTTAAAAGGAACAATTTCATCAAACTTCTGGACATGAAACTTTCTTTCTCTGCGATCGTCAGTCGTCAATGTCTTAAATTTGCTTTAATGGGTGCATATATTTGATTATTATTTTGTTCCTGTACGTGTAGTGGCAGAAATACATACACAGGAAAACAGGTAGGCCATGTTGCATGGGTAGAGGTCCAGAACTAGCAAGAATTGCTTTCTCATCACTTTCGAATAATTACGCCAGCGACAAGAATAATTCCCTGGGCAAGCTCTGGATTCTACAAGTATATGTATCGATACAATTACACCTCCCTTGCTTGTGTACATGGATTTGATGGTTCGAGTACACATTCATGATGAGATTAAAGTGGTACAAAATCACTTACAATTATGAACAAAGATTACAGTAAGACATATTTGTGCCAGTATTATTAACGCTCTCAGTAACAAGCATTACTTATTACACGGACAAAATGGCATGAGCAACACATTCTTACAAACTAAAACGAAGTCAGTATGAAACACTATGAGTATGTAATATTCAAGATGGGAACTGATTTTATGCATCCGATATGTTGATGGTACCAACTTTATATTAGAAACTGCTGCATTCTCTTGCGCATGTGCGTAAAAATGATTTGATAGCCTGCAATGAAACCGTACTGTAATCACTATATATCCTTTATCCGTCACCAAACGACACCATTTCTAAGCATATTTCAAACATACTGGCTTGATGTTAGACTCATAATCAAGATCGGCGTGATCAGTACAGTTAACCGCGATTGCGATACCTGGCATGGCACACTTAAGATATTCTTTACTTCCAGCATAAAGCATTTTGGATCTGACCTTGGCCGTATCGGGAATCCAGGAGATAAAGACGAGTTTACTGGTTTCTCTTCCATCATCGGTTACAACTGGTACATCTACCACAGCATACCTGCAGTCAGTTCCGGAGATGTAGGCGGCGAAGCTTTCGTAACCCTCATCCTTTTCTGCGATCTTGTCAATGATGATTGTGGAATTTTTGCTGTCCATCTTGTAGGTAATGTAAGAGACTCCTTTGAATTCTCCCCTTTGAAGCTTGAAATCTTCAAAGGTGCTGGAAACGTCCTCTGCGCAAGTTACTCCTGTTGACTGTGATTGGATTGATGAGTCACATGGGTTTGAAATGAGACGACGGGGGAGTGAATTAGAGTGTGAGAACCTGGGTGATTTCTGATGGTAATTCTAATCCTCCGAGGTGAGAGGTGAGCCAGAACGTGGGCGTAGAATGTACGTGCGCGTGGTACAGCGCAACACCACACAGCATTGGCACGACTCCTGGCCGCTTTCCCCACTTTCTGAATCGAAACTTTCACTCCTGAATGAAATTCGATGGAGAAGATAGATGTCTTACCATTGTGTATTGATTTGAATGGGTTGAGTTAAGTCGAGTGAGTGACTGGTGTAGGGGCTTTTAGTTTTTGTCGAGCTCCCGCATCAGAATTCACATTGGGCGGTGGAACAAACGAACGGCCCATCGAAAAAAATCATTCACGCGATGAAATTTGAAAAATATTGAAAATGGTTTCGCGCGGTCGGTCGCGATAAAACCATCAGATTTTGCATTGCATGCTCAACTCCTCGTAAATAACGAACAGTCAGTAACCGTTCAAGAAACTCTCAGAAGTTTCACAGGATTATTTCAGATCCTTCCAAACTCGAGAAATAATCTACTTTCTGAAAAGTACTGCTGTACTGTACCGGTACACTACAATCGGCATCATGAAATTACTGCTAGATATTTTTCATGAGGTCACACGCACACCACGTACCTCTATCATTGCATTGCATTGCATTGCCTTCCATCTCCTCCTATTCAATTCTAATTACCAGTTAGTACCAAGGATACCACCAATTCAGCTCACGACCTACATCTATTTGATGATAATTTCTTGAAATCAATTTACGTGGCGAGCGATACAGCCAAAGTTGGAACACGGATCATTCATGTAATCCCCGCAGCTGCAAATGTGAACAAATCTGAAACAAATTCTCAAGACCACGCCCTCAAAATAGCTTGCTACATGGACTCACTTTTACATGGAGAAGGTCACTACAGTATAGTATTGGATGTGAGAAGTGGACTTGGTCCCAACGTTTCAAATCCATCAAGTCTTTCTCTTCTTAAATTATTTCAGACTTCGTACAATTATTCCAAAAGATGTTTCACTAGTAGAGGTTGACACGGTTCATTATATTTCCTCTTCCATCATCGGAAATGCATATCTGTAGGATTCTAAAGGTGTTCATTGATGCAGAGACTCACTCATGATCGCTATATTTCGATCCAGGGAAGTTCTTCCTACACGTACTCTGAACCAGCGCCCCCTACCCTACGAAGGAACTGATGGAATTATAGATGAGGATGTCATCGAGAGCTTGGAAAAAAGAGATTGGTTATGTTTCCATGAATATTGAGATGAGTGAAGGGTGTTGGGATTACAAGAACGATATCATAAAGTAGTTCATAAGAATTTTATGACAACGTCGTCTTGTCGAAATGTCTTCAATTTGTCCATTCAAATTAACGCGCCAAAAAGTTCACAAAGTTCAGAACGGAAAGCTGGAGAACAAGGATTAAGACACTAATGAAGTTCAGTCAGAGGTCAGAGGCCAGAGGCCAGAGGCACACCAAGCAAGAAAGTAGACGTTGATTATCAGGCATGTCAAACATATCGATAATCGAGCGAAATATTAGAAAATATTATCGGACTGTTTTGAAGCCCAGGACAGGTTTGGTTACAAGTACACGTACTTATTTTCCTACTTTGGTATTTCTTCCTATTGCCACACTCCATACAGGTATAATCTTTTAAACTTCAAACTAGTTACATTTTGGAAACAAATGGCATTGTGCTCGGTGCTATTTTCAAACAATATGGCTCGTCGACCTCGCAGGTAGAATTGGCTTGAAAGTCACACTTGATTTGAAAAACGGTATGTTTCCATTTGGTTATTTCAGTTGGAACGTTCACAACTGAAAAACACAACAAACAGAATTCATACACAACTGATCTCTTCGAACCTTACGTTTTTGCTGCAGGTGAGTTCGGTTCGACTTAATGTACTGGACGCAATACGTTTCAAATTGCAACCATGGTGCTCATGCTACGGTCCTCATATGTATAACCTTTTTCAACAACTCATATGTTCCGATTGACTCTTCCAACACAGAAGAATAACAAAGAACAACACCATACAGTGCATTATTCGCCATGAGTAGCAAGGCATCACCCATGATGATTGAGAATGCTCATCTCATCCAGGTATACTCAAACACTCGCACAATGTGGAGAGGAGTGGAATGGTTTTCGTTCTCACTTGACATCAAATCCAACAAAGCTCTCCAAGCAGGAAAGGAGAACAATACCGTTATCCTTCGTGCCATTATTGAAGATTGTGAATCAAATCAAGTCTATGCTCCTTGGGAATCAGAGAAGGTCAGAGCAAAGTTCGAGAAGCACTGCTTGAAAGATCACTCTTGGAATGCTCATTTGGTTCCAAATGACCCATACAATACGTTGCATGTGGATGTGCACAGGGACTTGTTCAACGAAGGCGACGCCTTCAAAGTGATTGTTGCAGCTCAGGAATTGGAAGGAAGCGAAACTATTGTAATTGGTTCCTCTCAACCCATTTTGTAAGTTACTGTCGTTATGCTTCTTTTCGCACATTCGACATGTGTTGTGCTTAAATGTTCTCACTCATCTTCAAACCAATTCAGAGTCACAAATCTTGCTTTATGCATCGAGGAGCATTTTTCCGACCACCCAGGAATTGTGAAAGTTGACGACGATAATTTTGTTTTCTACAGCAAAATGTCAGGCGCCTCCGATGGGCTCAAGGTTGTAATCAGCCTGTTGGATGAGAACGGTGCGTTATCTTCTCGTAATCTCCCACATGTTGACATCGAGACGCAACTCGTCTATGAAAACGGGATACCTGTCCCAATCATGCCTATGAAGCCTCTAAAACTCAAATGCAGAAAGAAGGACAAAGGAGTTGTAAGGTCACAGAAGCCAACTTTTGAGCGCTTGAATGGTGAACCTTTGTTGGGCAAGGGGAAGCAATCAACCGTATTCAAATTTTGCCTTAATGAGGTAACGTACCACCATCATGGTCATGATGGATTTAAAGTTAGAGCTTCCATCAGGGTCGGGGACGAGCAAGAAGTTGTTAAAATCCACCCTGGAGTCTTGAATGAGGTCATTACTGTTCTTTCCAAGCCGAGAAAGGTCGATACAGTGGACAAGTTGCAAGAAGATAGTGGGGTCAATCTCAAACTCAAGCTCTTGACTCCATTGAAGGAAGATATGGAGCTTGTTGGAAAACGAAAAGCTTCTTCTCAAGACTGTGATGATGATTACGCGCATCACGTTTCAGAGAGAAGCAAGCTTGACATCATTGGTGAGAACGAAGACCTCGAAAAGACTCCAAAAGTCAAGCAAGCTACTTCAAAAGCATTGGAAGCGAACAGTTCTTCACATGTTACAAAAAGAGGTGAAGTTGGCGAGAGCAAATATCCAGTGCAGCGAGACAACGCACCTTCTCTCTCCGTTCCAATTAGAACCATTCTTCAAGCATACAAATGTATCGGTAAATGTTTCGCATGTCATGCCGAAATTGAAAATGGTACATTGTGCAAACCCGAATATCACTCAGTCGTTTGTGCCTTTGCGGATAATATGCTTCCTCTCTTTCAAGACGTTGATCACTCCGTCCTGCAATCTATTGACGAAGAACTCTTTGCGACGCTCTTTGAACCGATTATGGAATCTAAATCGTTTGAAGAATGTTCAAAAGAATATATTGCGAATGCACCCAATGAAGTGTTTGATACAAGCATGTTTACAGCAGATGGGTCTGTGATGTCAAATGATTTCCAGGATCTGATCCGTGAAGGGAACAAGCATCCTGCTAATCTTCAATACCGTGAACACATCTTTAAAACAAATGCTGCTTGTTGCGATGTTAAATATGCTCTCCAACCCCCATCGGAGAAGACATTGAATGGGCACGCTCGGGATTTATCTGGAATGAGTAATGGGAATTTCAACTCGGATGAAATTATCGCTGGTGAGAATATTTTTGCTTCGAGATTTGCAGATCAAGATGATGGCACTACCAACAATTCTCATCCCGAGGCTGGTGACTTTCTCAGCTTCTTGGATCATGTCGCTAGGGGCGAACAGCAGTGCATGAATAATATGTAAAAACAAACTTCAACTCAGGGGGAGTCGAAGCTTTGATTGGAAAGATACATACAAAAGTTCTCGCCTACACACTAATGGAAATTAGAACAACTATGAATTACTTTAAAGTAATGCTGACATTGTATACATCAAAAGATACATGATTTTCCATTACGATGGGATTGGAGCAATGGTTGGGTTTCCGTAGAATAACCGACTATCTACCAATCGCGAAAGATCCTTCATCTCAATCCCAAATTCTTTCCAAACGTAATGATTTACTCCCAACGGCAACCCAACTGCTACCTCCAACAGTTGCTCTTTTTCATCGTATCCTTTCTCTTCCTCACTTCTCTTGAAATCGTCATGAGAGGCACAAATATTCTCCCGAAAAGTTCTCCTTCTGATAGGTCCGGTGATTCCGTTTACACTTTCCCACCCCAAATCATCTTCGATACCTTTCAACGCTTCGTCTAGATCCCATTCAAAGATATCCAGATAACATTTTGCTTCTTTAAGATTCATAAATTCATACGTGGCCATTACAAAGTGTATCTTGAACTCTTTGGTTGACCTATCCTGCACTCGTACCTTCGCCCCATTTTGTAATTTTGGTATTAATAGTTTCTTCGGCGCGAGGTTCAAGTTGCTACCCGAAAACCTATTGAGTTGACGCAGTTTTGTAGGCTTTATTCTATACTGGAGACAAATTCCTTGCAGGGTATCAGAGGGCAGGATAATGTGCTGATAGAATTCACAAGGAGGGTGTTCTGGTTCTGTTTGGTTCAAGATTTGGTAATCAAATTCGGATTCTTCGTCATCGGACTGGCAAAGATACCCATATTCATATTCAGAAGTGAATGGCATGATTGTTTGCTGTATTTATTGTATGGAATAGAGGTATGGATTGATTGATTCATTTCTAAGAGAAGAAAGAATTTGACCCAGTCTCTTCAAGAACATCAAAGAAGAACAATCGTCATCTACTCATCATGCGCATGCTCGCATGCGAGTGTACCTATGTACCGTATCAAATATCAAGGCTCTGTATCATCATGTACTCGTAGTAAAATTGTCGTCTCTCCAAATTTACTTTTTGGCGCACATGGGAATGCTCTCTTCCTTCCTGTCTCTTATCTTCTCCCTTTCTGTTTCAAGTGCATTGCGAATCATTGAACACCAACCTGATATGGTTTGATCGAGGGACGGACGGACGCGACGACACATCGACGCCCGGCGGACAGCCAACAAGCCAAAAAAGAAAATAATATCTTCATTCATGTATATTTGAGTCCCTTTAAATCATTAGTCACCGAAAGTTTTGGTCCAAACACGCTGTTCGCTGTGGTACAGCACAAGCACACCTTCTTACAGCACAAGAAGGATAAACCTACTGTAAATCAACGAAAAAATACACAAGAAAGGCTCTAATCTAAGCTCACAGCACTTTGATTCGCACCAGTAAGCTTGGTATTACTTGGTATTACTAAAGCATTGCATACTTTCTCTAGCGACGATCGGCTAACAGCAGCCCAAGTGCCGTTCGTTCCGTACGATAACTTCCTACAAAATTACCACAGCTTTATAAGCATTGGCAATTCTATTCCACTCCGAGATTCGCATTCCTCAAACTGAAATCTCAAACAACATGCGACCTATTGCAACATTTCTCCGAGGCTCAGGATCGTCTCTCAATAAAACTGCTACCAAAAAAAGAGAACTAGATGATGTGGACTACTGGCGTCAACAAGCCGGTTGGTACGACGATGATGTTTCAATGACAAACTACAACAACGGTAACGTGAATTACGACGATGCCACTGTTAGTTCATCCTCGTCGTCCTCCTCGTCGAGTTCATCATCCAGCAGTAGTTTCAAAACGAGCGACATGCTGACATCTGTGTTACAGATTGCTGGTGCCTTCGTCGCTATGGCGGTTGTAATAAGTATCATTCGAGCGATGGGAAAGCGGAAGAGGAAAACTAAAGCAAGAGGGTCCCGAGGGAAAAGCAAGAATGCCAGCGATGATAGGAGCAGAAAAAGTTCCAAATCAAGCAAAAGCGGAAGGAGTAGTAGAAGTAAAAGTAGGACGAGGAGCTCGAGTAAGAGCGCCCGCTCTAGAAGTAAAAGCCGAAAGGGAGATGACTATCAGCTGATGGACGATACCAGGAGTAACAGGTCTGGTAGGTCTGGTAGGTCTGGCAGAAGCTCGAGGAGCAAGAGCAGCAAGAGGAGCTCCACATCAAAGAAATTGGATACTGCGGTACTGGTATAAAGGTACAATTACCTTTGCAATGATTTGCAGTTGCACGTAGTAGATTTTGCTCATTTTTAACTGATGTCGTGGTTCCAAACGATTAAGAAATCTGTACTTAAAAGTATGCCAAAGTGTATATATAGAGATCTTGAATTAATATTACATTTATATAAATAATCGAAAGTTAATGCGGATTGAAAATTAGTTAGATTTGATCTTTAGATTGTTGTCTTTTGAAAATTGTCAATTCGTCGCTGACCCAGAAATTTGCTAAGTTCTAAGTTTATAAAATATAATAGTATTTACATGACAAGATTATCTAGAGTGATCTGGCTGAGTCTTCTGCTTTTCTGCACATTTTGTTTTGAAGTAACATGAAACTACAAGTATGGGGTGTGACAAATGAATCAAGCAGTAGCCGAATCAAACAGAAGCATTTCTATTTACTAGCACAATTTGAAATTACCACGCAACGTGCGCCTTTCTCCCAGACAATCTCCTTTGAGGGAAATGCCTTCAGAGAAAAAAATCATCATGATGAGAGATCGGGCCTTCTCCGATAAAGTCTACGATTACGAGCGAGTTGTTTCGTAAATGCCCACAGCAATCTATTGAGTACCGATAGTCCACTTTCCGTCAAGTTTGGAAGAGCAATCCAGGACGATGAATCAAAATTTTACATACATATTTCTCTAAGTTTATCAAACTGTACCCAGCAAGATTTAGATCGCCTTGGTCTTTCCATAGTTCAAACTCTTTCCAGTCCTAGGATCTAACTGATTGTTGGGGTTCACTCGATCATTTGGATCATACATTCTAAATGTCCCGAAAATTCTATCCCACATATTTATATACTGTCCATAGTTGCTTTGAGGAATACGATGATGCACATCATGCCATTTAGAGTCGTAAAGTGTAATTCCCATGATCTCCACCTTACTGTCAAAACGGGTATGATTCAGACCTGTCAAGACTGCAGCCATTATGAAGATAACAGGAAGGGTCAAAATGTGCATTTCCAATTCTAGCAAATTGCAATAGATGAAAATCGCCAGTACATGGTTATATTCTCCCAGGAAATACTCTATTGGGTGAACATTAACGGCATCGACGTTTGCTCTCGAGGGTGCCTTTTGCCTATGATGATGTTTGTGGATGTATCCATATACAGATTGAATGTGAAGCGCCCAGTGCAAAATTGTGTAGAAGAAATCATAAATGATGAAAAAGGGAGGGATAGTGAGGAGCGTATTTGTCAATGAGATAGACTGAAGCGACCATATTGCGTTAGGTTCGTGGTACATGTATTTCATGAGTATGTAGACGAAAGGCACGGTTGCAATTTTGTTGAGAGTGACATAGAGGACATCAATGGATTCCAAATCGTCAAGATGTTTGCCTCGGACTGGGATTCTCTTCATATTAAATGCACCTATGTACACGTACGTTGATGGGCTTCGAAATTAGATATCTTCGATCAGCAAACAACAAATATATGAAAAGCGATAAAATATGAAAATGGTTACTCACGACCGAAATGTTTGACAACAAAACTGAGGAACTCCAAACCTAACATAGCCACGCAAGAGAAAAATATAAAATCCATCAACTCAATGTCATCGACGCCATTGTTTCGCATACGTTCAACGAAGGCAGCAATGATGGATTCATCCGATGCGGACGAACTAGAAGCGTAGGCTCCATGAAATTGGACGAGAAGTAGAAAGTTCAACAGAATTGCTACTGGTGTAACAACTTTCACAGAAGGTGACATACGCTGCTCTATCATCGACTTTGTATATCTCGTTTGTTACAGTGCTATTCAGTGTGCTCGATATCAGTTCTTGGTCAGTTACTCATATGAACAACCTATCGTCTTGCCTCTTTGCCTCTTGCCTCCCACCGGTATCTGCTGGTTAATTGCTTTTGCATTATGAATATACGCATTTTTCTCTATGCTGGCTGTCTGTCTGAGTCAGTCATCACTTTCGAAACTTCGTGCTAGATAGATATTTAGTTCAAGTTAGTCTTCAAAAAGAAGGTCTCTCATTTTTTGATTACTCGATACAAAAAATACCATGGACTTTGTCTCAGACAAAGGTCCAAAAGTCCAGGCACTTTATGACTTGTTGTAGAGTGTGCCATATTTCTAACCTGGTCAATTCAAACAACAATGCACTATCATATTCCTTCAATCCATCTTTTAGATCATAATACTCGAAGGAGCTTGAGATGACTAGTAGTAACTCTTCAAATCCACTAGCTAGTACTGTAAGAAAAGAATGAGTTTGTTCATGCTCGTAGTAGTGACATGGCTTCGAATAATACCTACTACTTGACGACTCTCCATCGGGTACCTCTCACAAATAAGGATAAGATCAAAGCTGGATAGATGGAGCATGAATGATAATGACAAAAAACAATATTTTCATATATTTTCAATTTACACGTACACGTAGTCTATAGGAGTTATAAAAACAGACAACATCAGCCAAAAAGTGCTATGCATAGAAGTCAAGAGAAGCCAAGTCAGCTGCTTCACCGTCCATTCCCTTCTCTGCGTCAAGCATCGGATCCTCTTCAAAGGCTTCATCTCCACCGTCCATTCCTTCTTCTTCGCCGCCAGGTGCCGCATCTTCGTCGTCTTCCCCGTCCTCGCCCGAGTCTTCTTGCCGATTTTCGAAGTATTCAACGATCTCTTCCACTAATTGTGGTGGGCATGATTGTTCGTTCCAATAATAGAGATCTGTCTGTTTATTCCACTTCAAATACTTTGTTGGATCAAATCTATGTTTTGCAAGTAAGTCCCATCTTCCCATGTACTGTCTTCGATGAAGTGATCCATGCCAGTAATGCACAATATGCACAGGAACAACAACCAATTCTTTATTATTATCGAGCACCCTCTGTTGCCATTCCAAAACTTGAAGTTTGTAGCTGTTTTGGATATTTTCTGGTACGGTCTCAGCAGCTCGGCCTAGAAACGACATGGCCATGTGTCGGTCTGCTGAGCCAAGAGTTTTGTCAATCAAATTATTTGTTCTTTTCAAAGCTTCCATTGTGGCGATCCATGCAAATCCTGGGTGCCAATAATCAGCAATTTGCCGATTTGAGCACGAGACATATGATTTACCTACTGCCTTTTGTTGAGCAAAACTCGTCATCGTCATTCCTCCTTGTTTCTTTCCATCCGGTCCAAGCATATCACAAGTGCCCCAGAGCTGTCCAAAAGCAAGTGGATGCTTGGACAACGTACGGATTGCTTTTGAGACCCAGGAGTGAGTCGTCAGCAAAAGCCACATCGCTATCAATCCAAGCGACGTACTTTTCATCTTTTGGCAAATTTCGAATGGCGAGATTGATCAATTGTTCTTTGCTCCACATAACTTGTTCTGCGGGAACTGTACGGCGAATCATTTGCACGTCGACGATTGGAAATATTTCTGATTTGTTTTTTTCCTCGTAGGTCATCTCAATTCCTTGGGTATCAGAAAGGACACTGGGGTTGTATCCGTCGTAAACCAACTCAACTGCTACTATGTTCAAGTGGAATTTCGTGTCGGATATAAGTCGCCTTCGAGTGTCAGAAAGACGCTGAAGGCAATCATTCACAAGTTGCGCGCGCCTTTTGAAGCGTTGAGGGTTGTAATGAACAACAATCACAGTTAAACGATTGTCGGCGGCAGCTGAAGATTCCAAGTAAGTAGCAGTACGTGTAGTTTTTGCACTTTTTGATTGATTGCATCCCATTGTTATTTCAGATTTGGTTTTGGTTAATTATGGTTAGTAGACTGTAGTGAACACAGCAGACGACTTCGTTCCATCAAGGGTTCCATCAAGGGTTCCATCTTCCATCCCTATCTTCCATCTTCATCTTCAATCCACGAATGAATCAACGGATGGACATTATTTTCATTCGTGGCTAGAAAGGGAAATTTCAACGGGTCATTTTCACCAAGCGATCTTTAGCAAATTTTCGAGGGTTCCTCACATCTTGCTCACATGTTCGGTGCAACAACTGATCGTAATTTGGTCTTAGAATATTCTACAAAACATTGAAGTCAATGAATATACGCACCTGCAAAAGTCATCTTAGTACTCTGACATTATCTTTGGTATTCACTCGAAACATCCACTGGTGTTGGTGACCCCAATGGTTTCTAATATTATTTGCTGCCCCCTCCCGGCACCAGCAACAACTTTGATCTTCATTTTTGTATTTATGCTCCTGAGAACAGCTCGGGATCGGAAATCATCATGAAAGAAAGTAAGAACGATTTGAAATGTTTGAATGTACGCGTAGTACGCCAAATTCTCTTTAGAAGAACCCCATCTATTGCAGGAGAATAACGAAGGATGTACCTCTATTGAGCCGATTGTTTGTGGTGAATGACTCCGTGTACGTGAGAGGAGAACTTCACATGCTTTAGATATCTCGGGAACATGAGTTATCAAGATAGTTTGCCCTGGCCATTATGTCAAACTGAGATCAACTTCAGGTCTCCCATTTCGCTCCTTTCAAAAGGTTATCATCAAGAATGAATCTATACTTTTTTTAAAAATACCATCTATTATTGACAAAATCCTTGATTATTCACTTGAGACAAACACCTGAACACCGGTGTATGTTTCAAGTGATTGATCAATCACTCCAACCAAAACAATTGTTAAAACCCATGCTAAAGGAAGTAGAAGAATATCAGGGGTATTGAGACTCGACACATGGAAATTATCAACGATTTTTCATCCAGTGTGTCATGTGAATGCTAATATTGCCCAGCTTTTCTTATGTGTGCAGATTTGATAGAGGGAATGTACTCAACATGTATATTGAATATGAAAAGCGTAAGCCTCGCAGTCCATGCAGGTTATGGCTCGCTACATTTCCATAGAGCGATGAGCCGCAGGTCCATTCTTCTCGACGGCTGTCATGAAAATATGTATGCGGTATTCGACAATGCGAAAAGATTATCTTCGTAATTTCTACCTTAGCACAAAGTGAACATTGCTTCGCATGGATGATGCTAACGGTGTAACCATAATTCAAACAACAAGTTCGTAGTCAATCAAAACTTATTTGATTGAAGCTGGTTTCACTGAAAAATCTTCATAGAAGTTTCCGACGGCATTCATTCTCCTCTATACCATCATATTCTCTTAGAGGCAGAGATTTCAAATTCCAAATTTTTGTTTGTGGATTAATTTAAATCATTCTAAATCAAACACAGTATCCGCCAAACAATCATAAACTCTTCTTTTCTTGTTGAGCATTCTCACTTTTTATAATCCATTTTTCTCTTTCTGCCATCCACATTTTCAAATCATTATATATTTCGATATCACTGATTTTAATTCCAGGTGGAATGTATTTACTCAGCGGAATCAATCCATTTCTGCAAATTAGCCTCGTTTTCAATGAATTCAGCAAAGGAAGCATCGTCAACGGAAGGAATGGAGGTAGAAGTACTTGCTGGCTTGGCGACGGCAACTACTACTTCCTCAACCTTTTTAGAAGGTTTCAACATGACAAGGGTGATGAGGACTGTGTATCCTGCGAGGATAAGTCCAGAAACTGTAGACGAAGTGAACGGGGTGAATGAGCATTGTGCATTGAGTAAAAAACAAATACAGAATCAAACGTCCATCAAATTATCATCTTCGAAACTAGGAGAATAAATTCAGAATCCTCAGACCAACAAAATACCAACCAACATATAACACCAACGTTAGAAGTTCCAACAATACCCCCATCGTTCCCTGGAAGAACCGCCATTGCCGTCTCAACCCAACGGTACAACCCACACGACCAACGTAAAAATACCCACCTTGGTAATCCTCGGGGAATTTATCCCTAATGACCTTGTCAATTCCAGTCCACTTAGGCTGAGCAGCACCGGACGCCATCTGGCGTTTCTGGACCTTTTGGGTCGCGGAGCGGGCGGCAAGCTTGACGGTGGAGCGGAGGGCGTTCATGGTGGAGATTTATTTTCATAGAAGTGTTGGAGTGAAACAGGGGTGTGTTGTTTTGGCGTATGTCCGTCTTCGGTCTGTCTGGCCAGATGCGATTTTTGGAGTTTTCCGCATTTTGTTTGTTCGCGGGGCTTTTCACTCGCGCCATTTTCGGATTCAACATTCAACCAAATCCAACGACGACAACAAACTCTTCTTCTTGAAGCTTGCTTGAAGTGTCAGATCTTGGTCAGATGATGAAAGCAAAATCTTTCTGGAGATCTGCAGTCACACAGGTCACACCCGCTTTCTTGGGGTCCCATCGCAAAACAAACCAAACAAAAACACGAATGCAGAAAAACGCCAGAGGCCCAGTAGCGCCGTGTAGCTTAGCTTAGCTT
>Ga0115005_10001835_pt1 | contig 16995 bp, 12 predicted proteins | sample ArcOceMetagenome_FD_87163 | JGI IMG/M metagenome (GOLD analysis project Ga0115005, IMG submission 87163) | Marine eukaryotic phytoplankton communities from Arctic Ocean - Arctic Ocean - Greenland ARC118M Metagenome | ecosystem: Environmental > Aquatic > Marine > Oceanic | place: Arctic Ocean... | reverse complement strand
TGAAAATCAAATCATTAGAAGATGGATACGTGGGTTGGTGTGACAAGAAGCAATTCACGTTTGATGTCAAGCTGCCTGAGGAAAGAACCATACTTTGTCATCCCATTTCGCAATGGAAAAACGAGAGAACGTTAGCGACTTTATGGATCACAGCAGGAGCATTGATAGAAGAGAGACAGGACGCTTACTTTTTAGGTTCAGATAAAATTTCACCCGTCAATCCTCCTGCGTTCAAGGATGATGTTTTCGGTGCGATACCCCTGACAATGAGAGATGCTGCTCTTTCTTTGTTAGGCTCACCATATCAATGGGGAGGCAGAACGGTAGCTGGTATAGATTGTTCAGGGTTAAGTCAGTTGGCTGCACGACTTACTGGAAAAATGTTGCCAAGAGATGCATCAGAACAGGTTCATTGTGGTGACCTCATCGCATGGGAATTAAGAGAAACCGATGATTTGGCTTTTTTCGAAAACAACGATGGACTCATTACACATGTCGGAATACTCGTCACCAGAGATTCAATCGTTCATGCTTCAGGAGAAGTCCGAATAGATTTACTTACCCAAGAAGGCATTGTGCACGCAGAAATTGGTGGTCTCACTCACAGACTCCATAGCATCAAGCGTTTGCAGGAATAGTTATTTGTGGAATTTACCTCCCTCTGCGGCTAATTTCCTGAGTAAAGGACTACATCTGTAGCGGGTTTCTCCATAGGTGTCTCGAAGTGCATCGATGATGCGTACGACCTTTTGCAAGCCCATTTCTTCAGCCCAAACAAGCAATCCTTTCGGATAGTTAACACCCTTAAGCATTGCAGTGTCAACATCTTCAGCACTTGCGACCCCTAGATAAACGGCATCGGCAGCTTCGTTGATCAGCATCGATATAATACGTTCCGAAATCTCGACCTGAACGTTGGGATCTAACTGCCCAGGAACGTCAGTCGCTTCATTCTCTTCGTTGTAATTGTAGAACCCACGACCTGATTTGCGACCTAGCCACCCAGCTTCTACAAGTTTTAATTGTGTAATACTCGGCATATATCGAGGGTCGTAATAGAATGATTTAAATACAGACTCTGTGACAGAATAATTCACATCATGTCCTATGAGATCCATGAGTTGAAACGGTCCCATTCTGAAGCCTGATTGACGCATCGCTGCATCGATGGTGGATACATCTGCGATACCCTCATCTAAAATCCGCAGTGCCTCTCCATAAAAGGGTCTCGCTACACGATTCACAATAAACCCAGGGGTGTCTTTCGCGATCACTGGTGATTTCCCCCATTTCCTCATGAGATCTGTGAGTTGTTTGGGTAGATCGCGATTTGTTTGGAGCGCAGGAATGATTTCAACAAGAGGCATTAATGGAGCAGGGTTGAAGAAATGTAGCCCTACCACCCGCTCAGGATGAGCACAAAAAGACGCGAGGGATGTGATCGACAATGAAGAGGTGTTCGATGCAATGATCGCTTCTTTGCTTGCGATTTCTTCAATGCTCTTAAAAACACGCTTCTTCACTTCTAAATCTTCTACTACAGCTTCAATAATCAGGTCGCAATCTTTGAGACTTGTGGCCATTGTGGTTCTTACAATTCGTTCTTGAATAGCGATCGCTTCATCGGAAGTAACCTTTCCCTTTTCAATCAGTCGATTCACTACTTTTTGAAGCTTGGAAGAACTGGAGGTTAAGGCTTCTTGAGAGAGGTCAAACAAAACAACGTCTTGTCCAGCTTGCGAAGCTATTTGGGCTATGCCGGACCCCATTGCCCCGGCACCTACAATACCGATTACATTTACTGCCTTATTTGTTTGCATAAAGCAAAAGTAACAACTACAAACTGATACTGACCTCTAATAAAGAATAGATATTTAAAGTATTTATAGTTAGTTACTTGCCTGTATGGAAACAACAAACAACTCTCACAGTCCCACGCAAATCAGAAAAGTGGGCATTGCCCTTGATAAGAACAGGGCATTGCTGAAAAGATTACGTCAGAAAGACAACATTAATTTACTTGCAGACCGATCCTTTAAATGGCTCAGGGTGAAAGGCTTTGATTTTAATTACCACACACATATTGATTCACTTCCCGATGGACGGTTAGCTGTGATGTGTTACGAAGAAGGGTATGTAATCGAAGTTGATGGAATCATCTTACTTCCTTCTCCGCGCGCTTCGTTGTTGGCGTGATTTAGACTCGTGTCTCTTGTGCTTTTTTTCATGAAAAGCGCCTTGGAAAGTTGGATCTGCTCTGCGTTTTTGTGTGTCGATATCACGGGCCATGTCCTTCGCTTCATACTTGGGCGTTTCCTCGACCTCTACACAGTCGGGTATAGGAACCTCTGTAATTACGTTTTTCGAGGGCAAATAAGATTCGACAGCGATTAAGTACGATTCTTCACTGGGGTCGTAAAGCGTGTGCGCGACGCCTTCTCTAAACGCACGACCCGTCCTTCCAATTCGATGGACGTAGTCTGAAGAGTTTCGCGGGACGGTGCAATTGATGACGAGTTTGGTTTCAGGGACATCAATCCCTCTGCTACTCACATCTGTGCTCACAAGGACTCTGATTGACCCCTCACGGAAAAGAGACATGGCATGTAGACGCGTGTTTTGTGCTTTGTTGCTGTGAATTCCACGCACACCACCAGCAATCGTTCTCTCTAAAAATTTGGAGATACTTTCTGCTTGCTCTTTTGTTCGAACAAAAACCAACGCTCGATCTTCAGGATAGATGTCCACCAGAAGATGGCTGATCATATTGAGTTTCGTTTTCAGATTAGGTACCGCAGTCTTTATTTGAGTAACAGTACTTACAGGAGTCGCTTGCGGGCTGACTTCTATTCTGGTGGGCCAAAGCAAGAATTCTTCGCTTAATTTCTCTACTCTTTCTGGAAAAGTAGCGCTGAAAAGCAGATTCTGTCGCTTATTTGGTATGATCTCTAATATATTCCTCAGTTGAGGCATGAACCCCATATCCATCATTTTGTCAGCTTCATCGAGAACCAGCGTCTTGATTTTTTTTGGGTCTAGACCATTTCTCAGATATAAATCCATGAACCTTCCAGGTGTGGAAATTAACAAGTCAGCCCCTTCAGCCAAAGCTTCTAGTTGAGCTTTAGGACCCACACCACCAAATAGGGCGATGCATCGCAAATCTGTATATGTGGAGAGTGATTCGAACACACTGTGAACTTGAATGACCAATTCTTTCGTTGGCACAAGGACCAATACTCTTGGGGTCTTCCCTTGCGCATATTTTATTTTCTGTAGGATAGGAAGCGCAAATGCAGCCGTTTTTCCGGTGCCTGTTTGTGCGATGCCAATGACGTCTTGACCAGCGCTTATAGGGGGTATCGCTTTGTCTTGTATCGGCGTAGGTTCCGTGAATCCAGAGTCCTTAATTGCGTTTAAAAACTGCTTGGTTATTTTAAGATTTTCGAAGCTCATATTAATGACAAAGGTAGTAGCGGTATCTTGCCCCCGCGTATGCAAAATCAAGACTTTGAAAATATTAGGCCGTTTACGGATGTTGAAGCGAGCAAGGCTGCTATAGAACTGTCTAAGGCAAAGGACTTTGCGTCACTTTTGACTCCTTTGGTAGGTTCTGAAAATGCCAAAGAATTAGCGGAGGGGATGAAGTCTATCGATAGCATTCAGGACTTTCAGGATGACATTACGTTTCCATTTTTAGAGATATTGATCGAATCGACGACGGATGGTGTGTCATTAAGCTTTGCGGATGGCGCTTTTGAAGAGGATCTCTCAGCCCCGACTTTGCATCTAACAAACCACAGAGATATCGTTTTAGACCCCTCGTTGGTTAATGTCGCAAGAATGGGAAGCGGATATTCTTCCACGGAGATTGGAATTGGGGACAATCTTCTTTCTCACAAATGGGTAGAAGACCTTGTGCGATTGAATAAATGTTTTATTGTGAAGCGTGGTGGCGGAGCGCGAGAGAAATGGGAAAGCAGCTTGTTGGTTGCATCTTATATACGGCATGCTGTGAGTGAGGGTCAGTCGGTTTGGCTTGCCCAAAAAGAAGGACGGGCAAAAGATGGTCGGGACCAAACATCTCCAGCGTTAATCAGAATGCTTATTTCTGAGGGAGGAGAAAATGCGTGGAATGGATTAAATGTAAAACCGGTAAGCATTTCCTATGAATGGGATCCGTGTGATGCAATGAAAGTTCGGGAGTTGTTGTTCATTGAGAAAAACGGCAAGTACGATAAAGAGACTGGAGAAGACGAGATGAGTATGGCGATCGGTATGACTGGATGGAAGGGCAGAGTGCATCTGGAATTTTGCAATACGATACCGTGGAAGGAGGTAGAAGGTGAAAGGACTGAAAGGACGATTGCTGAATTGGTGGACAAGGCCATTTTTAAAGGATATAAAATTTGGCCCAACCAAGTCTTGGCCGCAGAATATTTAGGAGATACAGAACTCATGCGTTATTCTGAAGATATTGAAATCACAGAAAACGATCGCATTGAGTTTAAAGAACGACTCGCAAAAGTGGTGACGTTTTTAGGCGCAAATACGGGCACTCAATTGGAGATTGAGCGAACATGGTGCAATATGATGGTTCAGACCTTAAAGGCCAAGTGCAGACAGTCTTCGTGACAACTCAGATGTCACAATTGCTCCAGCGATTGCAGCGTTAAGAGATTCCGCATTTCCTTTTCCTGGGATTGACCAAGTAGCTTCACAGACATCGATCAATCCGTCACTCAGACCATGTGATTCTGAGCCAATCACGATTGCATCAGGAGCCAACGTGCTTTCAAAAAAATTATCTCCTCGTGCGTCTAGTGCGACGGCTTTTAATGCAAATCGATTGATCACATCTAAGGGGTTTGCAGTACATATTGGAATTCTAAAAACAGATCCCATTGAGGATTGAATTGTTTTGGGATTCCAAATATCTGCAGTACGCGCAGAACAAACAATCCCCGCAAGTCCAAACCAATCCGCAGTTCTGATGAGTGTGCCTACATTTCCCGGATCAGAAACATCATCCAAGATCATCACCGTAGGGATTGCCGAATTCTGAACGTTTTTTAATCCCCCTACAACATCTTCAGCGCTAAATTCTACAACACGTCCCAATGCTAAAATCCCCGGTGCTGTTCTCATGCTAGACATAATCTCCATGTCTTTAGAAGAGACGTCTGTTACTTCAATCGATTTTTTTTCAGCGAGAGTTCTTATTTCATTAATCTCAATCCCGTTCGTAACGTAAATTCGCTTCGTTTCAATTGAGCTTTTCAGTAATTCAATCACACATTTGTCACCCTCTACCACCATACGCTTCTCATTCAACCGGTTTTCTCGGTTACGTAGTGCTTTTATTGCGTTGCGTTCATTTTTTGTAAGCATATTCACGGTGCCAAGTTACATAGCTACAGGTACAATTGTTGTCGTTCTTCTGTTCCCTTTTCAATCTTTATCTCAAAACACTTCTGCTGAGCGTCATCTGTTGGTTTCTCAATCAATAGAATGCAATGAGAAGCTCACTGACAAGTTGACTTCTAAACTAGAAGAATCCTACAGAATTAGACCAAATAGAAGGTTTCTTGGAATGACATGGAGACTTTATGCATATCAGATGATTCGTCCTAAGGCTTTGACTCGCAGTCTCGACAGACGGGATGCGCGTAACAAAAAACCTGGGGGTCTTCGTTATAGAATACGTGAGGTCTTTGGAGAGCCACCTTCATATTACAACAATGATGCGCTTTACCGCACGTCACTGAAAATGGTCCAAGTACTCAATCAAGAGGGGTATCTTCAAGCGAGTGTTACTTTCAAACCGGATTCGTCTCATATTTCAGGATGGGAGGCTGTCTATAGCATTGATTTGGGAACAAGATGGGGCATCAAAGAAGTGACTTGGAATACGACCACTTCAGGCCTTCCAGAAAGTCAAATAAACAAAGGAACTCTTTTACAAAAAGGATCCCCATTAAGTATTACAGATCTTAACAATGAAAGGGAAAGGATTTCCAAACTTGCGGGTAGCTTGGGGTTTGCCACTTTTAACGAGGGGTTTGTCAAATTCGAACTGGACACTTTAAATCTCGAGGGTGGCGTGAATGTTGAAATCATTTTACGTGGTCAACGTTTGGAAAGCTCCTCCACGACGATTCCGCATAAGTCGATGAAAATAGGCTCTGTCTTTTTTGACCAAAGCAATATGACAAAACCCCTCATGCCATCTATACTTAAACATCTTGTCACACTCGAAGAAGGTGCGGGGTTTGATCCTGCAAAATTTGAATCTTCATATCGGAGACTTTCAGGAGTTTCTGCCCTGAAAATTGTCGAATTAAAAAAAGATTTTCCGATTTCTCATGACCGCAACTATGGTGTCGTAGATGTCACAGTTGATATTCAAGATGCTCCAAGGTATGATCTCGCCCTGGAGTTTGATATGACTCGCGCCGACACGAGATATGGTCCGCTTGGCAAAATCACCTGGACAGACAACAATACAACAGGCCGAGGAGATGTGTTGACCTGGACGGTCTCTGCGGCAATTGCTTCTACACAGCCTTTTTCGTATACATCTTCTTCGATTGTTCCAAACAGTGGGGAATTCAGTTTTTTAGGGTCGTACAGAACAATCGGGATTTCTCCAATTCGTCTCCATAGACTTCCCAAATCAACTGAACCACACTCTGAGTGGATAATGCAGGCAGCCCGGGAATCTCGGCCTGAATACTCCAGCACAACTTTTGACTATCGCCACAGAATTGAATGGACTGAAAACCCAGTAAGAAGAAGTAGGATTGTGATAGACGTGATTCAGTTGTCTTATGTGAATCTAGATATTTCTGATGATTTCGCAAACTGGCTAGATGCTGAAGACAACGAGGTTTTAAAACTGAGATTCAGTGATTATGCAATCACAGGAAGTAGAATTGGGTGGAATTCATTGGTGGGTACACATGGTGGGAATATGGACCTCGGTTTTGAATGGTCAGGCTTGGCAAGTAAAATGCTGTCTCCATTCATGGGGTGGGAGGTGTCTGAGGAGGGAGAAGTAAAAATAGGAGAAGTGCCTGTCATCAAGTACCTGCGTGTCGATGGTTCATGGGTGATGAGTACAAGGTTGCGTCACAGGGAAGACATGGTATTCAAATCAAGATTTAGATTTGGAGGCGCTTTTGTGGGTGAAGGAACAGAAACCTTGCCTTACTCAAAAGGGTTTTTCGGTGGGGGATTAAATGGAATTCGGGGTTGGCCTATCAGAGAATTGGGGCCAGGAAATTACGCTGAAGAATCTTCCACGCAAGGTGTTCTTCGTGGAGTGGGGGACTATCGCCTTGATCTCTCATCAGAATTTCGATTTAAATGGTCTTCATTAACGACTGTTGCTCTTTTTGCAGACGCGGGAAATATTTGGCAGCATGGAAATGGTGACAACGATGGCACATCATGGAATTCCTCAGGGTTTTCTTCAATAGCCCTTAGTGCGGGTATAGGGTTGAGGCTTGACTTCGACTTCTTCCTCATACGCTTGGATGCAGCATTGAGATTGCACGATCCCACACATTCAGAAGGGGAAAGGTGGTTCCTTGAAGCCAGACCAAACGGAGCCTTGCATTTAGGTTTAGGTCATCCATTCTAACACGATTAACTTTGTCAAAAAAAAAGCATGGGTTGGTTCCAAAGAAATACTGAAGGCATAACGACGAAGTCGGCTGAGAAAAAGGAAATACCTGAAGGTGCTTGGTACAAGTGTCCAAGTTGCAAGAACATTGTTTCGGCACAAGATCACGAAGATGCTTTGTGGGTATGTGGGCATTGTGACCATCACGAGCGTGTTGGCAGTGCAGAGTATTTCGCGTTGTTATTTGACAATGGCAAATGTCGAAGTCTCGCGCCTAAATTGATTTCAGAAGATCCATTGGCGTTTACAGATACAAAGCCATATCAGGAAAGATTGGAGTCTGCAAAAGAAAAAACAGGTTTAAATGATGCATTAAGAGTTGCTTCTGGTGAACTTGAGGGCATTCCTGTTGTGATTGCTTGTATGGATTTTTCTTTTATCGGAGGCTCTATGGGGTCAGTTGTTGGAGAAAAGATCGCGCGTGGTATTGATCATGCGATTAAGAAAGGAAGACCCTTTATTTGCATTTCAAAGTCAGGAGGGGCGAGGATGATGGAAGCTGGATATAGCTTAATGCAAATGGCAAAAACAAGCGCAAAACTTTCGATGCTGGCGAAGGCAGGTTTGCCATTTATAAGTATACTTACAGACCCTACTACCGGTGGCGTTACGGCTTCATTTGCGATGTTAGGTGACCTTAATATCGCTGAGCCAAATGCGCTTATTGCATTTGCTGGGCCTCGCGTGGTGAAAGAAACAATAGGCAAGGATTTGCCAGAGGGTTTTCAGCGGTCAGAATTTTTGTTAGAGCACGGATTCTTAGATGCTATTGTGCCTAGAAAAGACCTGAAATCCAAGTTGCATTTTGCCATTCGAATGCTTCATACTTCAAACTGAGGTTTTCAATAATTGACTGTTGACATTACGGGGGTGTTATTAATGCATGTATTCTAATTTAATATTGTACATTTGCGCTATAATTTTTTATTCGCATAACGGACATCAAAAGATTTCGCCATGTACTATTTAGATACTGAAAAGAAGAAGGAATTCTTCGCCAAGCACGGAAAAGGAGTTGCCGATACAGGTTCTCCAGAGGCACAAGTTGCCATTTACTCTTATCGTATTAATCATCTTACGAGTCACCTTAAGAGTAACAGAAAAGATTTTAGCACACAACGAGCTCTTATCGCTTTGGTTGCTAAACGTCGTAAAGCACTTGATTACTTAATAAGTAAGGATATCACAAGATATCGTGCTATCGTAAAAGAATTAGGGCTACGTCGCTAATTCAATGCTGATCAGATCACAGTTAAAAAATCGAGTAAAACATTACTTGAACTTTGTTGTGTTCTTTCAGTTATACAAAATCGAATTATTTGGCTTGATTTTTGATAAAACAAATACGGAATGTTTAACACCGTATCGTTGCGTTAATTAAGCAAATCGCAGAGTGAGATATATAAAAAAGACATGAATTACACGGTAAATAACCAAACCATTGATCTCGGCAAAGGGCGCGAGATCAGCCTTGAAACTGGAAAGCTTGCAAAACAAGCTGACGGTTCTATTGTTCTTCGTTGTGGCAAAACAATGCTCCTTGCTACAATAGTGAGTAGTGCTAACGCAAGAGACGAAGTAGACTTCCTTCCATTAACTGTTGATTACAGAGAGAAATATGCTGCCGCTGGTAGATTCCCTGGTGGATTCTTTAAGCGTGAAGCTCGTCCCTCTGATTCAGAGGTGCTCGTGATGCGTCTGGTAGATAGAGCTCTTCGACCGATGTTTCCATCTGATTATCATGCGGGAACTCAGGTCATGGTTCAGCTGATGTCTTCCGATGAAGAAGTTTTACCTGACAGTTTGGTTGGATTGGCTGCAAGTGCGTGTATTGCTGTAAGTGATGTGCCATTTAACGGTCCTATTTCAGAGGTACGTGTTGCACGTGTCGATGGTGAATTCATTATCAACCCTTATCGCTCAGAATTGGCATTGGCTGATATTGATTTGATGGTTGCGGGTACTCTTGACAGTATCGTAATGGTTGAGGGTGAGATGTCTGAAGTGAGTGAGTCAGAAATGGTTGATGCCATAGAGGTTGCTTCAAAAGCGATTACTACTCAGTGTGAAGCCCAAATAGAATTGGCAAAGGCAGTAGGTAAATATGGCGTAAGTCGTGAGTATTCTCACGAGGATCACGATGACGCTCTTAAGGCAAAGGTATTTGACACCTTATTTCCTAAAATGTATGAGGCTGCTCAAAAAGGCAAATCTAAAGTTGAAAGAAAAGCTTCTTTTAAAGCGATTACTGCTGATTTCGTAGCTACACTTTCAGATGAAGAAGGAAAGGAAAAGGCATATATGCTTAAATCTTATCTTCATGATGTACAGAAGAAAGCAATCCGGGATTTGGTTCTTTTGGAAGGTGTTCGTCTTGACGGACGTTCTACAACTGACATTCGTGACATATGGGGAGAAGTAGATTATCTACCCAGTTGTCACGGTTCTGCGCTCTTTACCCGTGGTGAGACACAGGCATTAACGACATTAACACTTGGTACGAAGCAAGATGAACAGTTAATTGATAGTGCGTTGGTACGTAAAACTGAAAAATTCTTACTTCATTACAACTTCCCTCCATTTTCTACTGGTGAGGAGAGACCACTACGCGGAACGAGTCGAAGAGAAGTAGGTCATGGTAATCTTGCTTTACGTGCTCTTAAACACGTATTGCCTCCAGTTGACGAATGTCCTTACACCATAAGGTTGGTTTCTGAGATTTTAGAATCGAATGGTTCATCTTCAATGGCCACAGTATGTGCAGGAACGCTTGCGCTCATGGATGGTGGTATTAAAATTAAGGCACCCGTTTCAGGCATTGCGATGGGATTGATCACTGACAAAGAATCTGGCAAGTATGCAATTCTCAGTGACATCCTCGGAGATGAAGATCACCTGGGTGATATGGACTTTAAAATTACGGGAACAGAAGATGGTATCACTGCTTGTCAAATGGATATGAAGATCCAAGGGATAGGTATGGATGTCCTTAGAGAAGCTTTAGAGCAAGCGCGTGAGGGTCGTCATCATATCCGTCGTGAGATGCTTAAGGTTCTAGATAAGCCACGTGAAGATTTCAAAGAGCACGCTCCACGAATCGTTGCTTTCAACGTTCCTGCAGATGCCATCGGAGCAATTATCGGACCTGGAGGAAAAATCATTCAGGAACTTCAAGCAGATACAAATACAAATATTTCTATCGAAGATATTGATGGAGAAGGTCGTGTTGAGGTTGCTGCTTCAGATAAAGCATCAATCGAAGATGCTGTTACTCGCATTAAGCAGATTGCTTTCCCTCCAACTGTTGAAATAGGTGAAATCTATGAAGGAAAGGTGAAGACAATCATGCCTTACGGTGCCTTTGTTGAAGTTCTTCCTGGAATTGATGGTTTGTTACACGTAAGTGAACTTGAATGGAAACGTGTAGACAATGTTGAGGATGTCCTTAAGGAAGGAGAAAAAGTGAAGTTTAAAGTTGTAGGACGTGATCCGAAAACGGGTAAGATTAAGTTGAGCCGTAAAGCGATTCTTGACAAACCTGAAGGATTTGTTGAGCCAGCTGAAAGACCACGTCGTGACCGAGGAGACAGAGGAGATAGAGGAGATCGTCGTGAAAGAAGAGATCGTGATTAATAAACCGTGAAGTTGAAAGACGAAAGTCCTTCAATTTTGCGTTATATAGTATTGTTTGGCATTAAGTATAAATAAAGCACATGAGGCAGCTAAAAATAACGAAACAAGTCACCAATAGGGAGACCGCGTCGCTAGATAAATACCTCCAAGAAATCGGTCGTGTTGATTTGATTACTGCGGAAGAAGAGGTTGAATTGGCACGTAAGATTAAAGCTGGAGATCAAGTTGCTCTTGAGAAACTGACAAAAGCCAATTTACGTTTCGTTGTATCTGTTTCTAAACAATATCAAAATCAAGGTCTTTCTCTTCCTGACTTAATTAATGAAGGTAACCTAGGTCTTATTAAAGCTGCACAACGTTTTGATGAAACCCGTGGATTTAAATTTATTTCGTATGCTGTTTGGTGGATTCGTCAAAGTATTCTTCAAGCCCTTGCTGAGCAGAGTAGAATCGTACGTCTTCCTCTGAACAAAATTGGATCGATCAATAAGATTAACAAAGCTTTTGCACGTCTTGAGCAAGAGTTCGAAAGACCTCCTACTGCGGTAGAGCTTGCGGAATCTCTTGACATGACTCTAGACGAGGTGAAGCAGTCTTTGAAGAATGCTGGACGTCACGTGAGTATGGACGCTCCGCTTAAAGAGGGTGACGAGAGTTCTAGCACGATGTATGATGTCCTTCGTTTGGGCGATTCTCCTTCACCGGATGATGATTTAATGACAGAAAGCTTGCGCAAAGAGATTGAACGTTCTCTTCGTACGCTAACTCCACGTGAAGCAGATGTTATCCGTCTTTATTTTGGTCTGAATGGTGAACATCCTATGACGCTTGAAGAAATCGGAGAACGATTTGATTTGACGCGTGAACGTGTCCGCCAAATTAAAGAGAAGGCGATACGAAGACTTAAACACACCAGTAGAAGTAGAATTCTTAAAGGATATCTGGGATAGTACGTTTGTACTGGTCGACCAAATATTTCTGTAGTGTGTATCCTATTTTTGACCTAAAGTAAAGAGGGTCATATTTGCATCATGAGTAAGATCGTTGCCTATATATATATAACTGTAGTTGTTCTATTTTTGTTTACGCTCAATGGGTGTACAAAAATCAACTATACGTCAGATCCTTATTCACTGTTAGAATTTTCTGAGGACACTCTTTTATTCGATTCAGTGTTCACAACGATTGGGTCTGTAAGCTTTTACCTGTCAGTCAAAAACCCTCATGATGAGGCTTTGTTAATAGACAGAATTGAGTTGGAGGATGGATTGGGAAGTGAATACAGAATAAATATTGACGGTCAAGGAGTTGATGAGTTTGGGGATCCATTAACGTCTTTGCAAGATGTGACAATATTGCCCCAAGACAGTCTGTATATTTTCGTTGAGGTAACTGTAGATCCTACAAGCAGTACATCTGCATTTATTAATAAGGATAGAATAAGATTTAGGACAAATGGATCCGATCAATTTGTTGTTTTAATCGCTTATGGAAGAAATGCCGCATTTCATTATCAACCAGGGAATTGGTTCGATTCCAGCAATCCACCAGACAATATTTTAGAATGTGATGAGATATGGACGAGTGATTTGCCTCATGTTATTTATGGACCTATTCGGGTAAAGCCTGGATGTTCATTGACCATTGAAGCTGGCGCAGAAGTTTATCTACATCCAGGAAGTGGAATCTGGGTACAGGGAGGGAGCATACACATCGAAGGCAGTTTGCAAGACAAGGTGGTTTTTCAAGGAGACAGACTAGAAGACGCCTATTCAAATTATCCTGGACAATGGGGACTAGAATTTCCAATTGAGTTTCAATATGAAGGGGAGAATGTATATTATACTGTAAGTAGAGGAGGTATTTGGCTTGATCGCTCTGCGAATTCTTCGATTAACCACGCTGTGTTTAAAAATGGCACAGTAGGCCTTTGGGTGGATAGCGTAGCTGTGGGTTCAAATTTTGCTTTGAATATTTCTAATACTGAAATTTCAAATATGTCCTCTGTGGGATTGCTTTCACAAGGAGGTTTTATTAAAGGGGTCAATAATTTATTTACGGATTGCGGAGAGACTTGTGGAGCATTCACTTTGGGAGGAAAAATAGTCATGCACCTTTCTACTTTCGCGAATTACTGGTCGAATGGTTCTTTTAGACAAGGAGCCTCAGTATTTGTAAGTGATTGGTATGAGAGTGCTGGCGGGATCATACAACATCGGCCATTTCATCCAGAAACTGAGTTTCAAAATTGTATTGTGTGGGGCAACAATGCTTCGTTAAATGATTTTGATGAGCTTGTTTCGAACATCTTGGACCCCAGTTATTATACAGACCAAATCTTTCATTCTTGTGCCTTGGATGTTCAGGATCTAGATTTCCCTTATAATCTCATTAATTCGGACTGTACATTGGATCAAGCACCTCCATTTCAATCAGAATTAAACAGAAACTTCAGACTTGAAGGAAACAGTACAATTTGGAATGGAATCTCGTCGATACCTCCTTTTGAAGCAACAGATGTATCTACTGATTTAGATGGATCCCCGAGGTCTACATTTAGTCCTGACAAGGGATGTTTTGAGAGACAGTAATCATTTTTACAGGCTCATGTTTTATGTTTGTTCAAAATGTTCACAAACTTGAAGGAAACTTATTGAACTCATGTGCGTATCTACAAGAGAATTTCTGCAACTTCACATTTGATGACAACTGGTATATTAGATGCACTCACCCAACTCTTCGCTCTGTTTGCTTCAGGCCGAACAGAGAAGGAAGAATTAATAGGTAGGCAAACAGCCAGCCGATATCTGCGTGGTCGGTTGTCAAAGAAAGTAGTCGATCATTATTTGGGGAGATATGATGACCATTTAAATACGTTTCAGTTAAAAAACAACAGTGGAGAATTGCCTGAAGCAAAAAGACTTGCCAGACTGTCAACAAAGCTTCTCCGTACTTGTGAAAACATTAACAAAGAATTGGCGCACAGAGATAAATGCATTGTTTATCTCCGACTTCTAGAATTTGTAAAGGTCACGAATGTTCATGTGAATTCTGTTGAATTCCTGAATGCTGTGAGTTCTTCTTTTTTGTTGAATCAGAAAGATGTTTCAGGCATTCATGCATTGGTGAATACAGATGCTCCATTAATCGATGCAGTAGAAGGGATCTTTGTTCTCACTGACGTAAATGACTCACACGATTCCAAGGGTGAGACGGGAAAACTAATCGGGTATAAACTCGCAAATGAGACCTTATTCCTTGTCAGGTGTTTTGGAGAAAACACTGTTTATTTAAACAGCCAGTTAATCCCTAGCGGCACTGTCGCCATTATGGTTCCTGGTTCAGTATTAAAGGGGGTCAATGAATCCAGGGTTTTCTTTAGCGATTTGGTAAGACAATTTATTGACAGTCCAGAACTGCCGAAAATATCTTTCACTGCGCAAGACGTTTCGCATTATTTCAGCTTCCCCAAAGACCAAGCGTTACATCAATTTAACATCTCTGAGAGAGAGGGGAATTTGGTGGGAATTATGGGAGGAAGCGGATCAGGCAAGTCAACTCTTTTAAATGTCTTAAATGGCACCCTTAAACCCACCTTCGGAAAGGTATTGCTGAATGGCATTGATATACATCTTGATGCTGAGTTAATCCAAGGTACAATCGGGCATATTGGGCAAGAGGATTCTTTGATCTCTGAATTAACAGTGCGCCAAAATCTGCGTTACAGTGCACAACTCACATTTGGAAAACTATCTGACCTTGCGATTGATGAGAAAGTTGATTCAACGCTTCAAAGTTTAGGGCTTTGGGAGACAAAAGATTTGAGAGTAGGGTCAGTCCTCGATAAAACGATCTCTGGAGGTCAAAGAAAGCGTCTTAATATTGCTTTAGAGCTCATTAGAGAGCCTCTTGTTCTTTTCGTTGACGAACCTACTTCTGGACTTTCTAGCCATGACAGTATTCAGATAATGGACCTGCTCAAGGAAATGTCTCACAGAGGGAAGCTTGTCTTTGCAGTCATTCATCAACCGTCATCTGATATTTTCAAACTCTTTGACAAGTTTTTCATTTTGGATCAAGGTGGTTACCCCATCTTCTATGGTGACCCCAATTCTACGATTCCTTATTTCAAAGAATTAACCAATCAAGTAGATCCCAGCCATGCATCTTGTTTTCAATGTGGAAATATTAGTCCAGAACAGATATTTGATATTATTGAATCAAGAGTTGTTGATGAATATGGTCATATTTCTGACGACAGACGAATTGAAGCCAAAGAATGGAATGACTTTTTCAATGTAATTATTGGGAAGACATCAGAGCCCAAAGAAAATGATTTTCCGCATTTAGAGGCCACAAACAGTGTTCCAACAGCTTTTTCACAATTTAGGACTTATTTCTCAAGAGATTTCAACGCGAAATGTACCAACAGGCAGTATTTACTCGTCAATCTTCTTGAAGCTCCTATGCTTGCGGCTCTACTCGCACTGTTTATGAGATACACTCCCAATGGTGGAGAATACATATTTAGAACGAGTGAAAACATCCCTCAGTTCTTATTTATATCAGTCATTGTATCCTTATTCCTAGGTCTAAGTATCTGCGCAGAGGAGATTCACCGTGACAGAGCACTCTTACGTAGAGAAAGATTTCTCTTTTTAAGATGGGGCAGCTACTTGCGTGCGAAGATTGCCGTAAGTTCGATTACCTCCGCAGTACAAACCCTCGGGTTTGTTGCAGTGTCACACTTCATCCTAGAGATACCAGGGATGTTTTGGGTTCATTCACTTGTCTTATTCAGCGTTTCTATCTTTGGGAACCTACTCGGTTTAAATATTTCAGCGGCCTTTAAATCAGCGAAGGTTATTTATATGATCATTCCTTTGCTTATTATTCCTCAAATTATATTTGGTGGTGCAATTGTGAGATTTGACCGCTTTAATTCGTGGTTCACAAGTGAAATTCACGTCCCAATTTTGGGTGACTTAATGGTCTCAAGATGGGGGTTTGAAGCGTTGGCCGTCAATCAATATCGCGAGAACTCCTATGAAGCTGTTTTTGCTGATTTAGATGATGTTATAAGACATTCTGCATGGAGACGTGATTTCTGGTTAGAAGAGGTCTGTAATTCGGTTCGTGATACCGATTGGATAGATCGAGAATGGAGCAGGGCAGGGGAAGATCTCATGTTTTGGGGGCTTACACCTCCACCCAAGGGGATTGAAAATAGAGATTTATGGGATACCGCATTCAGAAATGCATATCATTCTGCGTTCAAGAATAAGGACGCTAGAAAAATGGCACTGATCAATCAGGGTGCACTCGGAGAATTAAGAGATCACAACCGCAATGATGAAATTGCAGAGTGGGTTTTACAGGAGGAGAGAACTGTTAGAATATTAGATTTAGATGCTGGATTTATGCCTACTGCTTCTCCCATTCATCATCACACCAGGAATGCAAATGGATTTTATGCACCCTATTTTTCACCTTCAAAAAATTTAGCAGGTATAAAAATATCTACACTGTATTACAATGTTTTTGTGCTTTGGCTTATGACGGCTCTCGCATGGGCATTTTTACGATGGATGCCTTTTGGTAAATCAAGAAGTTTCAGCGTATCTCGGTAGCAATTAGCTTAAAAGGAAGGTCTATGATCGCATCGTAATCCTCAC
>Ga0115005_10001834_pt1 | contig 17001 bp, 17 predicted proteins | sample ArcOceMetagenome_FD_87163 | JGI IMG/M metagenome (GOLD analysis project Ga0115005, IMG submission 87163) | Marine eukaryotic phytoplankton communities from Arctic Ocean - Arctic Ocean - Greenland ARC118M Metagenome | ecosystem: Environmental > Aquatic > Marine > Oceanic | place: Arctic Ocean... | reverse complement strand
TTGGCCATTATGAGCAGTACCGATAACTACATGATGTTCTTAAGTCTGGCCAGTGCCATGATGGTCATCGGCAGTACGTTTGCTGCATCGCTGATTAGTTTTAGTTTTTTAGAAGTGATGCACGCCATTAAAGCCATGTTTCAAACCTTAGCGGCCGGGCGAACAACTCAAGGACATTTACGCGATTTAGTGCAGCGTTTTGTGGAATTTAGTCGGGTGTACCGTGACGGAGGTATATCAGCACTTGAAGATAGCTTAAGCGCAAAAGAGAAAAAAGATGAGTTCCTCTCCTTAGGTGTCGAGTTAATGGGGTCCGGTTACAAGCAAGCGGACATCCGCGTCATCATGGGCGATGCCATGGACAGTCACTGGCAGCGCCAAAGCTTGGAAGGCAAAATTTTAAATACCATGGGTGTGTATGCCCCGGGGTTTGGCATGGTTGGGACTATAGTGGGTTTGATCATCATGCTCGATAACATGGGGGATGATATGGCGAATCTAGGTAAGGGCTTGGCGCTTGCCTTAATCACCACCTTATATGGTGTGTTGTTGGCCAATCTGTTATTCAAGCCCACCGCGGCGCAGGTGACGGAAAAACAAGAGCAGGAGTATTTTCGTAATCAATTGATCACTGATGGTTTTGTGCTGTTAGCTGAGAAAAAAGATGCGTTGGTTATGCAGGACCGCCTGAATGCTTACATCAAACCCAGTAAGCGCTATACCATAGTAGAAGCCAATGAGTGATAAAGCCTATAAACGGGGCCTGAGGCGTCGGCGGGCCACATTCGATGCTGATGGTGAAGGTTGGATCGTCACTTACGCCGATGCCATCACCTTGCTGTTGGCGTTCTTTGTGATGATCTTGTCGGTATCGGATTTAAATCAAGGCAAGATCGAAGCCCTCAAGGAAGGCTTAGCCAGCATTATCTCAGGCAAACAGGCCGAAACCCCGTTTAACGACATCAAGGACGCCCTCAACGACATCGTTGCCCAGCATGATATGCACGACAATGTGACGGTGGATATCGACATGAAGGGCGTTAGGGTAGAGTTTTCGAACTTCTCTCTTTACCAGTCAGGCTCTGCAGCCATCAAACCAGAGGCCCTACCTATGTTGGCTGAAGTGACGAAGGTCATTAAGGATACCAGTTCAGCCACTCACCTTATCGAAATTGAAGGGCACACAGATGACGTGCCCATCAGTACTGAACGTTTCCCGTCAAACTGGGAACTGAGCGCCTCTCGTGCCAGTAATGTGGTGAAATACCTCATGGGTAAAGGCGTTGAAAAAGAACGTTTAAAAGCATCCGGTTACGCAGATTCCCGCCCAAAGGCTAAACTGGAAGAGGGCAAAGCGCTGACAGAAGAGGATCGCGCCGCCAATCGCCGAGTGGTGATTTATGTGCGTCGCTTCTAAAAATGCGCCTTTAACGGGATGGTTTTGTAAAAAAATGTGTATCTGCCTGAATATAGGGCAATCTTAATTTACCCAAGGGCCTTGCTCTGGTAGACTGCAACGCCATCTCGTTACGCACAAATCCAACTTCTTTTTTCGGATTCACCTATATATGTCGACTCGTTTTATATTCGTCACAGGTGGTGTTGTGTCCTCATTGGGCAAAGGCATCGCTTCCGCTTCTCTTGGCGCTATCCTTGAGGCACGGGGACTAAAAGTTACCATGCTCAAGTTGGACCCATACATCAATGTGGACCCAGGCACCATGAGCCCGTTTCAGCACGGTGAGGTATTTGTTACCGAAGACGGCGCTGAAACCGACCTAGATCTAGGTCACTACGAGCGCTTCATTCGTACCACCATGGGTCGTCGCAATAACTTCACCACAGGTCGCATCTACCAAGACGTATTGGCTAAAGAACGCCGTGGCGATTACTTGGGTGGCACGGTTCAGGTGATCCCTCATATTACGGATGAAATTAAACGTCGCGTATACGAAGGTGCCGAAGGCGCTGATGTGGCATTGGTTGAGATTGGCGGTACCGTAGGTGATATCGAGTCTCTTCCTTTCCTAGAAGCGGTGCGTCAGTTAAAAGTGGAGTTGGGCAGCAAGCGTGCACTTTCTATGCACTTAACCCTAGTGCCGTATATCGCCACAGCGGGTGAAACCAAAACTAAGCCAACCCAGCACAGTGTTAAAGAGCTGCGTTCCATCGGCTTACAGCCAGACATCCTAGTATGTCGTTCTGATCACCGTATCGACTCAAGCTCTTTGCGCAAAATTGCGCTATTTACCAACGTTGAAGAGCGTGCGGTTATTCCATTAGAAGATGCCGACACTATTTACCGTATTCCTGATCTTCTATTACAAACGGGTCTAGACGAGTACGTAATCGAAAAATTCGGTCTTGAATGTGACCCAGCGGATCTAAGCGAATGGGATCAAGTGGTTGATGCCAAGCTGAACCCAGAAAAAGAAATTAATATCGCCATGGTCGGTAAGTACATGGAACTGCTTGATGCGTATAAATCACTGATCGAAGCCGTGGACCATGCTGGCCTTAAAAACCGCACCAAGGTCAACATTGAATACATCGATTCTGAAATCATCGAGCGCGATGGCTGCTCTATCCTAGAAGGCAAAGATGCCATCTTGGTGCCGGGTGGTTTTGGTAACCGTGGCGTTGAAGGTAAGATTCGTACCGTTCAATTCGCCCGTGAAAATAAAATTCCTTATCTGGGTATCTGCCTAGGTATGCAAAGTGCGGTTATCGAATTTGCCCGTAACGTATGTGGCCTTGAAGATGCGCACAGTACTGAATTTGCCCCTAAAACCACGAACCCTGTTGTTGGTCTGATCACTGAATGGACCACAGCGGAAGGTGAAACCGAAGTGCGCACCGAAGACAGCGATCTAGGTGGCACCATGCGTTTAGGTGGTCAAGAGTGTCGCCTTGAATCAGGCTCTCTATCTGCACAAGCATACGGTACCGAAGTGATTACTGAACGTCACCGTCACCGTTATGAAGTGAACAACAACTTCCTCGAAACCCTAGAGAAAAATGGCTTGCGTATCGCCGGTCGCTCTATGGATGGCAGCTTAGTTGAAGTGGTAGAAGTGATTGATCACCCTTGGTTTGTGGCGTGTCAGTTCCACCCTGAATTTACGTCAACGCCACGTGATGGCCACGGCTTATTTACTGCGTTTATTGCTGCGGCAATCAAACAAGCTGGCAAAGCATAATTTTTTACGATTAACCGTTATTTGATTCGATATTGGAGATTATCTCACTATGGCTAAAATTATTAATATTAAAGCCCGTGAAGTCATGGACAGCCGTGGTAACCCAACCGTAGAAGCCGATGTTTCTCTTGAAGGTGGTTTTTTTGGTACTGCCTGTGCGCCTTCTGGTGCCTCTACGGGTACTCGTGAAGCACTTGAACTGCGTGATGGCGACAAAAGCCGTTACATGGGTAAAGGCGTATTAAACGCAGTGGCTCATATCAATGGTGCGATCAAAGAAGCGCTATTGGGGATGGATGCCACCGATCAACGCGCACTTGATGCGAAAATGATCGAACTAGACGGTACTGAGAACAAAGAAAAATTTGGTGCCAACGCCATTCTTGCGGTATCTCTAGCAGCTGCAAAAGCCGCTGCCAATGCTAAAGGCATTGAATTGTACGAGCACATTGCTGAACTAAACGGTACGGCTGGCAAGTTCTCTATGCCATTGCCTATGATGAACATCATCAATGGTGGTGAGCACGCGGATAACAACGTTGATATCCAAGAATTCATGGTACAGCCAGTTGGTTTTAAATCTTTTGGTGAAGGTCTGCGTGCCGGTGCTGAAATCTTCCATAACCTGAAAAAAGTGCTTCAAGCTAAAGGCTTGAACACGGCTGTAGGCGATGAAGGCGGTTTTGCACCTGACCTAGCCTCTAACGCAGATGCGTTAGCTGTAATCAAAGAAGCGGTTTCTAACGCGGGCTACGAGCTTGGTAAAGACGTAACATTGGCATTGGATTGCGCGTCTTCTGAATTCTACAAAGACGGCAAATACGATCTAGCGGGCGAAGGCAAAGTGTTCTCGGCTGAAGAGTTCTCTGATTACCTAGCTGAACTATGTGACCAGTACCCAATTGTATCCATCGAAGACGGCCAAGACGAAAGCGACTGGGCTGGCTGGAAATACCAAACTGAAAAGTTAGGCGCGAAAGTACAATTAGTGGGTGACGATCTGTTCGTAACCAACACTAAAATCCTTAAGCGTGGTATTGAAGAAAACATCGCAAACTCTATCTTGATCAAATTCAACCAAATCGGCTCTCTAACTGAGACCCTTGAAGCGATCAAAATGGCCCAAGACGCGGGTTTCACGGCGGTGATTTCTCACCGTTCAGGTGAAACCGAAGACACGACTATTGCCGATTTAGCGGTTGGTACGTGTGCCGGTCAAATCAAAACCGGTTCACTATGTCGTTCAGACCGTGTAGCTAAGTATAACCGTCTGCTTCGCATTGAAGAGCAGCTAGGTGACAAAGCAGTTTACAACGGTCTTAGTGAAGTGAAAGGCCAGTAAGAGCCACTTGCGTAGTTGATCCCCGTTCTTCAGAGCGGGTATTTCTGCACCAGTGATGCGCTTATGAACAATTTGAGCGCCGCTTATTTAAAGGGAAACTTAGGTTTCCCTTTAGCGCATCTAAGCGTTGGGAATAATAGTGGCCATTGCCATACATTCGCTCACCAGAAAAATGTATGAAACTTTTCTGCACACTATCTTAGATGTATAAAACACTTGTACGAGGGCGTAAGCGCCCAAACGATAATCGGATAACGATAATAATATGGCCCTTGCAGACGCAATCAAACAACATGCTTGGAAACCCTTAGCCCTGGTGATTTTTGTCTGGCTGCAATATCAATTGTGGTTTGATGACACAGGCGTGCTGGCCAATTACGCATTAAGTGATCAGATAGAGAACCAAAGTGAGCTTAATCGAGCCAGTAAAGCGCGCAACCAAGTGTTAGAAGAAGAAATTTGGGCAATAAAATCTGGTATGGAAAGCATTGAAGCCAAAGCCCGTAAAGAATTAGGTATGGTGAAAGAAGGTGAAACCTTTTTCATCATCGTCGACCCGGACAATAAGCATGAGTGAGTCGTTATTCGCAGTGGTGCCCGCCGCAGGCATTGGTTCACGCATGCAAGCGGATCGCCCCAAACAGTATTTAACCATACTGGATCAAACCATTTTAGAGCACACCCTTAACTGTCTTCTAGGGTTCTTACCGCTTAATAAAATCATCCTACCGATTGCCAAACATGATCCGTATTTCCCGTTATTACCTTTAGCTCAGCACGAAAAAATTGTGACCTGCGAAGGTGGGGCTGAGCGATTTGAATCGGTGTTGAATGGTTTGAATCAATTATTAGAGATTGGCGCTAGTGAGAATGACTGGGTCATGGTGCACGATGTGGCAAGGCCATGCATTACTCACAAAGATTTAGAAACCTTGTTTGCACAACGCAATGAACACGGTGCTATTTTAGGTATGCAGGTTCGTGACACCATGAAGCGCTGCGACGATCGTGGCCGTATTTTAAAAACCGTTGAGCGCGAACATCTTTGGCATGCATTAACCCCTCAGTTAGCGCGCATCGGTTTATTAAAATCGTCAATTGAAACATGCATAACTGATCAGCACGGTATTACGGATGAGGCCAGTGCGCTTGAATATTGTGGTTATCAGCCGTTAATGGTGGCGGGTTTGCCGAGCAATATTAAAGTGACACGTCCGGATGATCTTGCCATTGCGCACACTTTTTTACAGGAAAATACATAATGACGTTTCGTATTGGTCATGGTTTTGATGTTCATAAGTTTTCAAGCCCCAAAGACGAGGCCGTCATTAAAATTTGTGGCGTGGCGATTCCGTATGAATGTGAATTAGTCGCGCACAGCGATGGTGATGTAGCTTTGCATGCATTATGCGATGCCTTACTCGGTGCGGCGGCACTTGGTGATATTGGACATCACTTTCCGGATACAGACCCTGCCTTTAAAGGGGCGGACTCTCGCGTTTTGTTACGCACCGTTGTGTCTGAAATCAGTAAAAATTCGTACACGATTAATAACGTGGACATCACGATTATGGCGCAAGCGCCAAAAATGGCGCCCCATATTCAATCCATGCGTGAAACCGTTGCCGAAGATTTATCACTGGATATTGATCAAGTGAATGTAAAAGCCACCACCACCGAAAAACTCGGTTTCGTGGGGCGTAAAGAAGGCATCGCAGTAGAAGCGGTTGCTCTGATACAAAAGCAGCAGGCCAAATAAACCCATGACAGATTTAACCCATGACTGGCCAACGGCTTACCCTCCTTTAGATGTGAGTGCTGAATTTCGCACACACGATGAAGACTTTTTAGTGAGTGAAATCACCAATCGAAAGCTACACGAAAGTGGCCCTCACCTATATTTGCAAATCGAAAAGCGTGGCACCAATACGCAATGGTTGGCTCGTCAATTAGCCAATCATGCAAAACTGGATCTAAAAGACATTGGTTTTGCCGGTTTGAAGGATCGTCACGCCATTACACGACAATGGTTTAGTTTACCCATTAAAAACAGTGAGCCGGACCTTACGCACCTGTTTAATAAAGATGAGTTTACGTTATTGGCGAAAGGCTATTATGGTGTCAAATTAAAGCGTGGTGCGTTGGGCGGCAATGCGTTTCGTATTGTGCTGCGAAATGTAAAAGGCGATCAAGCCAAGATTAACCAACGTTTAGAGTTGATTCGTAATCAAGGCGTCCCCAATTATTTTGGTGAGCAACGCTTTGGTCGTGATTTTGAGAATGTGAAACAAGCGCTGCACTTTTTTGAAACCGGTAAGCGTCCACGTAATCGTCAAAAAGCCTCCATGTATATGTCAGCGGCTCGCTCTTTCTTATTTAATAATATGTTAGCGCAACGCATTCAGTCGAAGTGTTGGGATCAACCCATGAAGGGTGAAGTGTTTGGTTTTGCTGGGAGCTTACGGGGATTTTCTCAAGAAAATACCGCTGAAGAGCGTGATCGTTTGCGCGCACAGCGCATTCATCCTAGCTGCGCACTATGGGGCAAGGGAGACAGCTTAAGCGAAGGTGAGCTGCAAGCACTGGAGCAACAGCAGGCTCAGCGTTTTCCTGTATTGGCGGCGGGTCTAGAAAAGCAAGGCATGAAACAAGAGCGCCGTGCCACACGCATGTTGTTACCTGATTTATTTTGGCACTGGGCGGTCGATACCAGTCTAGTGCTGCGTTTTAATTTAGCATCCGGTTATTTTGCCACATCTGTTCTGCGTGAGTTAGGCGACATCCAACAAGCGCAACGGGGTGATGATAGCGAGTCTATGGAATAGAACTGATGAAACTGTTATTAAGTAATGATGATGGCGTTCACGCAAAAGGCTTAATGGTATTAAGGCAATATTGCCAGCAAGCAGGATGGGATGTGCAGGTGATTGCCCCTGATCGCGACAGAAGTGGTGCGAGTAATTCGTTAACCCTCACTCGTCCATTATCGCCTTTATACTTAGCCGACGGTGCCATTAGCATTGATGGCACACCTACCGACTGTGTGCATCTTGGGTTAAACGTATTGTGTCCGTATCCACCTGAACGGGTAATTGCCGGAATCAATGCTGGGCCAAATCTTGGGGATGATGTGATTTATTCCGGCACAGTCGCTGCGGCAATGGAGGGACGCTTTTTGGATTTGCCTCCAATCGCGGTCTCCTTGGCGGGTAAAACCCATTACGAAACCGCCGCTCAGGTTCTGGTTGAGCTGTTGCCTAAATTGCATACGTTGCAGTTACCTGCTCGCACCTTATTAAATGTCAATGTGCCCGATGTGCCCTTTAGTGAATTGGCTGGCACTGAGATCACCCGCTTGGGTCATCGCCAACGCAGTGATAATCCTGTGCATGCACAAAATCCTCGAGGCAAAGAGTGCTATTGGATTAATGCACAAGGCAAGGGAGCCGATGCAGGCCCTGGTACGGACTTTTATGCCATTGCCCACAACAAGGTATCTATTACGCCGATTCAGGTGGATATGACAGGCCATGAGAGCCTTGATGTCTTGAAAGGGCACTTGCTATGACCCCGTTGCAATTGCAAGGCATTGGCATGACAAGCCAGCGCACCCGTGACCGCTTAATAACCCGTCTATTGGGTAAAGGCATTAAAAACCCAGATGTACTTGAGGTGATTGCCAATACCCCGCGCCATTTATTTGTGGATGAAGCGTTAAGCCATAAAGCCTACGAAGACACCGCGCTTCCCATCGGCTATGGCCAAACCATCAGCCAGCCCTATACCGTTGCGAAAATGACGGAAATCCTATTAGAAGCAGGTGAGCTCGATAACGTCCTTGAGATCGGCACAGGCTGTGGTTACCAAACCTTGGTGCTCTCTCAGCTAGTGCGTCGTGTGTATAGCGTCGAGCGCATTGCGCCACTACAAAAGAAAGCCAAAGAACGTATGCAGTTGTTACGAGTGAACAATGTACGTTTTCAGCACTCAGATGGTAACTGGGGATGGCCCGACGAAGGCCCATTTGATGCCATATTGTCCTGTGCGGCACCTGAGACCATTCCCATGGAGTTGCTGTCGCAATTAAAAGTGGGGGGGCGTTTATTGATGCCAGTGGGCCCAGACGGTAAGCAAATGCTGCATCTTTTGATTCGTGAAGAAGACGGCATTACTAAAAAAATCATCGAACCGGTAAATTTTGTACCCATGCTCAGCGGTACACAAAAATAAGCGGCACAAGGCCGCCACAAAGGAATCACATGTTTTGGAACTTTCTTAAAGGTATGGCCATGGGCGCTGCGGACATTGTGCCCGGTGTGTCAGGCGGTACTATTGCGTTATTAACCGGTATTTACGAGCGATTAATTGGCGGTATCAAAAGTGTTGGCTGGGATACCCTGGTTACTCTCAAAGGCAAGGGTGTAAAAGCGGCCTGGCAACAAATGGATGGCACATTTTTAATGAGCATCCTGGCGGGCGCTGCTACCAGTATCATATTGTTATCCAAGATCTTGCATCACTTGATTGAAACCCAGCCTATTATGCTGTGGTCGTTCTTTTTTGGTTTGGTGCTGGCATCGGTGGTTTATGTGCTGCGACAAGTGGATCAATGGAATGTGCCTCGTCTTGTCTGGTTGGCCGTGGGCACGTTAGTGGCCGCTTTAATTAGTCTGTCACCGGCAGCGGCATTAGAGGCGACCCCTTTAAGCCTATTCTTTGCCGGTGCCATTGCCATATGTGCCATGATCTTGCCGGGCATTTCCGGTAGCTTCATTTTATTGCTCATGGGCATGTACAGCGTGGTGCTGGGCGCGGTTAAAAGTTTTGACCTAGTAAGCATAGGTATCTTTGCTGGCGGCTGTTTAGTGGGCATTATGTTGTTCTCGAGAGTCTTATCTTGGTTATTGCAGCACTACCACAATGCCACTATGGCGTTATTGAGCGGCTTTATGTTGGGTGCCTTAGTCAAGTTATGGCCATGGAAACTGGTGACAAGCTATCGTGAGAACAGTGCTGGGGAGCAAGTTCCCTTCATTGAGAGCCCTATTTGGCCATGGCAGCAGGCAGAGCCTCAACTTGGCTTGGCGATAGTCGCGGTTATGGTTGGTTTTTCGATTGTGTTTGTATTGGATTACGCGCTCAAAACACGTAAATAGTATAAAAAACACACGCCAGTTAACCGGATTAGTAGAAGGTAAATGGCGAAATGGCCAGCAGAAAATTGGCAAAGTATGAAACGAAGTGTTACGAAATGTGAACTAACTCTTTTTTTTAGACGATTTTCAGATATAACTTAAATTTTTGAGAATACATGCCTATAAAAACAAAAAAGTTAATGGATGAGAGCCTAGTGCAAAAACTCAAGTGTCAAAAAATCCATCAAATTAGGGTGTTTACTCAAATACCTGCGCTAATCATCATCAGCCTCCTGCTTGGAAGCCTGTCGGGTTGCACCGGTTTTGTCTCTGTTGAGCAAAAATTTAACCCAGTGAGCGATGATCGCAATATCCACATTGTGCAAAAAAGCGAAACCCTATTCGCGCTCGCATGGCGCTATGGCTGGGATTATAAAGCGTTAGCGAGTGCTAACAATATCGCCTACCCCTATACCATTTACCCAGGTCAAAAGATCCGAATTCGACATAGCCAGTTTGCTTCAAGTGCTTCCAGCACAGGCACTAGCAAAACTTTGACGAAAAACAAGAGTATAAAAAATAGCCATGGGCCAAGTGCCTATAAAAATAGTCCTCAAGCGCCAAAACCTGTGGTCAGACAATCAAACTTAGGTTGGAGCTGGCCAGCCAAAGGTGAGGTAATCGCCAAATTTTCAACGAAAGCACCTACCAATAAGGGGATTGATATCAGCGGTACCTTAGGGGAATATGTATTTGCGGCAGCGGCCGGTTCAGTTGTGTATGCAGGCAGTGGATTACTTGGATACGGCAACTTGGTAATCATAAAACACGACGACCAATTCCTCAGCGCATATGCGCATAACAAAGAATTATTGGTCAAAGAGAACCAAGAAGTTAAAGCTGGGCAGACAATTGCCGAAATAGGATCTAGTGGTACTGATAAAGTGAAACTTCACTTTGAAATACGCCACAAAGGGAAACCGGTGGACCCACTCAAGTATCTACCTAAGGCGAGGTAATGAATATCGCCATAGTGTAGCGGGTCAAATTTTTTATTTTTTTGTTGGAAGTTGGAACAGGTTTTGAATAGTCAAAGCAAAGTGACAACATAACAACAAATAAACATTGGCGGGGCGCTTAGCTATGGCAGCTATCAAGGGATTAAAAAAACACGAAGCAGATTCTGACTTAGCATTAGCAGATGTTGAAGAAGAACAAGCAGAAAAAGAAGAAATTGTAGAGATTGCAAAGGACACTGAAGTACAAAAAAATCTAGATGCCACTCAGCTGTATTTAAACGAAATTGGCTTTTCTCCACTCTTAACTCCAGAAGAAGAAGTACATTTTGCGCGCCTAGCTCGTAAAGGGGACGAAAAGGGCCGCAAACGTATGATCAAAAGTAACCTTCGCTTGGTGGTTAAAATTTCACGTCGTTATGTTAATCGCGGTTTAACCTTACTGGACCTAATCGAAGAAGGTAATTTGGGGCTGATTCGTGCCGTTGAAAAATTTGATCCGGAACGTGGCTTCCGTTTTTCAACCTACGCAACATGTTGGATTCGTCAGACCATTGAACGTGCCATCATGAATCAAACCCGTACCATTCGTTTACCGATTCATGTTGTTAAAGAATTAAACGTCTATTTACGTGCTGCTCGTGAGCTGACTCAAAAATTGGATCACGAACCAAGCGCCGAAGAAATTGCAGAGCTGCTAGAAAAACCAGTGAGTGATGTAAAACGCATGCTGGGCCTTAATGAGCGAGTGACATCCGTTGACTCACCATTGGGTTACAACAGTGAAAAGTCCGTATTAGATACCATCGCCGATGAATCCATTAGCGACCCTTGCCAAGTGTTACAAGACAACGACATCAGTACCAGCTTGGACCAATGGTTAGACGACCTGACTGAAAAACAACGTGAAGTAATTGCTCGCCGCTTTGGTTTGCGTGGTTATGAAACCAGCACGCTAGAGGAAGTGGGTCACGAAATTGGATTAACTCGCGAACGCGTTCGTCAAATCCAAGTAGAAGCATTAAAACGCATGCGCGAAATCATGGAAAAACACGGCTTAAATGCCAGTGCCATATTTGGTGTGCAAGAAGCGTAAACTGAACATACTCATCGATTCGAGTGTTTTTGAACCCGCCAGTTTGGCGGGTTTTTTTATGCCTCTTCAAACCTGTCAAAGGCAGTCGCCTATTTTGTCTCAAGTGAACAATGGTATGATGACCGCTTGAAAGAGAAGGTAACCAATATGTCTAAAACGTTCGAAGCTCAAGGTGTGATCCACTCAATCGGTGCCACCACAGAATATGGCAATAACGGCTTTACCAAGCGCGAGTTTGTGATTCAGCTAACCGGTGATGGTGAAAACCCTGACTATCCGAATTACATCGCCTTGGAGTTGATCAAAGATAAGTGCGCACTGATGGATAATCACAGTATTGGTGAAGAGATCACCGTGCATTTTAATCTGTCTGGCCGTCTTTGGAACGCTCCAGGCAAGCCAGAGAAGTGCTTTACAAGCTTACAGGCGTGGCGAGTAGAAAGCGGCGCACAGGCCCAGCAAAGTGCCCCAGCCTATGATCAGACTCAACCAGGTCATGGTTTTGACGACGACGTGCCGTTCTAGGACTGTTAAAGCTCAAGGTTTACAGACTAAAAACCCAGCTTTTAAATAGGCTGGGTTTTTTTATGTTTGCTTGTTTGGCCCATATCCTAGGTTAGGAAAAATAGGTGGCCATTTGGTGGTAAAGCGGAATGCCCACAATGGCATTAAATGGGAAGGTTATGCCCAATGACATTAACATGGCTAAACCGATGTCTGCTTTGGGGATGGCCGTTTTAATGGCGGCAGGCGCAGCAATATAAGAGGCGCTGGCCGTCAGTGTGGCCAATATCACGACCGAACCGGTGGACAAGCCTAATGCAATGCCCGCGGATAAACCGATAAAAGATAAAAAGAAGGGGGTAATTAAGGCAAATGTCAGCAAGCGCCATTTTTTCCATGGAATCGGCGATAAGGTCTCTGCCGCAGTTAAGCCCATCTCTAATAAAAATAACGCAAGTACCGCTTTAAAGGCATTGGTAAATAATTCGGTCACCGCAGCCCCTTCACTTGGGCCATACATAAAGCCAATAATCACCCCGCCGGTTAATAACACCACGCCTCGGTTGGTAAAGGTCTCATGCCAAAGCTCACTTTGCTTGCTTGATGCCGTGCCGTCTTGTTTTGCATGGCGACGGTAAAACGCCAGCGCCACTAAAATGGCTGGTAACTCTAACATCACCAGATACAAGGTGACTTGAGGTTCGATGGGCAACCCCACGGTTTCCACATAGGCCAGTGCCACTGCAAAGGTGCCAGCACTCACCGAGCCATAGTGGGCGGCTAAACTCGCCGCATTGGCATGATCGGCTTTTGCGACTTTTAATAAAATGGGAATGACAATCAGCGGAATAAACGCCCCAAGTGAGGCAATGGCCAGTAGCTCAAAAACAAGTGACCACTGTAATGAACCATAAAGGGCCATGCCGCCTTTCAGTCCTATGGTGAGCATGAGCAAAAGGCTTAAGGTGTCATAAGCGGCTTTGGGTATTTCTAGATCAGACTTGAGTATCCCTGCGATCAAACCCAGCAGGAAAAACATGACGACGATATCAGGCATGAGATGACATCCTTTTGATGGCGGCTTTAAGCATTTTGTTCGGTTTTAGGTTGCACGTAGAATTTAAGATTATGGGTCGGCTCTTTTAATAATATGCCTTGCTTCATAAGCATGTTGTGTAACTTCTTCTGATAGCTTTTTTCGGACGACATGGCTTTATCAAGGTGGTCGTGGGTTTCAAAGTAGCAGCTGACCAAAAGGCTGCCCGGGAAAAGATCAAACTTAACCGTGTGTTCTAATTTAACAAAGCCTTCAAATTCTTCACTTGCCTGCACAGCCAGCTTTTCAACGGCGATCACCAATCGGTCGTTCAGTTTTTTAATGGTTTTGGACATCTTCATGGGCAGTGCTGCTATGGCTAGGTAATAAAGGTCGCCATTGTAACAACATATTTATCACAGGCGGTTAAATTCATTAATCGACCAAGCAAACTTGGATATTTGGGTGTTTTTTGTACACATAGCGTGTTTGCAATTTAGAAGATGCCAAGGTGCATGATTCGCTTAATCAACGGATGGTCGGTAAAAGAAGTGGTTTAAAGCGCGGCATAGGGACTATTTTTTGTGTGTTATTTATACAGTCTGCTTAATATCATTTTTGTTTATCTGTTTTAATTCTCTTATTTCGGGCATTTATAACCGATCTTATAGTTACTATAAGAAATAATGATACAACCCCTTAACCCCTTATAGATCAAGGCTTTACGGCGATTTAGCAATAATGAGGCCAGTCTTGTTTTGTTTGTCAATATTGTGATCTCCCTAGAACGAATGTATAAAACGCTCGTTTTAATTCAGTCGGTGGACTTAAACAGCCAAAAGCTGCCACCGAATAGGCGCCGACCCGCGCCGCTTGGATTCAGATTTTTACCTACAGGCGAAATCTATAATGGCTACTAAAGAAATCGATGTGCTACTGGTCGGTGGCGGCGTCATGAGTGCGACTCTTGGCACACTATTAAACAAATTAGACCCTTCACTGCGATTAACCATGGTGGAGCGCTTGGACCATGTTGCTCATGAGAGCACCGATGGTTGGAATAACGCAGGTACAGGTCATGCTGGCTACTGTGAGCTGAACTACACCCCTCAGGATGCTAAGGGCGAAGTCGAGGTGGATCGTGCATTAGCGATCAATGCCAACTTTGAAGTGTCTTTGCAGCTTTGGACCGCCCTGATCGACAGCGGCGATCTACCTGCACCACAAAACTTTATTAACACCACGCCGCATATCAGTTTTGTATGGGGTGAAGAGAACGTGGCCTTCTTGCGTAAGCGTTGGGAGAAACTGTCTGCTCATCACTTATTTGCGGGCATGGAATACAGCGAAGACCACGACGTACTACGCGAGTGGATGCCACTGGTAATGGAAGGGCGCAATGGCGATGACAAAGTGGCCGCCACACGCATTCCATTCGGTAGCGATGTGGACTTTGGTTCATTAACGCGCAACCTAGTGTCTTCTTTAGAAAAACGCGAACAGTTTGAACTGCTAACCAGTCATGAAGTATCTGATCTTAAGCAAAGCAGTGATGGCCGTTGGAGCGTGCGTTTAAAAGATCGCGCCACAGGCGAAAGCAAAAACTTTAAAGCGGGCTTTGTATTCTTAGGTGCTGGTGGTGGTGCATTACCACTGCTACAGAAATCTGGTATTCCGGAGAGCAAAGGCTACGGTGGCTTCCCGGTTTCTGGTCAGTGGTTAGTTTGCCAGGACGAAGAAACCATCAAACAACATCACGCCAAGGTATATGGCAAAGCAGCCATTGGCGCGCCGCCAATGTCAGTGCCTCACCTAGATACCCGTATTATTAACGGCAAACCGGCTCTGTTGTTTGGTCCGTACGCAGGTTTTACCACTAAGTTTTTAAAAGCCGGCTCTAAATTGGATTTATTTAAATCCGTGCGCGGAAACAACCTATTGCCAATGATGAACGTCGGCATGAATAACATGGACTTAACCAAATACTTAATTGGTGAGGTTTTGCAATCACATGAAGACCGTATGAATGCTCTGCGTGACTACTTCCCAAGTGCGACCTCTGATAAATGGACACTGGCCCAAGCAGGCCAGCGCGTACAAATTATCAAGAAAGATGGCACACGTGGCGGCAAGTTAGAGTTTGGTACAGAACTTGTTGCCGCTAAAGACGGCACATTAGCCGCGTTATTGGGTGCGTCTCCGGGTGCATCGGTTGCGGCACAAGCCATGGTCGAAGTGATTGAGCGTTGCATGGCCGAGCGACTTGATACGGATTGGCAAGCACGCTTGAAAGAGTGGATTCCATCTTATGGTGAATCGCTCATTGAAAATGGCGAGCTGCTTAATCGCACCCGTGAAAATACTTTACGTGTTCTTGGTTTGGCCAAGGCATAACGATTTACGAACCCAAATAATAATAAATTAAAAAATAATCCATTTTAGGAGTGTTAACTATGTTAATAGGGGTACCTAAGGAAATTTATCCTGGGGAAAATCGCGTAGCATTGATTCCATCTGGCATCGGTGCGCTATTATCAGCGGGTTTCGAAGTGGTTGTTCAAGAAGGTGCGGGTGATAACTCGCACTTTAGTGATGAAGATTATCGTACCTGTGGCGCCAGCATCGCACCAAGTGCGCAATCTTTATATGATCAAGCAGACATCGTATTAAAAGTACGTCAGCCTCTTGATGAAGAAGTGCCATTACTGAAAGAAGACAGCACATTAATTTGTATGCTTGATGCGTGGTTCAACTTACCACTTATCAAACAACTGGCTGCTCGCAATGTACGCTCGTTTGCATTGGAATTTATTCCGCGTACGACCCGTGCTCAAAGCATGGACGTATTAAGCTCAATGGGCGCCATCAGTGGTTACCGTTCGGTACTATCCGGTGCCATGGAGCTTCCGCAGTATTTCCCAATGCTAATGACCGCAGCCGGTACTATCCACCCAGCTAAAGTTTTCATCGTAGGCGCAGGTGTTGCCGGTCTTATGGCAATTTCTACTGCACGTCGTTTAGGTGCAGTGGTTGAAGCATACGATACGCGTGCAGAGGTACGTGAACAGGTTGAATCTTTAGGCGCTAAATTTGTGGAATTTGATTTACCACAAGAAGAAGGCGGTGCAACCGGTGGTTACGCCACTGAAAAATCTGAAGAGTTCTACAGAAAGCAGCGCGAGCAAATGCAAGCGAAAGTGGCGCAGGCGGATCTTGTGATCACCACGGCAGCGATCCCTGGCAAAATGTCTCCACGTTTGATCACCAAAGACATGCTGCACTACATGAAAAAAGGCTCTGTTATTGTTGACCTTGCAGCCGAGCGCGGCGGTAACGTTGAAGGCACCGTTGCGGGTCATAAAGCCTATGTTGATGGTGTGACCATCATCGGCTACACCGACCATCCTGGCCGTGTTCCGGTTCACGCATCTCAGTTATTAACTAAGAACGTCACTACTTTCCTATTGAACATGGCAGCCGAAGGCGAGCTAAAAATCGATATGGAAGATGACATTGTCGCTGCAACGCTAGTCACTGAAGCGGGCGAGATCAAACACGAAGGCTTAAAAGCTGTGGCAGAGAAGGAATAAGAATTATGGAAATGTTTATCATGTCCCTAACCATTTTTGTGCTAGCGATCTTCGTTGGTGTAGAAGTGATTAACAAAGTACC
>Ga0115005_10001833_pt1 | contig 17005 bp, 19 predicted proteins | sample ArcOceMetagenome_FD_87163 | JGI IMG/M metagenome (GOLD analysis project Ga0115005, IMG submission 87163) | Marine eukaryotic phytoplankton communities from Arctic Ocean - Arctic Ocean - Greenland ARC118M Metagenome | ecosystem: Environmental > Aquatic > Marine > Oceanic | place: Arctic Ocean... | reverse complement strand
TTCTTCTTTGATGACATCACGTCCCTCACAGCTGTCCCATTGTACCATTGGAGCAATTGCAATTGTAGCACAGGTTTTGTTACGTTGAGCTTCCCAACTTTTACATCCATTGACCTGAGGAATACTTTAAGCATCTCAACAGTCCATTTCTCAAATTGCAATCCTGCAATAGAGATAATTTGTTTCTTGTCCTGATTATAAACAATCTGATCCTTGGTGCATTTTTTAGCAAATTCTCGTTTTTGTTCTCTTGCTTTAGCTTGTGCTTCAAGTTTTGATTCTACAGTAAGAAGAGCAGGAGACGTTAATACTGAACCAGTTGAACCTGCATCAGTGCGGATGACACCAGGTGGACCAGGGAGGGTACTAGGAGAAGGTGAAGATGTACTCATTTAAAAAAATGTAAATAGTGAAAACACGGCATGCAAAATGCAACTCAAAATGAAAACAAAATCATGGCGGGCTGTGACGCAAAACAATAAATGTTGGGAATTGGCGGGCTGAAATTGGGTTACACACGTAACTATTCGATTACACGCGTAACTTTGAGTGATTACTATTTAATTCATATTATATTCCACCATATTCCACCATTCCACCAAATCAGGGGGGGTCGGTGGAATATGGTGGAATATGGTGGAATATGGTGGAATGGTGGAATATGGTGGAATATAATTATCCGGGTAGGACGAGGTAAACGGGGAATCATAACCTGCTCATAACCCGTTATATTCCACCATTCCACCAAAACATATTTGCATAGAACGCCCCTAACCTGAAACCTAAAAATCATTATAAAAAATTCAGCAGATCCAGAACACCAGCGGCAGCTGCTCTCGGCATTTTTTACTATTGCCCCCGCGGTGACACCAAGAAGGAGGATGTGTCTTTGATGGTCTTATGCTATTCTGACCTTCGCATAATATTTCGAAATTCGGCATTTCCCCCTCGATACGCCTTGCAATCAACAAGAACTTCCAAAACATCACCAGCTTTCTCAATATAGACAATGCAAATCAGACAAACACTTTCAATCCTCCTCATTTCGCAGCAAATTCTATCGAATGATGCCTTCATGACTCACGTGCCTCAACGGCAGCAAAGATCAGCACTCTTTAGTAATGGGAAAGACAACCACCGAGCAAGAGTCGAAAAGAATCTTGAAGAAATGATGGGCCGAGACTGGAGAGAATTTCGCGCTACACTTGTAGCACAAGAAGCTGCTGAAGAGCGGGCAAATAAACACGACCAACAGGTCAGCAAACATACCCAACATGTTACTGATGCCAAAAAGCCGGAGAAGTTTGGAAACCTCTTTGCGGCAATCTTCCAAAACAAGGAAAACAATGATGCCTCTATCTTTGATGGAAAGGGTATCGGTGGTGCCACTTCTGAATCAATGATTCCCGCTAGTTGCGAGGATCCCTTCGTGTCCAAGGCTGAATTACCTGTTCTTCTTCAGCCCAAGGTTCATGTTGACAAGCATCGATGGGCCCACGCTATGCCTCATATTGAGCCTGGATGTGTTCTTATCGCAAACGAAAAGCTAGGCGGCGTTTTTCATCAGACAATTGTACTAATAATTGACCACAACGATATCACGGGTTCTACTGGTATTGTCATCAATCGGTAAGTTCCCAGGTTATAGTTCAAGTATGCGAATTTTCCACGATCGGTGCTCATGGTGTACTTTTACCTGCATTGACACTCACATGTTCCTATTCTGTACTTTCGCGTCTGTTTCAACAGCCCAATGAAAGAATCTCTCAACAAAGTAGCCACAAAAACACAAGACAATGTAGACTTATCATTGAGGCTCGCATTCAATTCTTCACCCGTAACATATGGCGGCCCTGTCATGGCGGAAGAATATTCTATTCTTCATGGGTACGGAGAGGTCGAAGGAGCAACCAAGATCGCTCCTGGTATCTTTGTCGGAGGTTCCGAATCATTGATGAACGAAGTTCGAAAACAAAACTTTCAACCCGAACAGGCACTGTTTGTAAAAGGACATGCTGCCTGGGTCCCCGGCCAACTTGCTCGTGAAGTATCTAAAGGAGTTTGGTACCCCGCGAGTGTTTCAAATGATTTCATCTTACGATATGCTGGTGCCCCCGTCGACGATCGGGATAATACTGGTGATCTGTGGGCTGATATCTTAACTTGTATCGGCGGAAAGTATCAATCCATTGCCGAGCAGAACAGTAGCAAGGGTGATAGACGCCTTTTGCCATAATTGCTTTTTCTTGAATATATCTCCAAATGATCCTGCCGTTTGTGAGATTCAAAACTATGGAAGTCTAAAAAGGTGACACGAAATGTTATAGTAAAAATGTAAAGGAACTTGTATGATAAACAAATCTCAAATTATGTTTGACATTGTTTATTCTAGTGGTACAGTGCGTACACTACTGTACTACTCGTATATCATGGTTCAAAAAGTATGCAGCAAAGGACACCTAATGTTTTATAGCAGTACAAATATAAAGGAGCATGCACAACATTCTTAAATTATGTTTGACATTGAATATTCTAGCATTATAGTGCGTGTGTACCGGTACACAGCAACTTGATTGTCTGGGAGATTTACAAGTCCAAAAAAGGAAGAAGGGGAGATTTCTCCAAAAAAGATGGAAGGGGGGATTTCTCAACACTGTCAGCATTATCGAATCCCTCAGAACTACGAGTAGTAGTGGTCTTTTTTTCTGTTGACGACGATACTGGCTCTGCGAGACCTACCTTTCCGCCGCCGTTTGCCCAGAAACAAGCATAGCCGAGTTGAGAAAGCCCTGCAGGTCGCGTCGATCGGCCACCGCGGGTAGCATGAACAAAATCTGCCCTTGCTTGTTGAGGTGGACGATTTTCAATAAAGTCTGTCACCCTCTTATCAATTCTATAGAAAAGTTTATATGGTTCAATAGGTGCGATACTATTGATGGCGGTTTTCATTGCCTGTAAACGACAAAAAAGGTTAGCTTTATCTTCAGGAATCAATCTTTGGAATTGCAACTCAACCATCGTCCATAAAAGCTTACCCATTGAGGAACCCCTCCACCGGGGTCAGCGTGTGCTAAAATTGCCATTCGTGTTTTTGTAGGATCTGTGGGGTCTCTTGATATGACTGTAGACAAAGACATTTAATAAGGTGTGAGTATAGAGATAGGAAGATGACGGATGAAAACAAATGTATACGCAAAAGAAGACAACTCACAATTCGCCCCTCTCAAAGAATAAGCGCGGCAAGCTTTATCGTCGGATTCATCAGAATTTCCGGGAGCACTTTCATGCTCACATGCCTGACTGACTACTATTTGTGTTCCATCTCTCCTCCAGCGGTGATGGCAATACGTCACAAAATCTCTTGGCTAAAGGCAGCAGGAATTGGAAAAGGTGAGAAGAATGCAAATTATAAAAAAAAGGACAGGAACGTGAAATTTCAATTGACTTGCCTTGATGAATAAAATTTGTGGACACTGACTCCAGCATATCTTGCTGTGAGGTGAGATTTCTTCCAGATCACGATGAGCCATAACCAAGTCATTATATTGTTCCATGTGTGATACCTCTGAGAGGTATTCAGAAACATCTTCAATTGGAGCATCGACCGTTGAAAACACTTTGATGCAGGGATATTCATTTTCATCACCGTCAACTTTGGCGTGTTTCCCCCTCGAATCTTTCATCCACTTCAAAAATAAAAAATGAATCATGGTTCGTGGGGTGAGATGCGATTGATTGTACAAGTACGTGTGTACCAGATACGACCTTGGCTATATCATTTCACTAAAATTCAGAATATTTGCTTACCTTGACGTAACAAGAGGTCTTTCCTTTAGCATTGAACTTGTTCCGCACCATCTTGTTACACTTCACCTCTTTCCATCCGTCTTTCTCGCCGTCTTCCTCAAATAGCAATCTATGGGCCCATTTTTCTACCTCCTTGCCTAAATTTTCAAATTCATTCTGTCGATCGACGCGTTCACTTAAACTTTGCTGGGGACTCTTGGACTCCTCTTGCATTGGGTACTCGTAATGGTTTACTTGTATTTCATCCTTTTCTTCCTTGTCCACGTCATCATCTTGATAGCCAGAAGTTAACTCTTTTTGGCGCTTGAATTCTTCCTTCATATATTGCATTTCTTCTCGCAGAGCGTAAATATCTTCTCTCATTTCACGCAATTCATACAAAGTCTCACCCATGACATCAGTCAATGCTTTTGACGGAGATATCTCACCTTCAATCTGCTTGCTGTTGCTGCGTATGGGCGGCGAAGGCGGTGGACCTTCCGGTACCGGTGCACTTTTGCGGGTGATATGTCTGTCACCATTTCCATTGTTGTCATTATTGTATCCCAATTCGTAACCATTGCCATCATTATTATATTCCAGTGTCTCTCCATCCTCTTTCTGGGGAAAGAAAACATTATCTGTAAGCCCATAATAAAAACCACTGTTATTCTGCCTCCTCTTTTTGGGGACAGCCGTCGAACCTCCGCGTGCCTGCAATAACATTTGTGAGCTACATTGCACTGCCGATTTGAGAGGCGAAGATAGCGATGACATCAGCGAAGGTGGTAGGTTATCCGCAATCTGATGTAACGACTCAAACGACTCTGAAAGTTTTATCTTGGATTGTTTCCGTATAGTACCGAGGGCGAGCCCTCCTCTCTCAAGGTCGTTTCTTGTTTTGCCCCATATGGTATGAAGGGCATTTCGACTATCGTTATTTCCTCCCGGTTGCATGGATGCCGTTACGCATATTACAACGTTAGTATATACCGGTATTACGATTCTTCCTCGTAACCAAACCATTTTTTGGGATTGAATTGAGGTCGTTGTTCTATGAAAGGTTGAAACTTCAATCTGATCTTGCTCTGATAAAGGTTCAACTAACTTTCTTTTTTTGAATTTGTGATTGACGAGTTGTTTTGTGTGGTGAGCTGGATCCTTTCTCGATTTGTTGTGGTGCTCCTTCCTACTTACAAAACTTGTGCCTACGATTGAATATCATATCTTGAAAGAAAAACTTGAAGTCGTTATCTTCATCGTTACGTTTTCGGCCAGTGATTTCAAATTTCCGGGTTTCTTTTCGTCCACGTTGACTAGGGAAATAGATTTTTTAAGAGCAAAAGCATGCAAAAGCCAAAGTAAAGGCCATTGATTGCCCATTGCGCCATTGCAAAGCGCAAAGCAAAGACGCCATCATCCATCATCGATCATATCAGATTAGTCTGATCTTGCTTGGTCTGATACTTGGTTGTAGTTAGTGTAGATTGAGACACAAGGAGCGCAGAGATTCATTTGTTGTACTATATCGGACAAAAACCACAAAGTAGAACGCCCGGTGCAATTAGATACGACCGTGAATCGGAAATCGGAAGTCTGCTTCAGATCTCGCACTATACGAGTATCTTTCTATCACTTGGCAGAAACATGGTTAAGAATAATCAACAAGTGTTTGGAAAAGCTGTTATCGCAGATTCTTCTGAAAAGTCACCACAAGAAATCTCTTTGGAGGAAAGGGACAGGTACGCATCCCAAACATTATACCATCTTGTTCACTGAATTTGACATCATTCTTACTTTTAGTTCATGGCAACATCATTTCATACCGAATTTGGGTACGTGTACCACAAACGTAGGATAATGCAAGGATTTAGGCTAAGTCTATTTCAATGCGGATGGAGAGATGAAATGCAAGCGATAGCTACAGACATTATGAAGTCATCTGGAGGTCTTTCTGTCAAAACAATGGAAGAACTGATATTAGAAGTAATAGAGGAGGGGAAACCTCTAGTGCCAGAAGATATTAAGGCTTCTGTCATTCGCAGGATAAAGGAGAATATTAGTTCGAAGAACATCTGATTTTATGGGTATTCATTTTTATCTCAAAAATGAACCGGAATTCAGGAGTAACTCAACTTCCTTCATCTCCAGATATTCTCAGTCTCGGTGAAAACATTTGTATGTATTATCAACATTAAAGAAACTTAATTCTTCACACTTATTATACGATTACTAATATCGTATGTCCAACGGAGAGAGGTTTTATATCTTGAGCTCGGCTTGTACGGTATGATACGTAATGGCAATGACTTCACCCCCCAAAACTACAGTGTGTAGCTACGTGTAGGTCATTCTAAAACCCTTCAAAACTGATAGTTTTAATCAGTTTTTAAGGAAGACATCAAGAAGTTCTTCAAAACCAGGCTTCATTACAACATCAGCACCGCACTCCTTCATTGCGACAGATAGTACACAGGTATCATGCTCCCTGCCCTCAGTGGTGGCCTTTTCAACGTTCTCAGGAGTCGCAACTCCAACTCCTCTACATCCACATGCAATTGCAGCACGGATATCATCTGGAGTGTCACCAACCATGACAACTGCCTTGGATGGCTCTTTTTTCAATAATTCCAATGCTCTAACAACAGGGAATGGATCAGGCTTGGGAGGACCATCCTCCATGCATACACAACAATCAAACAAGTGATCAATTTTGTGCAATTTCAAGAATTTTTCGCAATCCTTCTTAGGTCTTCCAGTCACTACAGCCATGCCATTCGCACCACTTCGCTTTTTTAATTCTTCCAAAGTTTCAATGGAAGGGATAAGTGTTTCTAGATCACATAAACCTGGTTTATCTCCCTCTCCTTGGTAGTATTTTTCAAAAGTTTCAACAACCTCCTCATAGGTAACATCCTCCTTCCCATTTGGATCAGTGTTTATTAAGTCGAGACTGAGTTTCCAATCATTGTTGCATCCACCTCTGACTTTCCATTCAGATACAGTATCGAAGGTAATGGAAGTAGCGCCATATTCATGGCATGTCGCGATAATAGATGCACGGTAGGATTTTGATACTTCTGCAAGCACGCCATCCATGTCTAGAAGAAGCGTCGTTCCAGGTGGAAATGATGTCATGATTGAACTCGATATTGCGATGTTAACGATGAAGCTGATCAGATAGATGAGGCTGTAGTAATGTGCTTCTTTACGGGCATCATGAGGTAGAAAAAGTGTCCGTCATATCAGTGGAAAAAGAAAATAAGGACAGACGACGGACGCACGAAAGTACTTTATCTGTGTTCTGTTGGGAGAAAGATATTTTAAAAATAACGAAATAATGTTTTTAAAAAGACCGTAATTTCAATTGACTTACCTGTTCGACATTTTAGAAAGTTCAGCGCTGTGGGTGGAGCGCCATGGCGTATTGTTTGTAATCGGAGTTTAAAATAGTGTTGTTATCGTTGTGTGAAGTTCCGTCTTCATGGGTGTTTTCCTCTGGTGACGGACATATTTAATAGTACGCAATGTGCAAAACTCTTTTACCTGATCTCCAACCCTGCTCCATCCAGTGGATGTTCGCAGCTACAGTACTTATAGCTTAGCTTACTTGATGGGTGATGGGTCTTAGTGAGAAGAGCAGCCTTGAGTCTCTCGTTCAACGAGATCCCACCAGAAGCAGATGTTGATTTGGTTTTATCATTTCCTCCACAATTGGCAACATCCTTCTTTCTTTTGTTGTACGGATTACTAGCAGCCTTGTACTGTTTCCAAGACTCGTGCGTGGGCGAAGATGTTGATGATCTGGTACCTCCTAGTCTCAAAACTCTATGTGTTGATTTTAACCCGCTTGTCGAGTGTGGTGGGGCAATACGGAAGGAGAAACTGTTGTTGAGGGCGGTGACATTGCAAGGTTTACCTGTTGAAGATATGCCACGTGTGGACATTTGGGATGACGGGGGTTTAATAGTTTCCAGTCATGATAATAAAAGAGAAGAGGTTGATGAAAAGGATGACAAGAGATCGACGATTTGGGCAGACGATGATGCTTTTTATCGTGTGAATAATAATAATAATAATAATACACAAAGATTACTGATTAGAAGGTACTAGGGGAATTTGCTCATGATACTGATGACCCGACCAAAGTGATATTACGTTATGCGAATTATATTGAGTTTCTATACCCTACAGCCCTAGAGCTTCCCAAGACAAAGGTAGATGTGATGCGGAGATATTCAGATGATGTTGAAGAGAAAGATTTCTTAATAACGTTTCTCTTTGATGAACCGGGGAAAGGGGAAAGCAGTGAAGAAGAAACACCCGGTTCGATGCTTCTACACATTATTGAAGTGGAAAAAGCGCTGCATTGGGGATGGAGTGTTCATCCAGAAAACTTTGCAAATGATGTTATGAGAAATGACTTAGAATTACTCCAAAATTACTATCATGGTGGCATAGGGGTCACGAGCATGCCACATGCAGCACCAAATATGCTGCTGCTGACATTGGCGCTACAATTACCAAATGGGGATATTGATAGAGCAGTTCATGGATTTCTTGAGGGAACAATGAAATCTATGTGGAAAGAGACGTCTTTACAAACTCTATTTTCAATTCGTCTCGAAAAGGAATTAGATGATCTTTTGGTATTGGGGAGAGACATCCCTCAATGTTTATCAACATTATTGGCCGAAGTCGATAGTCGAGAAATTCAAGAAGAAGGTGTGGACTTGCAGTTCCCAAAGTGGTAAAAATGTACATTTATTAGCACTGGATTGAAAGCTTTACGAGTTTTACATGTGAACGTAGCAACGCAAATTACAACTGAAGAGTCTCCTCTTTTTCATCTTCGGCTCCGTCGTTTGGTGCATTTCCTTTCTCGTCTACCAACGACGAGACAAAAGTTATTGCCAATGTACTGTACAGTCTATCATACAACCTACCTCTGGTGATGAATCACATTTAACTTAGCAACCTAAAATAATAAAAGACACCCGATTCTTCTTGGGGCTGACATTATATTCACCCAAACTTGTTCATTACATCGTCAGTGACGTCCCATTGGTTGACACATGCATCATTACCAACTGACACTAGAACCATACCATCTTCGTTCTTTAGAAATTCTAGTGCAGTAATTCCTCCCCTGTGAGAGTGCGGGTAATGAACTCTCGTCGTCTTCTTCTTCAAACTCCAGAAATATATCGAATCGTCATTTCCTCCACTTGCCAAGATGCTATCATCATTCGACCATGCAAGAGCATTAATTTGCTGCTGATGGAAGCACCACCTAGATTTATCAATTATTGGTGAATAACCATCTTGCACGTTCCATACACAAATATCACGCGTGTCGGCAGATGCTAGTTTTGTTCCGTCGTTTGAAAGAGCTAGAGAATGGATTGGTCGGAGATGTGCTCCAGAAAGCTTGTTAGTCTCATCAATTCCATCTCCATCTCCATTTACTTGATAAATGTGGATATTGTTATCACGTCCACCAACGTAAATTGTTGAATCATCCGAAGAGATGCATACGGACAATGCTTCATATGGCAAAGTGATGAGATTGGAAATGATTGCATTATTCTTCATGAGTTGTAGCCCATTGACAGTCATAATGACTACCAAGTTCTTTCCTTTGCAAATAGCATTTGGTTGTGCTTCAAGCTTCAGCTTCGTGTTTGTCGTATTTGTATTCGACGACGAAATTCGAACATGGTCATCCCATCCAATGCTCAAAAGAGATCCACCCACATGAGCCAAACCAGTAATTGCTCCAGAATGAACTTTGTTCATGGCAGTGTCATCAAATCCTTCGTCCGTATCATTATCCCGTTGAATATTCTCAATCGCAGTCACCGTAGAGGCATCCCACTTGACCACAACGCCACTGGAATCACAAGTGTACATGGTATCAGTATCATGATCCACAACCATACTACTAATTGGCGACTGATGTCCCGTATGATGTTCAGTGATTGTCTCGTCAGTCTTGGATAGAATGCAAATTCTCCCATTCATTGCAACAGCCACAGGGACATTTCCAAAGACAAACGTGCACCCCATCATCATTCCTCCCAACGGAACCCTTTTCGAAGATCCACGAGCATCCTTCAACAAATATTCAGCCACATTCCAAGTACGGACAACTTCAAAATCCGAAACCGAAATCAGCTTGCCAGTCCCATCCGCAGAACAAGTCAAAAGATGTTTACCATCCTCCGCCCACGCACAGGAATAAATACTCCCCGCATGAACCCCCTCCATCTTCTGAATCAACTCCATCGTCTTTCCATCATAAAACGCCACAGCCTTATCCGTCCCAACGGAAGCAATCAAAGCCCCATCCCTACTATATCTCACGCAATGAATTGATCCCCTACTGTGCACAATCTCCGACGGAACATTCTCCACCGGCGCCACCCTCATAAAAGGCGGTCCTTTATTCAGCATACACTTGAAATCATCACTACCCCCCGTCACAATCCTCATGGGACGATTCGGCTTAAACGCACATGAAGAAGCCTTCGTCCTAGCATGCTGTCCCATATCCCCAATCTTCACCCCGGTATCCCACTGAATCACCTTGGCGCAGACCGAAGAGGGATCGGAGGGACTTCCCTCCCCCACCACTACTATACGCTTGGATTCCGAGTCCCAGGATAGGTCCCGAATGGGTCCGGAGAGGGTGTTGGATAGATCTAGTTTGCAGAGGTGTTCCGAGTTGTCGTAGCTCCATACCCGGAGTTTTCCCCGGGTGTCTGCGGATGCGACGTAGCATCCTGATGGAGAGAATTTTGCCACGGTTACTTGGGCGGTGTGCCCTCTGTAGACAAAGGATTTGATGTTTGGTGTTTGGGTTTTGGTGTTGGTATTGGTGTTGGTGTTGGTGTTGGTGGAGGATAGTGATAGTTCTTGGATGACGACGAGGCGGCCAGAGGGGTAGATGAGGAGAGGGCGGTCGGAGTTGATGCGGCCACCGGATCCGTCTAGTGAGAGAGGGATGCCTCGTTCTGTTTTGGGGAGGGGAGGAGTTTGACCGGAGAGTTTGGACGATGGGGGAATGCATGCGTTACTGGCATCGACTGAGAGGCTCATTTTTGGGATCGTTTGTTAGTTAGGTGCAGAAATGGATGGTACTGTAGATGGGTACATCAACATTAGTGGAGATTGGAGATATGCCGGTCATTGTTCATTGTTCATTGTTCCTTGTTCATTGGGATCCATTTTTGAAAAATGTTGGGGGCAGTAACAAAATAACCTCGACTTGTTGGGAAACGTTTGAAGTTAAATTATGGGTTTTGAATTTTGAAACACACACCCACACCACCCGACCCACCTTTGGAACAGAGGTTGGAACAGCGGTGGTTTGTCACTGTTTTCATTTCTGTCAAGTCACTTTTCCGACCGTTTCCAACGCGCACGCTCTTAGCTTTTCATTCAGGAGGACGGACAAAGGACCTAAATACACCCCGACTCTTTCTGACTTACACGATTGAGAAGCTCATTTCTACTCTGTCCCACTTTGAACTCTTGCCAAAGTTACAATCGCCATCAAATCTTTTTAATAACAAACTAATACCTTGATACTTGCAACAAGAGTCAGTTAGGCCAGGCAAAAAAAGAAGGCAAAAAAGCTATCCGAACTGGAATTCATTCGATTTCATTCATTCCTAAGTTTTTAGCCCAATTCGCCCATCACTAACTTCGCTTCGGTGTTGCTACTAGAATCAGAAGTGTTCCGTTAGATTCTTTAGGTTCTTTAGGTCTGAATCAAATCCATCCACAATCCATCATACATCATGACCATCCCACCTCCATCACCACTACCACCAGCCTATGCACCTCAAGAACCCTCTGCACCGGATCTCATGGAAACCAACAGACGACCCAGTTTCGACATGGGCCTGATCCAACAGCATGAACAGGATGAAGCCCTAGCTCGCAGACTTCAAGCCGAAGAAGATGCCGCACAGCAGCATGAACGTCAGTCACGGACCAGAATACAAGCTCAGAACCAAGCGGATTTTCTATCCACTGCGGATGTTTCACGTACTCGAAGTTCTTCACATTCACGTGCATCACGTAGTTCTTCTCGTACACGTACCGGTATGAATCATCAACCGGTACAAGAACAACCGGTACGAGTGCAAATACCCTACCCCACAACACCCATGCCTGCAGCGACACCGGCACCAGTATTTGCGTTCCGAAGTGATGAAGCCATGGCACGAAATCTGCAGCAAGAAATGAGAGATGCGGAGATTGCAAGGATGATACAGTTGAAGGAACAGGAACAGCTTGCGAGGAGGCATGGGCATAGGGGTGGTCATGGTCAGAATTTGAGACAGACTGCTCCTGCAGGTGCGGGTGGTGGGGTGGGGAATTCTGCGTTGGTTCCTCCCAGGAGATATTGGTGAGTTATGTTTAGTTATCAAAAGACTTTTTATTTGATTTGATTGACACATTTAACATTATGTTTCTCATCCATTCCATCTGATACTCCAACGCATGTGACAGCGGCGGACGAAGATTATGCAATGCCGGAATCATCCTCCTCATCCTCGGAGGCGGAGCATTCCTCGTCGCCAACTACGGTAGCTCCATCTGGAAACGATTGGGAGGGGATCCCAACGATCTCCCACCCTTTTTCCATGATAATTGGGGCGATGGTCCCAATGGCAATTTGACATCGGGGGAATTTTCAGAATGGAGGAATAAAAAGAATGGACTGGGGCTCAAGATTCGTAATGCGCTGACGGAAGATTGGGATGAGTATTTTGATGAAGCTGTCAATGATTGGAATGCGTCTCCTGCTCTGTCCCTCACGACAGATAATGTTGCGGCAGATCCGGACTGTGGGATGGTGAGGGGGATCATGAAGGTTTGCAATAAGGAATACGGAATGACGGGGTGGACGGGATTAAATGAAGTTTATTTTGAGGGGGATAGTATTGCGGCGAGTGTGGCCAAGATGAATGAGAGTTATCTGAAATCGAAGGGAACGACAGTTGCTGAGAAATTATTCGTCATGTGCCACGAAATAGGGCATGGGTTTGGATTGCCGCACCGGGATGAGATTGCCAACAATGCAGATTTGGGAAGTTGTTTGGATTATACCTATCGTTTTGAAAAGAATATGCGGCCGGATACCATTATTGATTTCGAAAATCTGGAAAACCTTTATGGAACAGTTGGCGATAGAAGAAGAAGATCAATGCTTAGAAACAATGATTCTAGTGAATCACAAACAGAATTGCAAGACAAACCACTGTCATTTGAAAAGGTTGCACAGTCGCAGTCGAGGCGGTGGCATTACCGGGAAGGACGATTACTTCATCAGTCGAAGCACAAAGAAATATACGAAAACCATCTTGGGAATCAAGTTAGAGTTGTGACGACTTTATTGCTTGCTAGAGATGATCAAGATTGAGTGAAGTAGATTGATTCATCAGTATTTTTAATAGAGTTATGATCTAGTTGAGGTTTTTAATCATTCAAAAAAGAAGGTTTTTGATGCCTTGGGACATAGATGGTGAAATGGGCAAATCAAATTGAGATATGCCACATATGTATGATATGGTCAACGTGGTTGTTACAGTAAAGCTACGAGAATAATAGTAATTTATGAAGCTAATGTGAATGGAATTCGCTCCTGTTGCGCAGGCGGAGCCGATGGCTGAGGGGCAAGAAGTGGTATAACTATGAAACGATACTTTGACTTGTCTCCTCACTCATGAATGGCACAGCGGATGACAACATGTAATACATCATGCAATACGATACTAGTCCAGTTGGCATCTTCCAATTCTTTAACATATGTAGCGCAACCTTTTCCGCCTTATGAAAGCTCTATTGTGCATATTTTTCTTCGAAACTAGTGTACTCTGATAGAACTCGAGGGTCTGAAAGCAGAGGATTCACTGCGCCTAAAGTTTGTACGAGATGGTGTTGTTGGACAGTAGGTGCACATTTGTCCTTTCCGTCGCCCTCAAGAAGCATTTCGCGGATCGCAAGCATTGCAGCTTCTCTGCATGCACCCACTATCTCAGCGCCTGTCATCATTCCAGTAAAAATCTCGCCTGACAACTTGTCTGTATCAATTTTAATATCAGATCCATTCTTTTCCCATTTTTGGCATTGGGCTTTCAAAATCATTTGTCTTCCCTCCTTATCGGGGTTTGGCACATAAATAACTTTATCAAAGCGACCTGGCCTTATCAATGCGGAATCTAAAGTTGACGGGCGGTTCGTAGCACCAAGAACGAGGACACCGTCGCCGATGGAACCATCGACGCCATCCATTTCGTTCAGAAAAGTACTCAAGACCCGGGCTATTACATTTATCCATGAGTTTTGTTGTTTGTTTATACGAATTGACGCAAAGAGCAAAATTATTATTCATGTAGGCGTACGTACCTTCTGCATTATTACTTCTATCCATTCCAGATGTGTTAGAGGAAGATGCTGCAACGATTGAGTCAATTTCGTCAAAAAAGAGAACACAAGGTGAGGCAGATCGGGCCAGAGAGAACGCACGACGAACAACAGCCTCAGCTTCGCCCACATAGGATGATGCATATACGTCAGCAGGTGAGAGAGAGAGAAATGCGATTCCGGCTGCTCCGGCCGCTGCCCTCGCAAGGGTCGTCTATAATCATGCGAAGCGTTGCGTGAGATGTGCCATAAATTTATAAATGTTTCATGTCTAGAGGTAAAGGATGCGATATACTTACCTTTGCACAACCGGGTGGACCATGCAGAAGAATGCCCCGCGGTGGAGCAAGTCCAAGCATTTCAAATTCTTTCTTTTTTGTCTGTGGCCACTCTACGGCACGACGAAGTGCAGTCTATTGCAATTCAAAAGGATCTGTGAGCAAGAATAATGAATACTGCGGTAGAGTATGCTGTTGCAAAAATGACAAAGCTTACCTTTGCGCCGCCAGCATCTCCTGCAATGTCATTCCACCTTGTAGAAGGAGGGGCATTAATAGCAGAATCCCGTAGAGCTGATGCACCGACGTCTTTCATAGCGTCTCTCAAAAAACTATAGTTTATACATGTGTTGTCCTCTTTGGTTGATAAAAACGCCGCTCTTCGTATTAGTGACGCCAGATCTGATGCAACATATCCCACGCACAGTTCAGCAATCTCTGAGAGTTCATGCTCACTGATGCAGTCTGGTTGCGAAACATTTTGAGCTCGGACATTTTCTATTTCATGCAAAAGAGATTTCAAAATCGTCAATCTCTCTTTAGTGTTGGGTGGAGATATTGATAGTTCACGGTCAATTCGACCAGGTCTTCTCAGAGAAGAGGGAATGACGTCAATACGATTGGTAGCAGCAATGACGATAACTCGTTTCCAACCTGCTGGGTCAAGACGATTGGATACCACCTCTTTTTCTTTGTGTATACTTGATGACATCTGGTCAAGCAACGCACCTAATGTTGCACCCGCCACATCAGATGATAGCAAAGCATCACATTCATCCATAAATATAACAGATATATTTTCTGGGCATTTCGATGCAAATTCCACTGCTCCAAAAAATTGTTTCTTCAATTCTAATGCAGCATCAGCCTCAGTAGCACCGGATGACAAAATTTCAGAACCCCGAATTGATATCAAGCGTGTTTTTGTCGAGCCTTTCTGGGCATTCGTTGCATCTACAGCCATACGGACGGAGTACGTTTTCCCTGTTCCTGGTGGGCCACTGATGAGAAATGCCCTTGGTATATCGACTGAATATGAATCTGTCTTTGGTCCTTTGGAACGCAACAATGAAAAATGACGTATTGAATTGATGGTATTCAAAATTAAGTCCATTGTCGAAGGTTTTTGCAGCAGCCCAGCTCGCGAGGGGTGGACAGCGAGTGTAGCAGGATCGTTGATTTCTTTTGCCACATGAATCAAAGTTATTCTTGTGCTTGGCAAAATTATAAATATATTTGAAGTGGATTGCCGTCTGTTTCGTGAAGTCTTGAAATGAGGTATTACATCACAGACTTTGTATGCGAAACATTCCTCCGAGCCACTCAAACTTGGCACACTGAGTGACACCAAACTCCTATTATTACCATTGATATGATTGACCGGGTTGTTGTTGCTGCCGGCGTCTATAGATAGTTTTGAAGGGCTCCCTGTAAAATCATCATCGCGATCCGAGATTGGACATACGACCAAGTTATTCACAAGGAGTCTCTTCAAACATTGCTGCAATAGAGTATCCAATGGCGACCTTTTCGAATCATCTTCTGACGATATTTTCCTACCATCTGTTTGTACAAGCCTGATGGATAATAATGGAGTAGGGATGGGATTTGGTTCCATGGTGTACATGGTGCCAACCTCATCATCGTTGACGGATAGAGAAAACACACATCCCTTGATTTCATTTTGGTTTTCTGGTGCAGTATTTTGAAGTGTGCAGTATGTTGCGTGCTGTATCTTGCACGTTGCATATTTCTCAATATTCTCTTGCAGCCTATTGTCTATACAAGTCTCTGTGACGTAATATTCAGGTATTATCTTGACATTTCCCAAGATTTCCTGTAACAATTGTACATTCCGATCAATTGTATTTGCAGACAATGTGGATGTGGATTCATTGAATTCTGCTATTAACTTGACATTTGTTGATGCACTGAATCTGAGAATCAATTGACAACTCCCTGACACAAATGAGGGCTTTGAGCGATTTGTGCCATCGGAATCAGTAGCTGGGGATCCAACTGAACAAATGTAAGCATGTGCTGTGCCTGTGCCATCAACCGTTCCTGCCTCTTTTTTCTCAACGTCTGGGTACAGAACAACTGCGATTGTTTTGCCAATCAGCTGTTGATATGGATAGATATCTTGTCTTGACTCCAGATAGAACTGCGCATCGCTCGATGGAATCATTTGCGCAGTGCGATAGAAGTAACAATAGAATATGTGTGTTTTAGATATTGTTGTTCAGTTAGTGTGTGGTTTGTTTGTTGTTTGGTTGGGGGGGTTGAATGAATCGAATCAATCAACCGCTTGAATGAAATTGTTCATTTTGTCGGTTGGATGGTGGCGCGCGGTTTATTCATTTTTTGCGCGAAATGTGAGTAATTTTTGAAGATTCGATAAAGATTCATTCATTCTCGCTAACAATCGACTATTAAAAAAACCGTCACAACTACGTGTTCCTTCTTATTGGGATGTTGACCACTACGTCAACCTCTCTATA
>Ga0115005_10001832_pt1 | contig 17006 bp, 13 predicted proteins | sample ArcOceMetagenome_FD_87163 | JGI IMG/M metagenome (GOLD analysis project Ga0115005, IMG submission 87163) | Marine eukaryotic phytoplankton communities from Arctic Ocean - Arctic Ocean - Greenland ARC118M Metagenome | ecosystem: Environmental > Aquatic > Marine > Oceanic | place: Arctic Ocean... | reverse complement strand
GAAAGCTTATGCACTAAACTGCAGCATTACATGTTGGAAAAAACCAGTAACAACAGTATTTTTCTAGCGGCTCTTGCGCAAAATGCATTAAGCAATGTACCACCACTTGGTATCTTTCGACGCTTTGTGGTTGAACAAAATGGTGAGCATGAAGATCAGGTAAACGTTAAAAAGCGAGGCATCATTCCTATTGTGGATATTGTCAGACTTCATGCACTTGCCAATAAAATCACCGCTGTGAATACCATTGAGCGAATACAGGCATTAGAAAAACAGAAAAAACTCACCATAGTCGATAGCCGAAACCTGCAAGATGCGTTGAGTGTCATTATGCAAGCAAGGATTGAAAATCAATCAAAACAAATCGTCAATGGCAGCAAGCCTGACCATTATCTAAATCCGGATGACATGGGTAAATTATTACGCAAGCAATTAAAAGACGCGTTTAGCATTGTCAAAGATGCGCAGCTGTACGCAAAGAATACCTACCGCCAAGGGTTAGGTTAATGTGGCGCTATGTTTTGCCTAGGTTATTAGCAAAAGCCTTAGCGGGTTACCGCAAGCAGGCTATCCACCCTTGGCTGCTATCTGCGTGGCAGCAGGCACCCAGTCAAGGCAAGCAATCTTGGTATGATACTGGTTTTTTAGTGGTGGACTTAGAAACATCCAGTTTATCTGTGAAAGAGGGTGAAATACTAAGTATCGGCTGGGTTGCCATTGATCATGGAAAAATCCAAATGAATAGCGCACAGCACTTGCTGCTTAAAAATTCACACAGCGTCGGCCACAGCGCCACCATTCATCACTTACGAGATTGCCAATTAGAAAGTGGATTAACCTTAGAGCAAGCCTGCTATGCATTTATGCAAGCGGCCATGGGCCGTGTTCTCGTATTCCATCACAGTCCAATGGACCTGAGTTTTTTGAATCATCACAGCCAGGCAGTATTTGGCGCAAAACTGTATTTGCCTGTTGTCGACACATTGCAACTAGAAAAAAAGCATCGTGATCATATTGGCCAACCCATAAAGTCCGGTGATCTAACCCTTGCGAATATTCGCACCCGTTATGGCTTGCCAGCTTACCCCGCCCACAATGCGTTGACCGATGCCCTTGCCACCGCAGAACTGGTGCTTGCACAAATTGCCCACAAAGGGAGTCGCTGTTCGGTTTCATCCTTATTGCAGTAAGCCCTTCCACATGGCATAACTTTTGAAGTGATAACACATCACATTAATTGGCAAGCCTCATGCTTTTTCTTCACATGATTATTCTCATCGTTCTTGCTCTGCCGGTTTGGGCCGCGGATGAAGAGCCCGTGAATACAGATATACCAAGCGAGCAAGACAGTGACGCGCCTGAGCAGTCATCCACAGATGAAACCAGCCGTGAGCCTTTAACCTATGTGACACCCAATAAAGCCAAGCAACGCATGGCTGACGTAGTGCGCCATTTAAAAACCTTTCAGCGAGAGAGTGAAATCATTGAAATGAGCGGCAAAGATGGTCCCATGGCCGGATTGTATTTGCCGGAGAACACCGGTAAACCCCAAGGTGGCGTCCTCATTCTTCATGATATTGAGCAACATGCCCATTGGCCAAATACCATTTCACCTGTGCGTGAATACCTACCTGATTACGGTTGGAATACACTCAGCATTTTCTTCGACCAATATATCCACAAACCCTTACCCAAAATCAAACCACCATCCAATGAAGACGCCCCGTTAAATAGCGACGTCGGAAATCTTGACGAGCAAGCTGCTCCCGTTGATGCAATCAATGAAGAGGAAACGCCTGAGCTTACTGATGAAAACAACCTTGATACACAAACAACCACAGAGGAAACCACTATCGATACGCCGGCAGGGGATGCTCTGGATGCCATCGCTAACAGTATTGATGAAGTGCCTGAATTCGTACCGCAAATTAGTCAAGATATGTTAGAGCAGCCCGCCATCCCCATTGAAGAAACCTTTCTTGAGGACATGGTCTTAACGGTGGAGCAAGGGCTGAATAAACTCAATGAATTGGGTCAATATAATATCGTCATCATTGCGAATGGCTTGAGCGCTAACTGGGCTGCAAAATTCTTAGAAAAACGTCTCAATGGCAATAATGTGGGCTATGCATTGGTATTGATTGATGCAAAAAAAAGTAATTATCCTGATGTCGATTTAAACGATAGCCTATCAACGTTGGATATTCCCATGTTGGATATCGTCACCGATGGTTCCGCTGAAAATCAGTACCCCACGAAAATACGTAAAGGCGCTATGCTTCGTAAACAAAACTCAAAATATATGCAGCTTTACTTGCCAGCCATTAAACCGGACCTCACCCAAACCAACAACATGATTTCTAGACGGATTCGCGGCTGGTTATTAACCCATGCAGCAGGTGAAGAGGTTAGTGTAAAACAAAAAGCAGATTACTAAACTTAAGCCAGCGAACGCCTCACATAACGCTGACGTAGCCGTAAAAAATAAATGAAGACACCACTGATCATAAAGATAATTAGCTCATGTATATGCCAGTTAAAGCTATACCGAAATAAGGCCAGTAAGCCAAAGTAACCAATAACGCTTAATTGCAACCATACCGCACATGAAAGCGCATAGGCTTGCCCTTCTAGCATATGTAATATGCGCCGCCCCGCATAATAACTGGCCACACACAAAGCACTCACTAATAACCCAACCCAAATAAAAGACAACCAGACCATCCAATCAGACCAGCCAAGTACTTGTGCCGACTTAGCAGGGCCCGACCAAAGTGCATCCCAGCTGACCGCCAAAATCAGTCCAAAGGTAACCCAGTTACTTGACCGACATTCTGTCTGATCACATGGGGTCAATTCTGAATATAAAAATTGCCCCACTAATACAAAAGCCGCCACTCCAACAATCGGAGTTAACCAGGGCAGAAATTGAACGCTAACATACGCCAGCAAGTACCCCAGCATGGGGAATATCGTATGAGTCACGGAAACCCCTGCAATCCAATAACTCGCTTGTGTGCGATTGTGAAAACCACGGGCACGAATCAATGTGGCCATGGCAGCATCAATACCGATACCTAATGCCATCAACGTACTGGAAAAGATAAATACAGTCATGTCTTGGCTCATCATTTCGCCTCCCTGGTTGGAGTGGTCATTTTTTGGTTTTAAGGCTTAACAGCTGACCAGTCCAAACGAATATCCCATTTATATCGATGTGCAGGCTGTAAGGGTTCAATCTCACTATCGATATTTTCAAATACATTATGGCTAGGGTTAATCATAGGGTCGCGACCAAACAAGAAGCTTTGTTCTTGTACAATGGTGAAATACGCCTTATTTAAATCCAAGGCACGTTTCTTAGACGGTGTAATGAGTGGATAAATAGACGGTAGTTTTTGAATGTCATCGTATTTAAGTGTGCCATCTTCATTGAACCAGCGATTTCTCATTTCAGTATTCTGTCTGAATTCATCCCCTCCTTGCACGCGTTCCATGTACGTTAAAAATTCACCCTTTTCCTCACCACGATTCGGCGCATCGATTAATTTGCTTAAATCGATATAGCCCCAACCATCAGCACCAACAAGCTTTCTTGGGAATGAAAAGGTTTGATCTATGGTGGTGCCAATGGTTTTATGACAACCGGCACAAAAGAACTGCTCTTGTTTCACCTGCTTACGTAGGGCACCGTTTTCATCTTCAATAAACCCCCAGATTAACCAACCAAAGCCATTGGCGAATCCACGATCGCCAAAGTCCGACACCGCAGGCAGGTTTCCAAAGTGCTTTTCTTTTGCTTCCCCGTAATAAGCCTGACGAATACGCGACAAGGGGAACAAGGTGTGCTTTTTCATGTAGCGTAATTCTTTTAAACGCTTAGAAGGTTTTACTTGTCCGTTTTCACTCAACCCCACATAACGCACGCTGTGCAAAAATTCCGTACCTTGTGGGTACAGCATATGCTCCACGTTTATGTGACTGGCATCCCCTACATAATTCGAACGACGCTTCACTAAGGTTACGCCACGCTCCATAACGCCATTGCCATTCACATCCACATTAATGCTTTCTTCATTGACGGGCATGATGGTGGTTTCATCGAGTTCTAAAATACTCATTTCGGTTAAAGCGAGATTTACAAAATAGGCATCAAGATTTTTTTCGCCATTCAATTCATAAAAGGCCTTAGGCAGACGCATCACCACGTCGTCGGTAGAACCATTCGTGGGCCAAAACATGCTCGGCATAGGTTTGTAGTTAAATGCCACCCACATACTGCCATCGCGAGCTAAGCCTTGTTTATCAAATGCCGCTGCGCCCTTTTCAAAGTCTTTAATATGCGGCACTTCGCCTTGCCACTCATCACTCTCCATCCACTTGATCAAAGGTGAGTAGTTATCTTGGTTAATGTAGCTAAGAATAGTTTGATCGCTGATATCTTTAATTTTTTCACTGCGATCTATAAATAAGTTTTTCCAACTATTTTTCAAACCCACATCAGAAAAATCATAGCTGCCCTGTAGCGTGCCATCACGCATTTGATTGGAATGTTGTTTATCATCATAAGATTGATGACAGACATAACATGGGTTGTGCTGCCCTTGTGTCTTGGTATAACACTGCGGCGGAATCACCGCTTCTGGATTATAAATTTCGTCATGTTCAAGATAGGCCTTTGCCGGAAATTCATCCGCTTGAGCTTGATTGAATAGTTCAGGGGATGCCTTGTCATCACTGCAAGCAGCAAGAACAAATAGCAGATTTAGCAATATCAAGCGTTTCATATATTGTCCATAAAGTGATAAGTAAAAAGGGCAGCCTAAGCTGCCCTTTTTACAATTTAATGACTAATTTAAATCAATGTTTAATTAGTCGTTCACTTTTGGGTTATACAACCAAAGCGTGTTGTTTTCTTGGAAGCCATCTTCGCCCAGAAGAATACGCCCGTCGTCCATTACGATCACGTTATCCGGCTGTGACAAACCATTCACATCGCAACGCTCCGCGCCACTCAATGAAGAGCGATAAGTTGAGCCCATTACTACAGGTTCTATACGAGATACATCATAGTTTGCTTCAAGCTTCATACGATATACTCCGCCACAATCTTTCACACGGGCAGATAGTTGAATGTCACCGGCATTATCAATCATACCGCTGTCCATGTCGGCAATAGCGAAATAAACATAGGCATCGTTTACTGTTTCGTTTGCAACTAAGTCAACACCTTCCACGGCTTCTTTAGCACGCTTTTGGTTAACATAGATGCCTTCGAATTTTTTCCACTCAGCTGTCGCGCCTTTTGCACGAGCCGCTTTTCTGGATTCTAAGAATGCAACACGGTTATCCATAGTCTTACCGGCAGTAATTTTACCACCGCCGTTTTCAACCGTTGGGTAGTTAGCATCACCTGCTGCCCATGCTGCCGCATCCGCGTTGGTTAGGTAACTGGTATCGCCGTCATTGTGATACTCAACTGCATCATACTGAGCAATCCAGCTATCGATTTCAGTGTCATTGCCGTGGGCCAGTTCAATCCAGGTTACATCAAAGCCTGTGGTTAGCGGTTCGGTGCTGCCGACATCTTGAGTAACCTTGGCACCGTATAAAGTGCCCACACTTAAGTCTTCAGCGGTATCGGCCACAAATTTAAACATCACACCGTTGGTATCATCTTGCGATAAATACACTGTTTTGCGGTCTGGCATAACAATGGAGTTTTCATGTTCAAAACGACCCATCGCATAACGCTTAACGGGCGTTGGATTCGCCGCTAATGGATTCTCAATTTCTACGATGTAATGCAGACGGTAGGTATTCGGTACAACATTTGGGTTGGCATTGGTTGGATCTTGATAAGCCTTCAATGCATCACGACGATCATCCGATACATTAGCGTTATCCCATTCGTGGGTATTATCACCAAAGTTGCCCCACTCTTCTGATGTCAGTGGCGTGCCCCAAGGGGATACCGAACCAAAGCAATTGGCCGTAGTACCCCATTGGCCAAAGTCCAACATCATCACGTCACTGGTATCGACCATCCAGCCTTCATTGGATTTGTTTAATTTCAAGCGGCTCATGCCACCGGGTACCGACTCCCAGTTGGTAAATAAATAGCCTTCGTTAGCGCCGGTTGAAACAAAGCCATTAAAGTCAGGCCAACCTGTTGTATTGACCGCTGCCGTACCGTTTTTGTCGTAAATCATGCCAAGGCCGTTTGGTATGGCGCCACCAAAGGTCTCACCCGCTTGAGCGACTACTTGGTATTCGCCGTAGGCGCTCATCACGGTTTGACGTTCTTTGTCAGACTGAGGCACAGGTGATGACACTAAGTTTTTAGGCAATTGATTTACATTTAAACCTTTTAATACACCAACGGTTCCTTTGTTTAGCAATACGCCGTCTGGGTCAGCAATGGTATTGGCCGCCGATGGGTGTTGTAAGTTGAAAAATAAATCACCATCTTCTGTAATAAACGCGCCTGTCACCTCAGCGCCGGCGGGTACGGTGGCTAAACGGGTAAGACCCGCTGTCATCAGTCCCGCGTCGGCACCGTTTTTACCATCCGTTCCGTTAGTGCCATCTTGCCCAGGGGTGCCATTGGCGCCTGGTGCTCCAGGTGCGCCGTCTACGCCACTCTTACCTGCTGCACCTATTTCACCGTTTTTGCCATCGTCGCTCCCACACGCCGTTAACATCCCCAAGGTTGCAATTAACATTGCATTAATCAGTGGTTTTTTGGTCAATCCCATCATAGTGCCCTTCTAATTATTCGATTAGGAATCATTTCCTGAGGCACACGTTAGTAAGCAAAGATGACAAATACATAAACAGTTTGTGAAGAAAATAAGTAGGTTTTGTGAATCGAGATTTTATAAATTCATAAAAACACATTAAGAAAAAGCCAGATAAGTACCCTTATCTGGCTTTTTCTGCATTGAAATAAATAAGATTGAATGGCTAGCGCTTAAGCTTAGTCATCACAATTTTCTTTCATGTTACGCGACTTATCTTTTTTGTGGCCACCTTTAGGGTGTTTTGCTAGCAACTCAGAGAACCTTTGTTTCTGATCATCATCTAGCATGGCATAAATGACCTGTTGATGAGCCAGCTTTTTCAATACTCGGGCTTTGTGCATTGAGGCTTCTTCATCGGCAATGGCATTCGCAGTCGCTTGATCATAGTTTGATAGTAATGCCTGCTTTTTCTGCATTAGCGCCTTCATGGCTTCACGACCTTGTTGGCGCTGTTCTTTATTGCCTTTTCGCAACGCTTTTAACTGAGTCACTTGTGCATCAGTTAAATCCAGTGCTTTAATCAAGCGTCCCTCATGATGATCTGGTGAAGCCATTACGCCCAATGAAAGCAAACTACCAATGAGAGCTGCTAAAATGTACTTAATGGTTTTTGTTGACATGTTCATTGTTTTCTCCTGATGGTTTCAATAAATTCAACCCCAGTATATGCACTACAATATTAAGTAGAGATAAGAGAGCGTAAAGTAGGGTAAAGTGTTTCGCTGTCGCTTGAATCTTTCTATTGAAGACACGAAAATGACACCATGAACCAAATACTATTAATTGATGACGACCAAGCCCTCTCAGAACTGCTCAGCGAATACCTTAGCGCTGAAGGGTTTAGTGTTGAAGCGGCTTTTAACGGCAGCGATGGGCTCACCATGGCCAGTGAAAAGCCGTATCAACTTATTATCCTCGACGTTATGCTACCCAACATGAACGGCATTGAGGTTCTTAAGCGCATGCGCCAAGCCAACATACAAACTCCGATTCTTATGCTGACAGCCAAAGGGGACGACCTAGATCGCATACTTGGCCTTGAGCTGGGTGCTGATGACTATGTGCCAAAGCCTTGCAACCCTCGAGAACTGCTGGCCAGAATCAATGCCATTTTACGGCGCTCACAAGCGATTGTCGGGAATGATGACGGCCAGTTAAGCATTGATGCTCGTCGCCTGGAGGCCCGTTACAAAAACTCTCCACTTAAACTGACCGGTGCTGAATTTAAAACATTAGAATCGCTCCATCAGCGACAAGGCAATATCGTCACCAAGGAAGTACTGTGTGAGGAAGCCCTCGGCCGTCGCCTTACCCGTTATGATCGCAGCATTGACGTGCATGTTAGTAACTTAAGAAAAAAACTCATTGAAGCGGGCGCAAACTCCGACATTATTATCAACCAAAGGGGTTCTGGCTACTTATTAAAGCCAGAGTAACTAATGCTGCATCACTTTGGTTTAACCGGTCGTATTCTATTTAGCTTTTGGCTCACACTTTTATTAGTAGTGCTTTCGATGGTGCTAATTTTTATCACACAAAAAGATGAGCACACCTTGCAAAGCATGCCGCCCATTGAAACCGGTGAAACCCTTACACTTAAATTACTCAGCGAAGACTATCTCGCTGTTGCCACTTGGTTTGCCACGCAAGATCCAAGAGATACTCGACGGATCTATGTGGTTAACGAAGGCAAAGAGATTCTAAATAGAAGACTCCCTAAACCCCTCATGCGCATCAACGAAAACTTATCCTCGACACACCCGTTCATCCATCATAAGCGCAAGGGTTTTGTTTTTGTCGGACGTTATCTTTTGCTACCCGATGGACACAACGTGAATGTTTTAATCCGCAGCCGTGACCACAAACCGCCTTTGCACAGCATCATTGCAGACCAATGGTTAGTGTTTGTTATTTCCGCGATCTTGATCAGTGGTTTGATCAGCTACTTGCTGGCCCTTTATATCGCCAAGCCCATTTTGGTGTTACGTAACGCCACTCAAAAATTAGCAGCAGGAGACTTATCCATTCGCATTCAAGATGATATGAACAGCAACTATGGTGAAGTGTCATTATTGGCCCATGATTTTGATCACATGGCGGATCGTTTAGAGAAAACCATTTCCTCTCATAAGCATTTAATTCAAGACATTAGCCATGAACTGCGCAGTCCAGTTGCTCGTTTACAACTAGCTTTAGAATTAGGCAAGAAACGTCTAAATATTGCAGACGATCAAATCGACATCATGCGCATTGAGAAAGAGTGCGAACAAATCAACCGCATCATTAATACCCTTTTGAACCTGCCCGCCTATGAACTTGACCCCTCACTGGCCTTTAAAGACAACGTCAGTGTCACGCAGTTACTGCAACACATCTGTGAGGACTTAAATTATAGCAATCCGGACAAGCCTATTTCTCTGACAATCAACACTCAAGATAATCTTACGCTGCCTGCCAATGAACAACTGCTGCGTAGCGCCATCGAAAACGTATTAAAAAATGCCCAGTACTATCACCAAGGCAGTGATGCCATTCAGGTTTCACTCACGCAAGAAAGCAGGACCATTGTTATTCGCTGTGAAGACAAGGGCCCTGGCGTCAGCCCAGAGCAATTAGATGAGATATTTAAACCCTTTTATCGCATTAGTGAGGCCAGGGAGCGCAGTAGCGGTGGCCATGGTTTAGGATTAGCAATTAGTAAACGGGCCATCGAACTGCATAAAGGTAAGGTATTTGCTGAGAATCAAGTGCCTAATGGCTTGTGCGTGACCCTATCTCTTCCCTTCTAGTGGACACTTATGCCTTAACCTCTACAGAATCTCAGGTATACTCAGCGCGCGGTTAAAATAATTTTCCATACCCGTTTTAGGTGTCACATGCTGCGTGTTTACTTTGTTTTATGCTTAGTTGTTCTCTTTTCTGCCTCTACCCATGCCCGTCAGTCTTGCGATTGGCCATTTCGCACCAGTGTGAACATAAAAGAAAACAGCGGCTCAAATTTAAGCGATTATCAGGTTAAATTAAACATTAATAGCAGCAGCTTTGACTCACGTTACAAGTGGAGCAGTGGGGGTGTTGACCTAAGAATCTTCGATTCAAATGACACCTCACCCTTAGAGTTTTGGATTGAGAACTGGAACCAAGCCGCTAAAACCGCAACTGTATGGGTTCGCTTTCCTGCCAGCGCCCCCTTAATTGCCAACGCTAATCGAAACATCTTTCTCTATTACGGAAATACCGCCGCAACAGCTCTGGCTAATGTGCCGTTTACGTTTGTGGAGCCTGGTATTAAATTTCATACACGCAATACTACCCAAAACCCTACTAGTTATAATAATGCCCAAGCAATTTTTAATAGCCGAAATGATCAGGTTAATGGCTATGGCTGTACATTTATAACTGATTTTACGGGGGTTACCAACGGCGCAAACTTTGGTGCTAGAAATAATTTTATAGCCTATACAGAGACCTTTTTTCAAGTGAAAAAGAATCAAGAAGGTACCTGGTGGTTTCGATATGGGGCCGATTTTGGTTGGGGTGGTGGCTTATATGTCAACGGAGTCCCCCTAGAAGAACAATGGGATGAAGACCTTTGGTGGAATAATGAATGGGGGGCGGCAAGTGAGGTGTTGGAAGGAAGCATTTACCTTACAGAGGGTTATCATAAATTAGAGGTTATTGGTGGCGAGCCTGGAGCGGATGGCGGCATAACTGTTCAGTATGCTACACCCAAGATAGGTTATAGCCCATTTAAGGTAGCAAAAAACTTCGACATCCGCTCGCGTGCCTGCCCTGTTACTGAGCCTACCATTACGTACGGTGCTCATGATGTATGCGGTATCGATTTAGAACAGCTAACTACGACACCGGCAAACAATGCTTGGGCCGTTAACTCCACCCAAACTCTATCATTCAGTGTCAATAATATTGATGCGGCCTCTGACTCTGCGAACCCAAATACTCGAACCACTATCGCCCTACCAAGTCCCTTCACACTTGTGAGTACCACTGGAACCAACTGGAACTGTACTGGTGCCAACACCATTAACTGTGATTACAACCAACCTCTTAACAGTGCTCAGCCGGCCACCTCTGTATTAACACTCACCGTTAATGCAGATAATGCAACTGAAGGAAGTAATACCACGATCACAGCAACCGTAAGTGGTGTCGCTCTAGACTCAAACTTAAGCAATAACAGCGTTACTATAAATGTGAACTTTTTAGCGGACCCAGGTATACCCGCGGATTGTGCTTCACCACAACCCGGCTTGCTTGCCAGCTTTTTTGATATATCGGGTTACCCGACTACCAATATTAGTAACGCTGCGGCGTTCCAAGCTCTGGTGGATGCACGAGCCACTCAAACCTACTTAATGGGCCAAACAATCATAAGTGACATTAATAAAGCCAGTACCAGTGGCAGTAATGGTGGCAACGTATTCGACACAAATATTAATGATAACTTCCTTATGATACTGGAAGGCTATGTGTATTCAGATACAAGAAGAGATATTAATTACTTTGGTATTGATGGCGATGATGCAGTAGAGGCGCAGATAAATGGTAATGTAGCTACTGCCTATTATCGTTTGCATGGCGCGGCAAATAGCCCAAGAGGTATAGGCACACTCACGCCTCTTCCTAAAGGCTTTTCACCTTTAGAGTTTCGCTTACAAGAATACACAGGCAGCGATGCATATTTCTTATACTGGAGTAGTGATCCAAATTCAGGCTATACCATCATCCCCGCTGCCAATTATTTTCATTGCGCGGGTAATGCCGACATTCAACTGAACTCAACCATTCAAGTGATCAATGACCCTATTAATTCATCCAACTTTAAAGCCATTCCCGGTGCCGTGATTCAACATACGGTTAACGCCAATAACATTGGTAACATCAGTACCGATATAAACAGTACTGTGTTGGTTCAAGCCATCGACTCTCAAAGCACCATGTATGTGGGTGACTTATCAGCGGGCAGTCCCGTTATTTTTAATGATGGCGCAGGCAACCAAGCAAGTGGGCTCAGCTATACGTTTAATGGGTTAACCAGTAACACAGATAGCTTAGCCTTTAGTACTGATGGCACTAACTTTAATTATGCTCCTGTGGCGGACACAGATGGCTATGATGCCAATATCACCCACTTCCGCTTAACACTTGGTGGGACATTTAAACCTACATTTAATGGTAATACACCAACGTTTAATTTCGTCTATCAAATGAAAGTTGATTAGGCCCTATATATAAAAAGCCAGCTGATCACTCAACTGGCTTTTAAATATCACCGATTCATTCTCTCGATACCAATCTTATAAAATTGTCTCAATTGGCTTAACGCAGCTAGCAAAATTGTCCTTTTCTAACTTCATATGAAAGTCTTCTACTAATCCATCCGTTGCATTTAATACCATGTGCCAATATTGCTCACGAGCATCGTCGCTAAGCTTAGTGAAGTCCTTACGATCTGGAATCTTGCCATAAGGCAGTTTGCTGATGAACTCGTGACTCGGTGCCACCATGACCACATTATCAAAGTTCTTCGCTTTTGCTTTACGCCATGGGATACCCTTATCAAACCAGCCCGGTACAATTTTAGGAAAGAAGTGAGGATAAAAAACCAAGCCATCTTGCGCGGGAAATGGCCCTGCAAAATGGTAATCCACCATACCGCCATCCCAGTGCCAACGGTCTTTTCCGCCCAGCACCTTGGTTGGCTCTAACACCATAGGGATAGCACCAGATGCCACAAGTGCTTGTTTTAAATTGCTCACAGCCAATTCAATCACCTCAGGGCGTTTGTGGTAAGGCGCGTGACTGGCTTGATGTGAGATCAATACACGTGGATACAGCGCCTCAACAATTTTACTCGAAAATAAATTACCGGTGGCTGCAAACAACAAACCTAGTGCTTGGCTTATTGTATGTCGACCATTCATAAGTAAGCGATTTCGCACCGCCACTATGTGTAATTTACGTAATGGGTTATCTACGATGTGTTGAGCTTGTTCATCACTAAACAGGGCTTGTAGTACTTTATCCACAAATTCTGTGATTTCTGCTGGGCTTAACTTTTCATAACGTTGATTTAGGTATATCTGTTCAAACTGCTTAAAGCTGGTTAAAGGGTCCTTTTGTGCATGACATGCCATCCGCCATGAACCAATGCTGGAGCCCACTAAAGAAATAGATTGGCTCGCCTTTGGCAAAAAATGCTCCGCTAGGTATTGGTCTAAGCGCGATAGCATTAACCATTTAGGGCCACCGCTTGCCCCAATCATTAACTGAATATCCTGAGGCGTTAACCCCTGCTGTTTTATGTGAGATAAGGCTTTAGCCCCAGCTAAGATTTCAATGCTCATAAGCTATTCTATTTATTATAAATGCCCCACATGGTGCCAAAGGCAGAAAATTGCGCAACCAACAGGTCATCGCAGAGACGAAACAGTGTGTACTATAAAACAATGCAATCAAAATATGTAAAGTCTTGGGGAAATGGTCCGATAACTATCATAGGGCCAACGTGATGGTTCATATGCAGGAGCAAAGACCATGTACACAGGAAAAAGTTATATTTTCACTACCGCTGTCGAGCAACAGGCTTTTCATGAAGGTCTAAAGGCCGCCGCTAGCAGCAACAACCCTTATTCAGCATCTAATAGCCCTCATGCGGCTCGTGCTTGGGGTAAGGGCAATGAATTGGCATTTCGATTAAATGCCCGTCTTGGGGTGCAATATTTGAATGCCGCAAAGGCTTAACCGGAACAGTGCTCGATAGAAAGCATCGCACTGTATAGAGCCTAAAAAAAAGCCAAGCATCCGCTTGGCTTTTTTTTAGGCTTGAATGTATTTAGATTTCAAATATCTTGATATTGTCCTTCATTTTAACCGCCACATCTCGCACAGATTCGGATGCATCCTTCACCCCTTGCAGACGCTCTGAGTTCGCTTGACTAAGCCCTTGCATGGCATTGGCATTTTCAGTCACACCCGCCAATACCGATTCTTGATCAGAAGTGGCTTGAGCAATGGATTGGTTCATTTGCAAAATCACATTCATGGCATTCACCACATTCATCAATTCTTGGTTTGTAGCATCACTATCGGCAATGCATTGCTGCATGGTGCTTTGGCTACTGGACATGTTATCCACCGTATCCTTGCTGGTGTGTTGTAAATTTTCAATCATGGTTTGAATTTCTTGCGTGCTGTTTTGCGTTCTCGATGCAAGCGAACGCACTTCATCAGCCACCACGGCAAAACCTCCTCCTTGCTCCCCTGCTCTGGCCGCCTCAATAGCAGCATTGAGTGCCAGTAAATTCGTTTGATCGGCAATATCTCGTATAACATCCAATACCGAACCAATATTTTCACTGTCTTTTGCTAATTCAGAAATGGCCTTCATTGATTGATTAATTTGGCCATCCAGGGTATTCATATTGCGTTTTGTGCTGTCACTTTTTTCTGTACAACTTTTTACGGATGTTTGTGCATCACTGGACGACTGCAATGCTTGCCCCGCATTATCGGCAATGACCTGCATGGCTTGCGATAAGTCATTAACGGCAGAGGCAATAGACTGAGACTCCGTCAATTGTTGTTGTAACTGCGCTGCATTTTTTTGTATGAGGTCTGCTAATACATAGCTGTCTTTATCGAGTGTCTCGCCATATGTACCTATGTTTTTAATCACACCTTGGGTTTGCTCAATCAGGCTATTAAATTTTTGACCAATGCTGCTGGAGGTCGCACAACGGCGCGTGAGGTTTAAATTTCCATCCTTACTAATTTCGGTGACGGTATCTTGTAAGTTCATACCCGATGCTTCTTTTTCATGCATGGTTTTTGACATAATCACCAAAACAATCGTTTCTACCACCACATACCCCGCGTGAAGAAACACAATTCCCCAGCCTTTATTGACATCATCCAATAAGAAAACCGGGCTACCTTGAGTTTGCATGTAAAACAGCCCCACGTGATGCACGGCTACCAAAGCCGCAGAGGCTACAATCGGCTTCCAATCATGGTAATAAAGCAGTAAGGCAAGGAAAGCAAAAAAGCCAAAGTGCATTTCAATCATGCCTTGGGCTTGGTTCACGTGCAGTGCTGTCAAAATCATTAAAGCCAATCCCATAAAAATACGGGTCATGGCTCGGCCAGTAAAAAGTTTCACTAATACAGTGGCAACAATAGCGGTGCCCACCCCAATAATGATGGCCTGACCCCAAGTGCCATGCCAGCCAGCAAGAGCCAAGCTGTAAGCGGAAGCGAGGTACACCACAAAGAGCATCGTTTTATCGGCCTTTTTGTAGTGTTCATATGCTAACTTCATGTTTACTCTCTCCTACCAAGGGCAAAAACAACCAAAGCCTTGATTGTTAATCCACTGCGGATTTTCTTGCTGCGCTAATTTACCTAGCACCATATCAATAAAGTCAAACCCCTCACCGCAGGATATACCGCTGCTGTAAGGGCCAAAATATGCTAATTCCCCATCTGCATCCCAGATCGCCACAGCCGGTGTCGCCGGGATCTTTAACCCTTTTAATACTGCGCTCTCAGGGCTGAGTACCGTTTGTTCCGTCCCCAATAAAATAGGGGCGATCTGTTTAACATGGGCCACTCGATAACGTTCACAGGGACAATCGTCATCTTTAAAATGCACAATAAGGGGGCGATTCCCCACTTCTTTCTTCAGTATAGGATACAGTTCACGAATTGGCTGGGCGTCAAAGGAAATTAGCTGCTCGTTGTAATTACCCCAGTGTCGATACTCAAACCACCACAAGGCGGCAACTGAGCTGCAAAACCAAAATAAAACGATCGCAACGAGGGCGAATGTATTGCTGGGCATCATGATTACTTACTGGTATGACGGAACGTGCCGTCCCAATCTTGCGGTAAGGCCTGATTTTTTAAATCGGCAATGCGATCAATATACACCTCATATAATTTCAAAGGGTTTGATTCAAACAATTGTGTGAATGCATCATGGGCGGCTTGCCAATCTCGCTTTAGGTAAAGCCCATAAGCGGCATCGTAACGCTCAATTTCATCCATAACCGTTTGCTCAACCTCCCCCTCTAACCCTAAAGGTTCATACACGCGAATGGCTTCTTCTTTGCCCTTCACTTGAATGCGATCCATGAATCGACAAACAAAGCCTTCCAAGGAATCAAAGGTATCTTCACCGATTAAAATCTTTGCCCCATAGAATTTTGTAATACTTTCTAAGCGTGAGCCTAAATTTACGGCATCCCCAAGCACAGTGTAAGAGCGACGATAGCTGGACCCCATGTCTCCCACATTCATTAACCCCGTATTAACCCCTATGCCTATATTCACCTCAGGTAAGCCTTCTTTTTCAAACTCGATTTTAAGCGCCTCGGTAATGCGCTGCATATTTAATGCAGCTAAAACAGCGTTACCACGATGGTTAGGGTCATCCACTGGGGCACCCCAAAATGCCATAACCATGTCGCCCACGTATTTATCTATGGTGCCGTTGCGATCAAAAATTTCTTTGGTGATGGGTGTGAAGTAGCTGTTTAGCATGTGTTTCAATTCTTGTGCACTTAACGTTTCACTGATGTTGGTAAAGCTTCGAATATCACTAAACAACACCGTTAACTCTTTACTCTCCCCTGCAAAACTATACGCGTCTGGGTCCGCCATCATTTTATCGATGTGAGCGGGTGGGACGTACTGATCAAACATCCCTTTCAACATCTTCTTGCTGGCGTTTTCTTTTAGGAATCCATCCGTAATGAATGTGGCGGTTAAAAATAAGGTTAAAATCACCGCCCCTGCCATGGGTAAATCTAACCCCATTGTCCAAAGGTAGCCGTTAAAACTGATGACCATCGCAATGATAAAACTGCCGCCGATGAGCATCATGCTCGGCCCTAACATGGGCAGTACCACAATCATAAAAATAGCGATTAAAAACAACTGTAAAAAAGTTGCCCCTGCTTGCCATTCTGGTTTTTGCGGAAAACCACCACTTAACAGTGCTTGCAAAATATTGGCATGCACTTCCACCCCTGGGTATTGAGGTCCCATAGGTGTGCTGCGCAGATCCGAAAGTCCGATAGCCGATGTGCCCACCAATACAATGGCACCTTCTAACACACCAGGCTCTAGCTGATCGCGCAGTACATCAGTCGCCGAATAATACGGAAATGAAAACGCAGG
>Ga0115005_10001830_pt1 | contig 17014 bp, 18 predicted proteins | sample ArcOceMetagenome_FD_87163 | JGI IMG/M metagenome (GOLD analysis project Ga0115005, IMG submission 87163) | Marine eukaryotic phytoplankton communities from Arctic Ocean - Arctic Ocean - Greenland ARC118M Metagenome | ecosystem: Environmental > Aquatic > Marine > Oceanic | place: Arctic Ocean... | reverse complement strand
CTAGTTTGTCGTTAGCAGATTTTTCGCGTCGATTTACCGTTCAAGAGATAACGAAGCAAGGCTTAACCAATATTTCTGAATGTATAATTGAATTGACTGACGCTGAAGGTTTAGACGGACATAAACGTGCTGTAACGATCAGGTTAGAGGAATAACCATGTCAACGATAGCAAACAAACTTGCCCGCGAAGAACTTGTTGATATGGTGCCATATCAATCCGCAAGGCGACTCTATGCCAGTGGAAGTTATTCATCTGCACACACACAAAATAAAATTTGGCTTAATGCTAATGAAGCACCTGGTGCTGGAAAATATAATATAAATAGCAGTAGTATAAATCGTTACCCAGATTTTCAACCTGATAATTTGATTAATGCTTACTGTGAATACTCAGGATTATCGCCAGAAAATATTCTCGCAACCCGTGGCGCTGATGAAGGTATAGAACTGATCATACGAACATTTTGTAAAGCCTACCAAGACAGTATTTTAATTTGTCCACCGACCTATGGTATGTACGCGATTAGCGCTGAAAACCACGGTGCAGATATTGTCCGAGTTCCCTTAATCAATAACCAACTTGATCTCGACAGTATGAAAACTCAAGTTGGCCAAGTGAAGGTTGTATTTTTATGTTCTCCAGGAAATCCTACAGGTAACCTATTAACAACAAAATCAATTAAAGCAGCACTCGAACTGTTTGGTGATACAGCAATAGTTGTAGTTGATGAAGCTTATATTGAATTTTCACCTGAGAATACTAAGGCAAGCTGGATAAAAGACTATCCTCAGTTGGTGGTACTTAGAACATTATCAAAAGCATTTGCGCTTGCAGGTTTACGCTGTGGTTTTACCTTAGCTAACCCTGATATTATCACCATGCTTAGCAAGGTTATTGCACCTTACCCAATTTCAGCACCCGTAGCCGATATTGCGAGTGAAGCTATAGTAGGTAAAGGGCTTGAGCAAATGAATACCCGCGTTCAACAAACGGTAACTTTGCGTGCTCAATTATTTGATTGGCTTAACAACCAAAACTGGAGTGTTAACGTTTTTGAAAGTGATGCGAATTTCATTTTATTTCAAACAGCAGATACCAAGACTAAAAACTTTATTTTTGATTGCCTAAAGCAACAAGACATTCTTATTCGGGACCAATCAGCGCAACTACAATTAGCCAATTGTTTACGAATTAGTATCGGTAGCGAACGAGAATTGTCACTTTTAAAACAAACGATTATTAATGCCTTTTCACACGCAACATCAGAGACATAAAAATGCTTAATACAAAAAAAGAAAACATATTATTTATCGACAGAGATGGCACTTTAATAGAAGAGCCTGTTTCTGATAAGCAAGTAGACACTCTTGAGAAACTGGTTTTTGAACCTAATGTTATTCCTGTTTTGCTTGCACTGCAGAAAAAGGGTTTCCGATTAGTCATGGTATCAAACCAAGATGGTTTGGGTACGATGAGTTACCCGCAAGCAGACTTTGATTTACCCCATAACAAAATGATGGATGTATTTAGCTCACAGGGCGTTATTTTTGACGATGTTCTACTTTGTCCTCATTTTGATGAAGACAATTGTAGTTGTCGTAAACCTAAGCTAGGTTTAGTAAGTGATTACTTACAACAAGGCAAAGTAAATTTTGAAAACTCCTTTGTCATAGGTGATCGTGAAACTGATTTACAACTTGCTGCTAATATGGGTATCCAAAGTATAAAATATGATAGAGACAATTTGAATTGGTCAGCAATTTCTGAACAATTGTTGTCTCAGCAACGTGAAGCTAAAGTAGTTCGTACAACAAAAGAAACTAATATTAACGTTGCAATTAATCTAGATAGAGTCGGTACCGTAAAGATTGATACAGGTTTGGGTTTCTTTGATCACATGCTTGAGCAAATTGCTGCCCATGGTGGTTTTTCAATGGAAGTCAGTGTTGATGGCGACTATCACATTGATGAACATCACAGTGTTGAAGATACCGCCCTTGCCCTTGGTCAAGCATTGAGAAAAGCCCTCGGCGACAAACGTGGTATTGGACGTTTTGGTTTTGTTCTTCCTATGGATGAATGCCGCGCTGAATGTTCTATCGATTTATCAGGACGCCCTTGGCTTGAATTTGATGCAGATTTTACCGATAACAAAGTAGGAAATATGTCAACGCAGATGGTTTCACACTTTTTCCGTTCTCTCGCTGACGCTATGGCCATTACTCTTCACCTTTCTACAACCGAAGGTAATTGTCATCACCAAGTTGAAAGCTTATTTAAAGTGTTTGGTCGAGCATTGCGCCAAGCGATAACAGTAAGTGGCGATGTACTTCCTAGCACTAAAGGTACGCTATAATGTCCTCTGAGCAAGCAACGATGAACGTTATTGTTGATACTGGCTGTGCTAATTTATCCTCTGTAAAGTTTGCAGTAGAACGTTTAGGTTTTAATGTAACTATTACTGATGATATCGAGACCATTAAAAATGCACAAAAAGTCATACTCCCCGGCGTAGGCACAGCTAAACATGCGATGGCAAATATTAGAGCCAGAGGTCTCGTTGAAACACTTCAAAATCTAACACAACCCGTTTTAGGTTTTTGTTTAGGCATGCAGTTAATGTGTAACTCGTCAGTAGAAAGCACTGACGGAACTCAAGTAGTATGCTTAGGTATTATCCCAACGGATATTACCCCCTTAAATGCTGAAGGTAATAGATTGCCACATATGGGCTGGAACACATTAACGTCCGTTTCAGAGCACCCAGTATTTGAAGGCATTAATATGGGTGACTACTTTTATTTTGTCCATAGTTTTGCGGCACCAATCAGTGAATACACGATAGCAGGTTGTAAATACGGCAGTGAGTTTTCAGCGGCTGTTGCCAAAGACAACTTTATCGGCTGTCAATTTCACCCTGAACGTTCAAGTGAATTAGGCAGCAAAATCATTAAGAATTTTTTGGAGTTAACAATATGATGATCCCCGCAATCGATCTGATCGATGGTCAAGTAGTTCGATTATTTCAAGGTGATTACACCCAAAAAACAAATTATGAATATACTGTTCAAGAGCGCCAGCAAGCGTATGCAAAATCGGGTGCAACTGTTATGCATTTTGTGGATTTAGATGGTGCAAAAGATTCGACTAAACGTCAGCTTGAAACACTTAAAACCGTCGTAAAACATCCAACCATGACCATTCAGGTGGGTGGGGGAATACGTTGCGAAGAAGACGTAAAACAACTGTTAGCTCTTGGTGCAGACCGCGTTGTGATTGGCAGCTTAGCCATTAAGCAGCCAGAACTTGTTACCCAATGGGTAAAAACTTATGGTTGTGAAAAAATTGTTTTAGCACTCGATATTAAAATTGATGCGCTTGGCAATAAAACGCTTCCCACACACGGATGGATTGAAGACAGCGGCGTTAATTTAGAAGACTTGCTTGCTCAATACCAAAATGCGGGTATAAAGCACGTATTATGTACCGATATCAGTAAAGACGGTACATTAACGGGTACCAACGTAGATTTATACTCAGAGGTTTGCGCTAAATACCCAGAGATTCAATGGCAAGCCTCTGGTGGTATTGGCAGTCTTGATGATATTAAAGCGTTAATTCCAACAGGTGTAAGTGGTGTTATTTTAGGACGTTCATTACTCGAAGGTAAATTCACCCTCGAAGAAGCAATAGCATGCTGGCCAAATACTAAAGGTGAAGTTTAATGTTAGCAAAAAGAATTATACCTTGCCTTGATGTTCGCGACGGAAAAGTCGTAAAAGGTGTGCAATTTCGAAATCATGAAATTATTGGTGACATTGTTCCTCTTGCTAAAAAGTACGCAGAAGCAGGCGCTGACGAATTAGTTTTTTATGATATCACTGCGAGCTCTGATGATAGAGTCGTTGATAAAAGTTGGGTCAGCCGTATAGCGGAAGTTATCGATATTCCCTTTTGTGTTGCTGGTGGTATTAAAACTGAACAAGATGCAAAACAGATATTAATGATGGGTGCCGATAAAATATCAATTAACTCCCCTGCATTGCGTGATCCTGAATTAATAACACGTTTAGCTGATGTTTTTGGTCAGCAATGTGTTGTTGTAGGCATTGACAGTTTTTATGATAAAGAAACTGGCATTTACCAGGTTTATCAATTTACGGGTGATGAGAATCGTACCCAGCAAACTAAATGGACAACCTTTGATTGGATCAAAGAAGTGCAGAAACGTGGTGCAGGTGAAATTGTTTTGAATTGCATGAACCAAGACGGGGTTCGTCAAGGCTACGATATAGAGCAATTACAAAAAGCACGTACTGTTTGTAATGTACCGCTAATAGCTTCAGGTGGTGCGGGGAAAATATCGCACTTTTTTGACGTATTTAATGAAGCTGATGTAGATGGCGCATTAGCCGCCAGTGTATTCCATAAAGGAATTATACCAATGAATGAATTAAAGCAAACATTGAAAAACCAAAAAGTAGAGATCAGATTATGTTAGTTACCCTAGAAAATATCAAAGAATTGGCTTGGGATAAAATGGATAACTTAATCCCTGCCATTATTCAACATCAAGATACCGGCGCCATTTTGATGCAAGGTTACATGAATGCTGAATCACTTGAGCAAACATTAACATCAGGCAAAGCCACTTTTTACAGTCGCTCTAAACAAGCATTATGGGTAAAGGGTGAAACGTCTGGGAATTTTCTGAATGTCAGTGAAGTTATCACCGATTGTGATAACGACAGTTTGCTCATTGCTTGTCGGCCTATTGGTCCTAGTTGCCACCTAGGCACTGAGTCTTGTTTCCCTGAACAAAAATTGACTCAGCAAAATTTTCTCAGCGAATTAGAACAAGTCATTGCGAGTCGTAAAGGTGATGACCCAGAGAAAAGCTATACTGCTCACTTATTCTCTCGTGGCACAACTAAGATAGCGCAAAAAGTGGGTGAAGAAGGCGTAGAAGTTGCCCTTGCAGCCGTAGCAGAAACAAAAGAAGACTTGTTAGGTGAATGTGCTGACTTGTTTTATCACACGCTCGTTTTGCTGCAAGATCAGAATATTGAAATGTCAGAGGTTATGGCTGTTCTGCAAAAACGGCATAACAAATAGCTGAAAAATGGAATTCGGAAGTAAGTTGTTTATAAGATCATTTATATGCCACTTACTTTTACGGATTATGAAACTGAAATAAAATAGAATGCTACAAACCTTTACTAAAACTGACTTTAAAAATCTAAATAAATAAACGTCAAAAAAAATAATTTTATTTTTAAATCGCCTACAAGCCCTACTTTGCAAGTGATACAAGAAACACCATGACTTGCTTTATTGACAAAAAATTTAAATTCCCGTATATTTTATTTTTTAAATGGATTTTAAAAAAGCTAAGGAATAGCAATGTTTAAATACTGGTCAATCAAACGTTACGGCACAAAGTTACTTCCCATTCTTGAGAGTAAATTTGGCTGTAAAGAATATTACAGCGCTTCTGAAATACGAACGACAATCTTTAGAAATAACTTTTCAGCAAGGTACTTGCCTTTAGGATATATTCTATTTCTTGATAATACATCGCTAAAGGAGACCATGTATATTGAATTCCCCCAAATAGAAATTTGTAAATATCGTAAAGAAATATCAGATTACTTAAGCAGTAAAAGTTACAATGGATACTTGCTGGTGCTTCAACAGCAACAAGGAGTTTATTAACTTTACCTGTACAGTAGATCATAAAACACATGTAGTGATCATAAAAATAGGTAAAGTTCAATGACCATAAATTGGCAAGTAAAGACTTTTAAAGCGCTCAACATAGATGAACTGTATGAAATTTTAAAACTTCGTATAGATGTTTTTGTTGTTGAACAAACTTGTTTTTATCCTGATCTCGATGATATCGATCGACACAAAGAAACAATACATCTCTTTTGTTATATAGAAGGTAGAATTGCAGGTTATTTACGTATTTTAGCAAGAGGTCAAAGCTATGACGAATACATTGCTATTGGCCGTGTTATCATTGCTGAGCATGCCAGAGGAACAGGTTTAGGGCATAAATTAATGACTGAAGCGTTAACCGTTTCCCAGCAATATTTTCCTGAACAACAAATTAAAATGTCAGCACAAGAACACCTTGAAATCTTTTATAATCGACATGGCTTTGAGCGTGTATCCGACATGTATTTGGAAGATAATATTCCACACATAGCCATGCTAAAAAGATTAGTTTGAAATACCGTTAACTGATAAAAAATCGTATGTTTTCAACCGCTAAAACTATATAAACGATAAATAGCGATATCATCCCTATTTGGCGCTGTTTAGTCACTCCTGATGTTTTTGACAAACCTATAGCATGAAGTACTCGTCCCAGAAACAAAACGGCTCCCAACGTATGTAACCAGAAAGGGCTTGCACCATTTATTTCATAAATACCTAACATCAATAATGCCATAGGAATATATTCAACGAAATTCCCATGCACACGAATCGCTTTTTCTAAAGCCTCATTACCACCGTCACCAATACCTACCTTGAACTGCAAACGTAGTCGAATAATATTGAACGCTAAACCGATACACAAAAGCCCCAGCAAACTCGCATAAAGACCTGTTATAGATAAACTTACGACCATTAAATTTCTTCTTATATTTATATATGAGGGGATAGTTTACGTTTTAAAATTTTTTTTAATAGTGTTGATGAGGTAATTATTTAAAAAAAAAGGTCAAATAAGTCAACTTTACAGGAGATAACAATAAAAAAGTTCGCCGAAGCGAACTTTTTTACACACTATTTATTAATGATAAAACCATATAGCCAGTGCTATAGCATTTAACTTAATTCCTCAGCAATTAACGCACTGACTTCTTCAACGGGCTTTGTTCCATCAATTGTTAAGTATGAACATGCACCTGCTTTTGCTTCATCTTGGTAATATGAAACTAATGGTTTAGTTTGTTCGTGGTATATCCCTAAACGCTTACGTACAGTGGCTTCTTCATCATCAGGACGAATAGATAGGTTATCACCGGTATCATCGTCTTTACCTTCAACTTTAGGAGGATTATAGACTAAGTGATATACACGACCAGATCCAGCATGAACACGACGACCACTCATGCGGTCAACAATCACTTCATCAGGCACATCAAATTCAATAACACTATCTACCGATACTTTATTATCTTTCATCGCATCAGCTTGTGGAATAGTACGAGGAAACCCATCGAGTAAGAAACCTGCTTTACAGTCATCTTGGGCAATACGTTCTTTCACTAAGCCGATAATTAAATCATCAGAAACTAATTGTCCCGCATCCATAACTGCTTTAGCTTTGTTACCCAGTTCAGTACCCGCTTTAATCGCTGCTCGTAACATGTCGCCTGTAGAAATTTGTGGAATACCAAATTTAGCCATTAGAAACTGTGCTTGAGTGCCTTTGCCAGCGCCGGGAGCACCTAATAAAATAATGCGCATAAAATATTGCCTTATATGTTTAATATACTAATTGGGCTGTTGTACTTGTTAATAACATACCGCCAATATAACAGCCAAATGAGTATTTATTTGAGTGTGGAACACTATACAAGTTCAGATGTAGTCAAACAAGTAGCATTACCACTCTATCATCAAAAAAGCGGGCTAAAAGACCTTTTTTATACTAAAGTCTATGCCTCTAAAACGCATTAATAACTTCTTCAAAAATAAATCAGAGAAACTCAATAAGTATAGCTAGTCGTTGTTCGGCTAGATAACTCACTTTATTTTCTGACTGTGATGCCATAGTTGAAACTTTTGATGAACATACCACTATATTGTTATGAGTTAAGAATGTTCTCAGCATCACATAGTTCAGTAAAATGATTAAGTCATCTCTTAATCGAAACAATATCGAAAATAGCTGTCGCTTTAATAAGTTGATGTAAAAAATCATCAACAGCTAATATATTACAAAGATCAAAAGTGATAATAATTTGTTTAATAACGTCAGTTATATGATGGCTAGAAACGTCGATGGATGAACTATCTATTGATTTAAATATACTAAAAAACAAAAATGTTAATATATAGCGTTATCTTCCTGGCAAAAATGAAAGACTAGGTTCAATCTGAGGTGGGCCTATACAATATCTATGGCCAACTACCCACTCGCAAAAGATATAAAGCAGTGATGCGATTACACGTAACTGTAACTGATTAAAGGTGAGTGATTTCATATTATTAAGATTGTTATAAATTGATTTTTAACACATCAGTTATTTACTCATAACAAGCGTTATTTCACTTAATTGATTATCATTTATTTCAATGACTCAATTTATTAATTGAAAGTATGCAACGCTATAGTAGGTCTAATGGGTACTGTCTTATTGTACTTTGTGATATCTAATGAAGAAAAGTTTTATCGCTGTAATTGCCGCCATTATTATATTGCCAAGCTTATATGCTGCAGTTTCAACCACGTTATATACACCTGAGGTAAAATGGCATGGTTACAAGGAAGCTCGGGCGCTTAAGTCTGCTAAACCGATTTTTGTATTCGCTAACATGCGCTTTTGTACAACCTGTGCAGCCATGGAAAATAATGTTTTTACTGATACTGCTCTGGCTAAGGCATTAAATGAGCACTTTATTCCTGTAAAAGAAACAATCAACTTTATGCTTTCAAACTTTGTTTTTGATGATCTTAAAGACAAAAAGGGAGAAACACTTACGTTCCGGGGTTTTCCAGCCATCATGATAGTTAAAGGCAAAGAACACTCATTAAGTCATGGATATAAAAGTGTTGAACAGCTACAAACTATATTAGATAAAGCAATAAAACAGAAAGATAAAGGATAAGAACAAAAAAGGGGCTAAAAGCCCCTTTTATATTTTTATCTACTGTAAAAGATGTTAGAAATTATTTAGTAAGACTTAACATCAATTTATTCAAACGAGCAACAAAGCTAGCTGGATCTTTTAAACTGCCACGTTCTGCTAACATCGCTTGTTCAAACAATACTTCAGTCCACTGATTGAACTTCTCGTCGTCAGTTTCATCAGCAACATGTTTTACTAACTCATGTTCTGCATTGATTTCAAAAATAGGTAATGCATCAGGAACTTCTTGTCCAACCGATTGCATAAGCTTCATCATTTGACTACTCATGTCGTGCTCATCAGCAACAATACAAGCAGGTGAATCTGTTAAACGTTGTGACAACTTAACATCTTTCACTTTACCTTCTAATGATTTTTTAATACGTGAAACGACAGAATCAAATTCTTGCTCAAGTTTTTCTTGAGCTTGTTTTGTTTCTTCATCATCCATATCACCAAGATCTAAACCACCACGCGTGACTGATTGTAGTTGCTTACCACCAACTTCTGTTAGGTGACTGACTAGCCATTCATCAATACGGTCAGACATTAATAATACTTCAATGCCTTTCTTGCGGAATACTTCTAGATGAGGACTATTCTTAGCGGCTTCAAAGCTGTCAGCAACAACATAATAAATTTTGTCTTGTCCTTCTTTCATACGTTCTACGTATTCAGGAATTGAAACACTTTGTACGGCTGTATTACTTTCTGTTGAAGCAAAGCGTAATAAGTTCGCTACTTGTTCTTTATTAGCATTATCTTCTGCTGGGCCTTCTTTTAACACTTGACCAAATTCATCCCAAAATGTTTGATATTGCTCTTTATCTTTTTTACCTAATTTTTCAAGCATTTTAAGTACACGTTTTGTGCACCCTTTACGAATTGCTTGTGTAATTTTGTTATCTTGTAATATTTCACGAGAAACATTTAGCGGTAAGTCATTTGAATCTAATAAACCTTTTACAAAACGTAAGTACGTTGGCATAAACTGTTCAGCGTCATCCATGATGAATACGCGTTGTACAAATAATTTTAAACCATGCTGTTTCTCACGGTTATGCATATCAAAGGGTGCTTTACTTGGAATATAAAGTAATGAAGTATATTCAGTTTTACCTTCTACTTTATTGTGCTCCCATAAAAGTGGGTCGCCAAAGTCATGTGATACATGCTTGTAAAATTCTTTGTATTCTTCGTCAGAAATATCTGACTTTTCACGGGTCCAAAGTGCTGTTGCTTTGTTTACAGGTTCCCATTTTGCAGGAACTGCATCACGTGCTTCAACAGCATGAGTCGTTATTTTGTCTTCAGCATCTTTAACTTCTTCAACTGCTTCAACGCCAGGTACTTCTGGCGTTAGCATTTCAACAGAAACTGAAATGTGATCAGAGTACTTAGTAACAATTGACTTTAAGCGCCAATCGTCAGCATATTCATTTTCTTCTTCTTTTAAGTGAAGAATTATATCTGTGCCGCGATTAGTTTTTTCAATTTTCGCTGTGGTGAATTCACCTTCGCCAGCACTTGTCCATTCAACACCTTCAGAAGCATCAACACCAGCAGCGCGAGAACGCACAGTTACTGAATCTGCAACGATGAATGCTGAATAAAAACCAACACCGAATTGACCAATAAGTTGCGAATCTGAAGCTTGATCGCCAGAAAGTTGAGAGAAAAACTCAGCCGTACCCGATTTTGCTATAGTGCCCAAATGGTCAACGATTTGGTCATGCGTCATACCAATGCCGTTATCAGAAATCGTCAGCGTATTATTTTCTTTGTTACAACTTACTCTAACGCGTAAATCTCCGTCACCTTCATATAAGCTGTCATTTGAAAGCGCATTAAAGCGAAGTTTATCAGCAGCATCGGCAGCATTTGACACTAACTCACGTAAGAAAATTTCTTTATTTGAGTAAAGTGAATGGATCATTAATTTGAGTAATTTAGCGTTATCAGTTGCAAACTGATGATTTTCTTTTTGGCCTATTTCTGACATTTGTAATATTTCCTACATTTATCTGTGTTTAAAAGTAAACATACAAAAGTTGATGCTCACGTTGATAGTTAACATGTGGGGGTAGCGAAAACGTTTTCAAGCAAAAAATTAAAAAACCTTATATAAATTATCCTCTCTTGCTGCACTTTAATTTTATTCATATCATTTTTAATATCCCTCATCACAAATAATGAATTGCTATTAACGATCACTATCCTTGAATTCGACCGCTAACTCGCAATAGCACTCTTACGCTAAAATAACTGCTTGTTGCTGCATTTATAAAAGCGATAGCACTGAATTAAAAATGTGACTTGATCGAAATAACAATACCGTTATTTTATTAGCGGGCACCATTGCTTTAGTTGTTGGCGTAAGCGTCGCTCGTTTTGCATTTACTTCTTTATGAGTAATGTACTATATGGCGGAACCTTCATTGAACTGGTCGCGCTATTTATAAATTTTGTTGGACAATTATCGGGTAAAAAACCTGTAGTTATCATGGAAACTATCACTGCCATTTATGGAGCAGGCCAAGTGGTTGCGCCGCTTTGTTGTGTCGTATTAATGGAACACTTTAAAACTATAATGCCCCACTTTATTTAACAGCCTTTATCGTTTGTTATGGCATATTATTACTCAAATATGCGAAAGCTCATCTAATGGTTAATAACCACATGGCTAATAACCTATAAAAAACCTTTGGTGGCTAAGTATAACGCTTTAGACTGGCCTCTTAGCGCTACTTTTTCCTTAAACAGCTCAATATTTATTATTTTAAATTATTCAACAGAAGGTTTACTTTGATACAGGAACGTTACCTTTTCCTCATTTAAGGGGAACTGCTCCAGCAAAAACAGGAAAATTTAAAATGTTTTAATCGTGATAACACCATTACACTTTTTTTTGTTATCCTTCATATTAATTTCACATTCGTTTCACAGGCTTTTAATTACGATAGCGTCACTAAATATTACTGTGGTGTGGTGCAATGTTATGTCTTGTTCAATTGAATTAAAAAGCGTTTCTCAATCTTTTAGAAACAATGCTGCTGAAAAAAATGCTTCGACTATTACCTTATTTGAAAACCTCGACTTATCAATATGCCAAGGGCAATCGTATGCGATAACGGGGCCATCTGGTGCTGGAAAATCGAGCTTACTTATGTTGCTTTCTGGATTAGAAAATCCCACCTCTGGTCAAGGCGTTTACATTAGCAACAGCCAACGTTCACCACTTGATAATTTACGCTCAGAAATCGGCTTTATTTTTCAACAATTCCATTTACTGCCTGAGTTAACCGCTTTGCATAATATTGCTTTACCCTTGAAGTTGCGTGGTGATAAACAGGCAATTAAAAAGGCTAAACACTGGTTAGAAAAAGTAGGGCTGTTAGAGAGAGCTAATCATAAGCCATTACAATTAAGTGGTGGAGAGCAACAGCGTGTTGCAATCGCACGTGCGTTAGTTTTTTCACCCAAGTTTATATTTGCTGATGAACCCACTGGCAATTTAGACCAACACAATGCAAATGAAATTTCTGATACTTTATTTGCATGTTGCCAAGAGAACAACGCAGGTTTAATTATTGTTACTCACAACAGTTTACTTGCGAGTAAGGCTGATAACATCTATTCGCTTGCCAATGGAAAGCTAACTAAAGCGCCATCGACCAAAGCAGATAACAGCCAAAAAATTGAACTAAAACAGTTAGCATCATGTTAAACCATCACATGCAATTGGCGTGGTACTACTTTAAGCAAGAGTATGATCAGCCACATCAAAAACTGTTGCGCTGGGTTCAAGCCATTTTAATGATTTTTATTGTGACCTTAACGCTATCGAGTCATACCATTCAGCATTACTTGCAGAATAATTTACAAAACTTATTGGGTGCCGATGCAGTACTCACGCAAAAAGCCAAATTAACACCTAAGCAACTGAGTTCATTAAAAAATTTAAGCGAACGTATCGTCAACACATTGCAAATCAACACCACATTAACGTTTAATGGTAAATGGCAAAATTCAACATTAAAGGCGGTGGGCGAAGATTATCCATTACAAGGAAAATTACTCACGTCAACTTCTTTACAAAGCCCTGCAACAGCCACCAGTGGTGGGCCTATTGGTGGTAACATATGGTTAGACAGCCGACTATTAGCCAGTTTAACGCTGTCAATTGGTGACACTATCAAATTAGGAGAGGAAAATTTTTTCGTATCAAACGTGTTAATTCACGAACCTGACAGGTTGATGGAAGGACATAATGTTGCGATGAGGGCTATCATTAATAAAGTAGATATGGAGAAGTTGGCTTTTCCAGCAGACCTTATTCAATATCGTTACCTTTTTTCTGCTTCAAAATCACAAGTACTGCAACTTATCGATTGGCAAAAAGAACAACTTCCGGCAGCGAAAACCCTCCATAAATCTGGCTCCCATCCGTTAGCTTTATTTTGGCAACGCACTGAAAACTTTTTAGGCTTAGCCTCTATTATTTTATTTTTTATGGCCGCCATCGCTATTGAACAAATAGCGCAAGTTCACTTAAAAAAAGAACAATATTTTTCAGCCATTTGTATGAGTTTAGGGGCTTCTAAATCGACTGGCTTACAGCTTTCATTGTTTAAATGGCTAATTAATATAATGGTGCTTATACCTGTAGTCGCGTTTATATCGGGTTTATTTCATTGGTTGATCGTCAATTGGTTATCCCAAACATTTATCGATATCACCTGGCAATTAGATGTTTGGCTTACGATTAAAACGATAGCGACAAGTGTATTACTTTTCGGGGTATTTCATTCACCCGTTTGGTTAACATTATGCCAAACATCAGTGTCTAAGTTGTTGCATCAGAATCAAAAAAGCATTTCTTTAGCCCTAGTAAAAATATGCGCCTTAGTCGTTCTTCTTTTGGTGGCGGTCAATTACTCTGATAATGGTTTATTAACCTTAATGTTAGTAAGCAGCATATTAATTACCATCATGCTCATTGCTGGTATTAGTTGGCTTGTTTTAACCCTTGGTGAAAAAACGACTCAACAGTTTTCAGGATTAGTGCCTTTTACGCTATTCATGATGAAACAACGCTTATTAAGTAAAAGTACCCAAATTCTTGGCATAGGCCTAAGCACATTTTTATTATTATTTACGCTAATGTTTTTAAAAGACTTAGGCGATACGATGAGTTCATATCAAAGAACACATGATGGTAATGTCATGGTTTCACAAGCGAGTCAGACTGAAATGAATGCGATTAACAAGTGGTCAAATAATCATGATATTGACCTTCGTCAATCCAAACCATACGTATATGCCAAGGTCGTTAAAATTAATAACCAAGCATTAAGCGAATTTGCAAAGAAACCCAGTGACAGCTTAGCCACGTTATCGCATTCTATTCGACTGCATTGGACGCAAGAAATCCCAAGATCCAACAGCTTAGTTCAAGGAAAATGGTGGAAAAAAGACACTGAAAATTGGCAGCAAGTCTCACTTGAAGAAGAAGTAATGACCGATTTAGATTTGTCGCTTGGCGATAAAATTACGTTTATGATTCATCAACAACGTTATATCTTCACTATTACTGCTAGTCATGTTTATAAACCGGGGGCTGGATCAATTATATTCTGGGTACAAATGCCAGAAGCCGCTATTGGGCATATCAACGCCCCCCACTACAACATGGCGAGCTTGGAACTTAATGATGACCAATGGTCACTGTTAGGTCAATTGTGGCAAGAACATCCAACAATAAGGATGGTATCTTTACAAGAAATGACAAAACAATTTGATGCTATTTTAGCCATGATCACTAAAGTCATTAGTGGCTTTGCCATGATGATTATTTTACTCGCCATTATTGTGATTTTGTCATCAATCAATGCACTCGAAGATAAAGAAAAGAAAAAAAACAGCGTGATTATGAGCTTCGGCTTTTTAAAAAGTACCTGTTTGCAGTTGAACATTATTGAATGGTTAATTACCGCATTAATTATCGCCACAGGAGCAATAGCCGGCACTTACCTTACCGGTATGTTAATTTATCAATCACAGTTCTCACTTTCTTATCAACCCGATTTTTTTATTTTGCTTATTACATTAACCATTATTTTGAGCACGGTAACACTATTAGGTATTTATGCCAGCCGTCATAGTTTAAAAAGTTCGGTAAAACAATTAATGACGGATACCTAAGGAATATAGCTAAGCGAGATAATTTAAATAAATAGTTAGAGCTGTGAGTTATTTATTTAAAAGCAAAGTGGTTTCACATCTGTTTCACGTTGTCTTTGTCACACTTGTTTTATACTTAACAAAGAGAAGTGAAACAGATGAATATTGTAAAAAAAACTTTAAAACAGAGCTTATTAGTTCTGGCCGCGTTATCAATAACAGCATTACCAGTACAAGCAAGTTCAAGTGGCAAAAAAGTGTTAATGGTCGTTAGTGGTCATGGCCAAGGAGAAGAAAAACCAGGTTATGAATTCGATGAGTTTTCAAAAGCCTATTCTGTTTTTAAGGATAACGGTATTGCTGTTGATATCGCCAGCCCAAAAGGTGGTGAAGTAGAAGCAGATAAATACGACCCAAGTAAAACGTATAATGCCAAAGTATTAGTTGATGAAGCCATTATGGTAAAACTTAATAATACACTCACAACAAGCACATTAGATGCTAAAGATTATGATGCAGTTTTTGTTGTAGGTGGCAAAGGGGCAATGTTTGATTTACCTAATGATATTGCATTACAAAATGTAATTGCCCAAATATATCAACAAGAAGGCAGTGTAGCCGCCGTTTGTCACGGCCCAGCAGCACTGGTTAATGTAAAACTCAAAGATGGAAGTTATTTAGTGGCCAATAAAGCGATAAATGGCTTTACTAACCAAGAAGAAAAACTCTTTGGTCAAAAATGGATAAACGATTTCGAGTTTATGCTAGAAGATAAATTGAACGAGCGTGGCGCTGTCTTTCAATCAAGTAAAATCATGTTAAGTCATGTGGCTATTGACGGTCGTTTAATCACAGGTCAAAACCCTACATCAACCGTCGGTGTTGCAACAGCATTATTGAAAAATTTAGGGTTAACGCCTGTTAAAGCGGAAGTGGACATAGAAGATAAAACGATGGCGGTGGTCGCTAAATTTATAGCCGGTGACACATCTGCACTGAAAACGCTTGCCAATAATCAAGAACAATACCATATTCCTTTAGTCGGAATGTATGGCTTTTACTTTTTAAAAGTAGCCGATACAACAATCGATTTTGAACAAGCATTAGCATTGATGGTGGTTGCACAAAAAACGATTAACAATCCTATGCTAGATATGGAAATTGCTAAAACTCAAGTTAAATTGGGACAAAAGACTCACGCAAAAACAATATTAAATCAGTTGATTATTGCAAAACCTGATTACAAACCAGCACAAGACATGTTAAAAACCTTGTAATATAATTGCTAACGTAAGCAGTCCTTAATATTTTGTGTATTAAAAATCTTAAGGCCGCTTCAATTCGAGAAACTAAATGAATAATCAGTCTTTATATATACTAGTGGTTGAAGATCAGCAGAGTATAGCCCAAAATATTGCTGACTACATGGAAGCTAAAGGTCACGTATTAGACTTTGCTACCCAAGGTGACCAAGGATTAACACTGGCGTTAACTAACCATTATGATTTAGTCATTCTCGATTTGAATTTACCGGTAATGGATGGGCTTGAGGTTTGTAAACAATTACGTGAACAAGCTAACCATCACGTGCCAATTATCATGTTAACCGCTAGAGACAGTATCGATGATAAAATTTCTGGTTTTACACAAGGTGCCGATGACTATTTAACCAAGCCCTTTTCTTTAGCAGAACTCGATGTTCGCTGCTTCGCATTATCAAGACGCCATCTATTACAAACCAAAGATACGTTAACGTTTGACCAGCTAATTATTGATAGGAAAAGCCAACAAGTAACACGTGCAGGAAAAAAACTTGAACTGCATACTATGGGCTACCGCATTCTTATCATTTTGGCTGAAGCATATCCACAAGTCGTTAGCCGTTCAAAATTATCTCAAAAATTATGGGGAGATGAGCCAACAGAATCTGATGCACTTAGATCTCACATATATCAATT